>JGI25328J35697_1002492_pt1 | contig 11106 bp, 8 predicted proteins | sample HigsolmetaAR203D_FD_35697 | JGI IMG/M metagenome (IMG submission 35697)
TGCAGCCGATCTTCCCGGCCACCGACGTAATCGCCGCCCACTGGGAGCTGGGCTCGCCCTGGTGATCCAGGACCATCCGCACCGCCCGTTCACGCACCTCGGGTGCGTACCTCGTCAATTTGTTGCTCATGGCTCCATCCTCTCAAGGTTTGGAGCCTCCGGGAAAGGCGGGGCGATTCAAGCCGCATGGTGAATCCCCCCTGGGTGTGAATGGCGAATCCTAACCCGGCGCCGGCGGCCGCGCACCTGCCAGATGGGGGTTTGCAGGAGACTGGTGTTTGGATGCCGGCCGATCTCCGGCACCCAGAGTTTGATCAGAGGATCTGTGACTCGCCCTCGGGCGGGGGACGGGGACAACCGAAAGGGGTTGTACGCCAGCTGCCACTTGACGCTTTGGACCCGGCGGCGGAGATGGAGGGGAGGTGGCAGGCGCCTTTAACAAAGAGCTTCCTGGAATCTCGACCTCCTTCCGCTCACCGCCATCCACATCGAGCCAAACCGAATTCTCCAGCTTGATATCCCCCTCCGTCGAAGGCCATTCCCTTTGCCAACCATGAACATGACACTCATCCTTTAATTGCAAGGCGACGGAAGCTTCCGGGTTGCCACAGAAACTGGAATGCCAAACCGATCGGCGAGAGGGCCATGCAAACTCAGCTTGTTCGCCCCACAAAGGCCCAGCACTGCCCAAGCCACATAGTGACCGACCGGACCACATCAACGGCGATCCCAACAAGCGCACTGGAGATCCAGCGCCTGAATCAAACGCTGAAAGTCAGTGGGCTTTCGATGCGTCGTAAGTGAGCGCCGAATCCAAGCCGCCACAAAGCCTGGGGTCAGGAACTGCAGAGCAGTGAGCAGAGAGCTGCCTGACCAGTTCACCGCTGCGCCTGGCTACTCCTGGAGTGACTCGTATCTCACCCGCACTTGCTGTACCCGCAGTTCAGGCAGGTGGCGCAGCCGTCCATGATGACCAGCGCCTTGGTGCTGCACTTGTGGCACATGGTGGCGCTGGGCGGGAAGCTGGTGCCGTCGCCGGTGACGGCGATGTCCTCGGCGGTGCCGGCCTCCTTGCGCGAGCGCTCCTCGTACTGGCGGCGCTTCTCGGCGATCAGGGCCTTCTGGTGGGCGCTCATCTCCGGGTCGTGGATCAGCCGATGGACTTCATGTGCTCCTCGACCACGGCGCCGATCTCGGCCACCAGCGAGGGCATGTACACCCCGCCGGCCTTGAAGTAGCCGCCGCGCGGGTCGAACACGGCCTTCATCTCCTCCACCAGGAAGGTCACGTCGCCGCCCTTGCGGAACACGGCGGACATGATCCGGGTCAGCGCCACGATCCACTGGAAGTGCTCCATGGACTTGGAGTTGATGAACACCTCGAACGGGCGGCGCAGCTCGTGCTCGGTGCCGGCGTTGAGCACGATGTCGTTGATGGTCACGTACATGGCGTGCTCCATCAGCGGCGACTTGATCTTGTAGGTGCAACCCACCAGCCCCTCCGGGCGCTCGATGCGCTCGTGCATCTGGATGACGTTGTCCTTGGCCTCGGCCGGGCGATCGGCGGCCTGGGCCGGCGCCTGCTCACGCGCCTTGTCTTCCGGGGTGATGACGGCGTAGCCCTTGATTTTCTTGTCGATCTTGACGGCCATGACTTGTAGATCCTGTCGGGTGCGATGGGGCGGCCTTGCGGGCCGCAGCCCCTCCCTCGCGGGAGGGGCTTGCTTGTGGTTGTAGTGCTGTTACTTGCGGGAACGGGCGGCGGCCTTCCTGGCCGGGGCCCTGCGCGCGGTGGCCTTCTTCGCGGCGGCCTTGCGGGCCGGCGCCTTCCTGGCCACCGCCTTGCGCGCGGTCGTCCTGGTGGCGGCCTTCTTCGCCGGCCTGGCGGCCTTGCGGGCCACCTTCTTCGCCGGCGCAGTCTTCTTCACCGCCTTCTTCGCCACCTTCCCGGTGGCCTTGGCGGCACGGGCCGGGGCCTTTTTCGTTGCCGCCTTCTTCACCGCCACCTTCCTGGTGGCGACCTTGGAGGCGGCCTTTTTTGCGGCCTTCTTCGCCGCGGCCTTCCTGGCGGCCTTCTTCTTGCGCAGGGCCTCGGCCTCGGCGCGGGCCTTGTCACGGGCGGCGGCCAGCTTCTCCCTGGCCTTGCCGACCGCCTTGGCCACGGCCTTGCGGGCGCGGGAGGCGCTCTTCTTCGCGCCGGCCACACGCTTGCGGGCCTGCTCCTTCACCCCGGCCAGGCGCTCGCCCGCCTCCTCCTTGAGGACGGCGATGCGCTCGCCGATCTCCTCGGCCACCGCGGCCACGGTCTCGGTCACGCCGGTGGTGGCATCCTCCTCCGGCGGGGCGACCGGGACGCCGGGTTCGACCACCGTTTGCCTGCTCACGTTCTCGACGGTCTCGGACAGGTTTGCCGTCACACCATTGCCATTGCTCATGGGGCCCTCCTGGGGGCGCACTTATCTGGTACTCGGGACGTTGTCGCTTCCGGGCGCCTGACCGCAGCCTTGGCCGCCGCGGCGGGCGCCCGGGCCGACGCCGCGGCGCCGGGTTCCGTCAGAACTTGCCGTAATAGCCCTCCTTGAGGGCGTCGAACAGGTTGGCGGCGGTGTGGACCTCGCCGTCGTACTCGATCTCCTCGTTGCCCTTGACCTCCACCACCGAGCCGTCCTCCAGCTCGAAGCGGTAGATGGTGTTCTCCAGGTCCTTCTCCTTGACCAGCACGCCCTGGAAGGCCGCCGGGTTGAAGCGGAAGGTGGTGCAACCCTTCAGGCCCTGCTTGTAGGCGTACAGGTAGATGTCCTTGAACTGCTCGTACGGATAGTCCGTGGGGACGTTGGCGGTCTTGGAGATGGAGCTGTCCACCCACTTCTGCGCCGCGGCCTGCACGTCCACGTGTTCCTTGGGCGTGATGTCGTCGGCGGAGATGAAGTAGTCGGGCAGCCTGGCCTCCGGGTCCTCGGCGAACGGCATGGCCTTGGGGTTGACCAGGTGGCGGTAGGCCAGCAGCTCGTAGCTGTAGACGTCCACCTTCTCCTTGGTCTTCTTGCCCTCGCGGATCACGTTGCGGCTGTAGTGGTGCGCGAAGGACGGCTCGATGCCGTTGGAGGCGTTGTTGGCCAGCGACAGGGATATGGTGCCGGTCGGGGCGATGGAGCTGTGGTGGGTGAAGCGCGAGCCGACCTCGGCCAGCTCCGCCACCAGCTCCGGCGCCACCGTGGCCACGCGCTGCATGTAGCGGCTGTACCTGGCGTGCAGCACGCGGCCCTTGATGGTGTCGCCCACCTTCCAGCCGTCCTTCGCCATCTCCGGGCGCTTGCGCAGCATCTCGGCGGTGACGGTGAACTCCTCCTCCATGATCGGGGCCGGGCCCTTCTCCCTGGCCAGCTCCAGGCCGACCTCCCAGCCGGCGACGGCCAGCTCGCGGGCGACGCGCTCGGTGAAGTCGCAGCTCTCCTTCGAGCCGTACTTCATGCGCAGCATGGTCATGGCGCTGCCCAGGCCGAGGAAGCCCATGCCGTGGCGGCGCTTGCGCAGGATCTCCTGGCGCTGCTGCTCCAGCGGCAAGCCGTTGATCTCGACCACGTTGTCGAGCATGCGCGTGAACACGCGCACGACCTCGCGGAACTCCTCCCAGTCGAAGGAGGCCTGGTCGGTGAACGGCTTGCGGACGAACTTGGTCAGGTTGACCGAGCCCAGCAGGCAGGCGCCGTAGGGCGGCAGCGGCTGCTCGCCGCACGGGTTGGTGGCGCGGATGTTCTCGCACCACCAGTTGTTGTTCATCTCGTTGACCCGGTCGATCAGGATGAAGCCCGGCTCGGCGTAGTCGTACGTCGAGACCATGATCATGTCCCACAGGTGCCGGGCCTTGACGTGGCCGTACACCTTGCAGGCGACCAGGCCGTCGTCACGGACGATGTAGTTCTTCCGGGTCGGCCACTCGCGCCAGACGACCTGCTTCGGGTCATTGAAGTCGAGTTCGTCCTGCTCCTTGACGTGCACCGGGAACACCAGCAGCCAGTCGGCGTCGGCCTCGACCGCCTTCATGAAGTCGTCGGTGACCAGGAGCGAGAGGTTGAACTGGCGCAGGCGCCCGTCCTCGCGCTTGGCGCGGATGAAGTCCTTCACGTCCGGGTGCGAGACGTCGAAGGTGCCCATCTGCGCGCCGCGGCGGCCGCCGGCCGACGACACGGTGAAGCACATCTTGTCGTAGATGTCCATGAAGGACATGGGGCCGGAGGTGTAGGCGCCGGCGCCGGCCACGAACGCGCCCTTCGGGCGCAGGGTGGAGAACTCGTAGCCGATGCCGCAGCCGGCCTTCAGGGTCAGGCCGGCCTCGTGCACCTTCTCGAGGATGGCGTCCATCGAGTCCTCGATGGTGCCGGACACGGTGCAGTTGATGGTGCTGGTGGCGGGCTTGTGCTCCTGGGCGCCGGCATTGGAGGTGATGCGGCCGGCGGGGATGGCCCCGCGGCGCAACGCCCACAGGAAGCGCTCGTACCAGTACTTCTGCTTCTCGGGGGTGGGCTCGGCCTCGGCCAGCGCCTTGGCGACGCGCTGGTAGGTGCCGTCGATGTCGGCGTCCACCGGCTCGCCCGCCTTGGTCTTGAGGCGGTATTTCTTGTCCCAGATGTCCAGCGATGCGGGCTGCATCGGGATTTCCTGTTCGCTGTTCGTCTTCACCGCCTCCAGGCGAACCGTGCTCATGCCTTGTCCGTCTCCCTCTTGCCGGCCAGGGTATGCGCCCCGGCCTGTTGTTCCTGTGAACCGCCCGCGCCCCGGAGCCCGGGAAGCGCCGACGGCAACCCGTCGCCGCGCTTGCGCGCGCCGACCGCAGATGCGTTTTCCTGCGTGGTCCTGCCTGTCGCCGATTCCATCCGCGCCGCTCCCCCGGTCACGCGCCCCGAAATTGCCGATCCCGGCAGAACCCTAGCGATTGGGCCAAGCCCGCCCCGCCGACCACAAGATGTTGTGGCCAAGCGGAATTGCACGCTACGCCCGCCCGGCGCCCATGTCAACGCCTTGACGCGGCCGGCGGCATGGGCACAGGCAGGGACAACCCGGCGGGGCCGGCCGGCGGGCCGCAGGCTGGCCGCCACCGCCCCCCGGACTGCGTTGGTGATCCTGCGTGCACCCCCGGGTCGCCCGCTATGATCGGCCGGCCGGCGGCAGGGGACGCGGCGCGCCGGCCATCGTCCCGGGAAGGAGGGATTGGGGATGCGGAACCTTGCCTGGGTGATGGCCGCCTGGCCCCTGCTCAGCCTGCCCTTGGCCGCGCATCCGGCCACGCCCGGGGAAGGCGGGGCCGCCGCCGCGGAGCGTGCCGAAGCACGCGGGGCCACCGAGCTCGACCGGGTCCTGGTGACCGCGCGGCGCCGCGCCGAGGACGCGAAGGACGTGCCGCAGTCGCTGACCGTGGCCGACGGCGCGGAACTGGAATCGCGCGGCGCCTCCGACATCTCCGACATGGCGATGCTGACGCCGAACGCCACGCTGTACCCCGCGCGGGCGTTCAACAGCAGCGTCACCGCCTACATCCGCGGCGTGGGCCAGTTCGACCCGATCTGGGGCATGGAGCCCGGCGTGGCGGTCTACATCGACGACGTCGCGCTGGCGCGGCCCCAGGGTGCGCTGCTGGACGTGCTGGACGTGGAGCGCGTGGAAGTGCTCCGCGGCCCGCAGGGCACGCTGTACGGGCGCAACTCGACGGGCGGCGCGATCAAGGTGGTCACCCGCGCACCGGGGCCGGAGTTCGGCGGCAAGGCCGTGCTCACGCTCGGCGACTACGCGCGGCGCGACGCGAAGCTGGTGCTCAACGTGCCGCTGTCGGAAACGCTGCGCATGCGCCTGGCCGCCGCCGGCTACGACCGCGACGGCTACGGCCGCAACCTGTACACCGGCGCCCGGACCGGCGGGCGCGACGCCGCGGTGGCGCGCTTCAACGCGACCTGGACGCCGGCCGGCGCAGTCGAGGTGCGCTTCGCCTGGGACCGCACCCGCGACCGCTCCGGGCCGCGCCCGGCGCGGCGCCTGGCCATTCCCGACCCGCGGGTGGACCCGGACCGCATCCCGCCCGACCCCGGCCGCTACGACGTGCGCAGCGAGGCGCCGGAGAAGCTGGCGCTCGACAACGAGGGCGCGTCGGTCACCGTGGACTGGGACGTGCGCCCGGACTGGCGGCTGCGCTCGATCAGCGCCTGGCGCCGTGGCGACTCGCAGGCGGTGATGGACATGGAGAGCCTGTCGCGGCCGTACTGGGTGCTGTACCGCGACTTCGCCGAGCGCCAGCGCTCGCAGGAATTCCAGCTGCACCACGACGGCGGGCGTTCGCGGCTGGTCGCCGGGCTTTACCTGTTCGACGGCACCGAGGCTGGCGACGGCCGCAGCACGACGATCCCGCAGTCGGGCAACCAGGCGCCGCTCTTCAACCGTCCGACCGGCCGGATCCGCACCCGCAGCGCCGCGCTGTACGCCGACTGGCTGCGCGGGCTGGGCGGCACATGGGAACTCGACCTGGGCATGCGCTACACCGTGGAGCGCAAACGCGCGACCGCGTTCAACGCCTTCTACACGGACGGCAGCTACACCGTGGTGCGCATGGTCAACGCGGACTTCACCGACACCGCGGACTTCCGCGAGCCGACGCCGCGGGTGGCGCTGTCGTGGCGGCCGTCGGCGGACACGCTGCTGTACGCGCAGGCCAGCCGCGGCTTCAAGGCCGGCAGCTACAACGTCCGCGCCAACGCGGCGGCCTACCCCGAATCGGTGCACCCGGTGGATTCGGAAACCGTGGTCGCATACGAGGCCGGCGCGAAGTACGCCTCGCCCGATGGCCGCGTGCAGGCCAGCCTGGCGCTGTTCCACAACGACTACCGCGACATCCAGCTCAGCGTGTTCGTGCCCGAGGACGACGGCGTCGGCGTCTTCCCCGACTTCCGCAACGCCGGCGACGGCGTCACCCGCGGCATCGAGCTGGAATGGCAGCTGCGCGCGACGGACCGGCTGCGCTGGTCCGGCCACGTCGGCTACCTCGACGCGCATTACACGCGCTACATGGACGGCGGCGTGGACATCTCCGGCAGCCGCCGCTTCCCCAACGCGCCACGCTGGACCGCGGGCACCTCGCTGGTGGCGGAATCCCCGCTGCGCGGCGCCGGCCGCCTGCGCGCGCGCGTGGACGGCCGCTACCAGGGCGGGACCTGGCCGACCACCGACGCCGAGCCGCTGCTGCGCCAGGGCGGCTACGCGCTGTGGAACGCCTCGCTGGCGTGGACGCCGCCGCGCCCGGGCTGGGAGCTGGCGCTGCGCGTGGACAACCTCACCGACACCTGGTACCGCACCACCGGCTTCGCCTACCAGACGGGCGTCGTCACCGGCTACTACGGGCCGCCGCGCACCTGGGCGCTGACGGTCACGCGCGGGTTCTGACCGCCCTCCCGGCCTCCCCCGCAAGCGGGGGGGAGGTGTCCCGCGCCGCATGCGCGGGACGTGCGGCCCCGCCCCTCCCCCTCAAGCGGAGGAGGTGCCTTTTCCGCCTCCGCCGCCGGATTGCTCCCTTGCCCTGTTTCCGGGGACGAAGGCGATCCTCCTGCGCGGCACTGCCGCGCGGATCATCCGGGCACCCGGCGCGCTGCGCCGGGCCACTGACGCCCTCCTCCGTTCACGGGGGAGGGCTGGGGTGGGGGCAAAGGGATCCAGGCCCCGGCACGGGATCACGCGTCACAGGCGTTTCCGCCCCCCAGCCCAACCTTCCCCCGCAGGCAGGGGAAGGCGCTTTCGCGCAGCCGCGGCCTACTGCTGGCGCGCGGGTTCCATCGGCAGGCGCATGCGCGCCATCAGTTCGCGGAAGCGCGGTTCGTCGCGCAGGTTGCTCCAGCGCACGGGCAGGTCGAGCAGGAGGAAACCCATGCGCATGTCGCGCTCGCGCCAGCCGCGTTCGAGCAGGTCGAGCGCGGCGCCGGTCTCGCCCAGGGCGTTGTGCAGCGACGCCAGGGCCGTGGGCGGGACGTAGCCTTCGCGCCCGCGCGCCTCCAGTTCGCGCAACAGCGCGCGCGTGGCCTCGCGGTTGCCGGCCCGCGCCTCGACCAGGCCACGCACCACCAGCGCGTGGCCGCAGTTCCCGCACAGCTCGCGCGCGCGTTCGATGTCGGCCAGGCCGCCTTCGCGGTCGCCGGACGCGACGCGGCCCATGCCGCGCATCAGCAGCGCCAGCCAGTAGTCCGGGTCCAGTTCCAGCGCGCGGTCGAGGTAGCGCCTCGATTCACCGGGCGGGGCGACGAACACGCCACCGATCGCGTTGATCACCGGCGAGAGCGGATCGAGCGCCATCGCCTGCCTCGCCCGCTCGCGGGCCTCTTCCTCGCGGCCGATGTTGCGCAGCAGGTGGGCGTGGCCGAAGTAGGCGTCGGCGAGGCTCGGGTTGAGTTCGATCGCGCGGTTGAACGCCGCCTCCGAGGCCGCCCAGTCCCAGTCGTACCAGAACGCGATCCAGCCGCGCACCAGGTGCGCCTCGGGCAGGTTGGGGTCGAGCGCCAGCGCGCGTTCGACGAGGGCCTGCGCGCGCGCGAAGGTGTCGTTGGGTTCGGCGTCCGCGGTCGCCACCAGGGTGCGGTAGGCGTTGGCCATGGCGGCGTAGGCGCGCGCGCAGGTCGGGTCGAGGGCGAGCGCGCGGCGGAAATCGGCCAGCGCCAGCCGCGCGCTCTCCGCGGACGGGCGCGCGAGGCGGTACTGCCCGGCGAGATAGGCGCGGTAGGCCCCGGGATCGGCGCCGTCGCAGGGGCTGCGGCGCGCGGCCGCGGCGACCCGGACCGGGAGCGACGCGGCGAGTTCGCCGGCGATGCGGTCCTGCAGGGTGAAGATGCGGTCGGGGCTTTCGTCGAAGCTGCCCGTCCACAGCGCGCGCCCGTCCGCCGCGAGCAGGCGCACGTTGACCCTGACCCTGTCGCCGTGGCGCTGCGCCGAACCTTCGACGACGTAGGCAACGCCGAGCTGGCGCGCGGCCTCGACCGGGTCGTTCCCGGCGCCGGCGAAGCGCTGGCTCGAGGACAGCGGGCTGACGCGCAGCGCGGTCGTGCCGGCGATGCGCGTGATCAGGGTGTCGGCCAGGCCCAGTTCGAGCAGTTCGTCGCGCGGGCTTTCCCCGGGCAGGGTGCGGAACGGCAGCACCGCCAGCGCCAGCGGCGCGTCCGCGGTCGCGGCTTCCTGCACGGGCGCCGGCACGGCCTCCGGCACGCGCCGCGCCCACCACGACGCCGCCGCCACGATGGCGGCGAGCAGGCCCAGCAGCGCCGGCAGCGCGACGCGCCACCCGGTCCGCGGCGGCGATGGCGGTTGCGGGACCGGGACGTCCCGCGCTGGCACGGGTGCCTGCGCATCGCCGCCTTCCTCCACCTGCGCGACGAAGCGGTAGCCGCGCCCGGGCACGGTGACGATGTAGCGGTGGTCGCCGGCGCCGGTCCCCAGCGCGCGCCGCAGCGTGGAGATGGCCTGGGTGAGGTTGTTCTCCTCGACCACGCGCCCGGCCCAGACCGTGGACAGCAGTTCGTCCTTGCCCACCACCCGGTCACGGTGCCGCAGCAGCGTCACCAGCACGTCGAAGGCGCGGGCGGTCAGCGGCACCGGGACGCCGCCGCGGTCGCGCAGCTCGCGCGCCAGCGTGTCGACCACGAAGCCGTCGAACCGGTAGTGGCGGACCTCTCCGGACATCCTGCGGCAGGCGGTTTCAGCAGATTTCAGACTCTTTCACAGATTCCACATGGACGCCACAAGGCGCCGGCGCGGAGGCTGCGGCCGTTCCCGCACATCCACGGGAACGTCCCCCAGCCTGTGAAGGAGACCGCCATGTACCTCCGCCCGATCGCACTCTCCACCCTGTTCCTCCTCGCCCTGCCCGCCGCCGCCCATGGCCCCGCCCGCCCGCAGGGTCCTGCCCATCCGCTCCCGCCAGGCCACGCCCCTGCCGGCGCCGCCGACATGCTGACGCCCCGCGCCAACCGGCTGGCCGGGATGTGGACCACCGACATCCACGTCAGCCCCGCGGCCTGCACGCCCGGGGCGCCGCGGCCGCCGCTGAGCGGGCGCAACACGATGGTGTTCAACGCCGGCGGCACCCTGGTCGAGAACCCGCAGGTCACGCCGCCGGGCGTGCCGGGCGCGGCGCAATTGCGCTCCTTCGGCATCGGCACCTGGTCGTACGACGTGCGCACCGACCAGTACCGTGCGGTGGTGCGCTTCGACTGGTACTCGAGTACCGACGGCAGCTACCTCGGCTACCAGGTCATCGAGCGCACGCTGCTGCTCGGCAACGACCAGAAGACCGCCTTCGGCCCCGTCACCGCGACCCGCTACGCGCCCGACGGAAGCATCGTCGCCAGGCTCTGCGGCGAGGCCATCTCGACCCGCACCTGACGCCCGAAGAGCGTTGCGGGCCGCACGCCGGCCCGCAACGCATCCCCTGCATGGAGACCCGTGCCATGGATACCCGCGCCCTTCCGAAGCTCACGCTGTGCGCCCTCGCGCTCGCCCTGTCCGCATGCGGCGGCGGTGGCGGCCGGGGGCTGGTGGCCACTCCGCCGCCCGCCTCGCCTCCCCCGCTACCGCCTGCGCCACCACCCCCACGGGTCGACCTCTGCCCCGCTCCCGTCACCAGCGACTGCATCGTGTCCCTCGATGTCGGGGAAGATGCGGACGCGGTGCGCATGCGTCCCGTCCAGAGCGACCATGCCCTGATCTTCCTCGGTGGCGGCCCCCTGTGGCTCGTGGAGCGCAACAGGTTCTCCGGTGGCACGCGGGTCGAAGGCAGCACCATGTGCGTCCACGGCACCCTGGAATCCGACGTGCAGGTCCTCCCCGGCGGGGAGTTCCACCTGTATCACACCCTGACCGGCAACCTGGACAACCGGGGCACGTCTCCGGCACGTTCGATCAATGGACCTCCCCCGGCCTCGCCATCACCGGCAGACTGCGCTACGAGAAAAAGGATGTCCTGTTCGAGCTGACACGCATCTCGGCCAAGGGAGCGATGGTCCAACGCGGCATCGCCCGCCGGCTGCCGCTGGCCGGCGCCGCCAACCTCGACGCCGCGCTCGCCGTCGCCGACACCTTCGCCACC
>JGI25328J35697_1002498_pt1 | contig 11078 bp, 6 predicted proteins | sample HigsolmetaAR203D_FD_35697 | JGI IMG/M metagenome (IMG submission 35697)
GCCAGGTCGCGCAGGAAGGCCAGTACCTCGTCCGGGCTCTGCGCCATCTTGGTGGCCAGCGAATACTCGGCGTAGTTGGCGAAACCCAGCAGCCCGGCCAGCTCCGCGCGCAGGGCCAGGATGCGGGCGATCAACGGGCCGTTGTCCAGCTCGGCCGGGCCGGCCTCGGAGGCGCGCAGGCCGTGGCCGCGGTACAGCGCCTCGCGCAGGGCCCGGTCCTCGGCATGGGTCTGCACCGCCAGGTAGCAGGGCATCTGCAGGGTCAGCTTCCAGCCCGGCCTGCCGTCCTTCTCCGCGGCGGCGCGGGCGGCGGCCACCACCTCAGCCGGCAGGCCGGCCAGGCGCGCCTCGTCCTCCACGTACAGGGCGAAGGCGTCGGTGGCGTCCAGCACGTTCTGCGCGAACCTGGCCGACAGCGCGGCCAGCTCCTCCTGGATGGCGGCGAAGCGCTGGCGCGCGGCCTCGTCCAGCTCGGCGCCGCCCAGGCGGAAGTCGCGCAGGGCGTTGTCCACCACCTTGCGCCGCGTCGCGTCGTAGCCGGCGTACTCGGGCGAGGCGGCCAGGGCGCGGTACTGGGCGTAGAGCGCCTGGTTCTGCGCCAGCGCGCTGGCGAAGCGGGTCACCCGTGGCAGGTTGGCGTTGTAGGCCTCGCGCAGCTCCGGGGTGTTGACCACCGCCTGCAGGTGCGAGACCTGGCCCCAGGCCCGCCACAGCCGCTCGGTGGCGTCCTCCAGCGGGCGCACGAAGCTGTCCCAGGTCACCGGACTGACCGCCTCGGCCTGCTTCACCGCCACTTCGGCCCGGGCCAGGAGCACGTCCAGCGCCGGGCCGACGTGTTCGGGCCGGATGCGGTCGAAGGGAGGCAGGCCGGAGAAGTCGAGCAGCGGATTGTCCATGGGACGTCCTCGGAACGGTGGGAGCGGTGCCGGGCCGCGCATTCCATGCAGATGCGCGCCCGGCGCCGGGAAATCAAGCCGCGCGGTGCGGCCGCACGGCCACGCGCAGGCGGGGTCCAGCGGAGCGGCGGCCTACAGGTCGCCGCACACGGGCAGGTCCAGCGGTTCTCCGGCCACCGCCGCGGTGATGGCACGGTCGGCCGCAGCGATGTCGATGCCCTGGCGCGCGTACCAGTCCGGGTCGTAGTAGCTGTGCGCGTAGCGCTCGCCGCTGTCGCACAGGATGGCCACGATCGAGCCGCTGCGGCCGGCGCGGCGCATGGCCTGCGCCGCCAGCAGCACGCCGACGAAGTTGGTGCCGGTGGATCCCCCCACGCGCCGGCCCAGTACCCGGCTGACGTGGCGCATGGCCGCCAGGCTCAGCGCGTCGGGCACCTTGACCATCGCGTCCACGCAGCTGGGCACGAAGCTGGCCTCCACCCGCGGCCGGCCGATGCCTTCGATGCGCGAGCCGCACGCCAGGGTCAGGCCCGGGTCGGGCTGGCCGGCGCGGGCGCCGCGGTAGAAGTCGAAGAACACCGAGTGCTCCGGGTCGGCGCACAGCACGCCAGTGTCGTGCTGGCGGTAGCGCACGTAGCGGCCCAGGGTGGCGCTGGTGCCGCCGGTGCCCGGGCCGCACACGATCCAGGCCGGCACCGGGTGCGGCTCCTGCGCCATCTGCTTGAAGATGGACTCGGCGATGTTGTTGTTGGCCCGCCAGTCGGTGGCCCGTTCGGCGTAGGTGAACTGGTCCATGAAGTGGCCGCCGGTCTGCCGCGCCAGCTGCGCGGAGACTTCGTTGATCGTGCACGGGTCGTCCACCAGGTGGCAGCGGCCGCCGTGGAACTCGATGGCGGCGATCTTCTCCGGCGAGGTGCCGGCGGGGATCACGGCGATGAAGGGCAGGCCCAGCAGGCGGGCGAAGTAGGCCTCGGACACCGCGGTCGAGCCGCTGGATGCCTCGATCACCGGCCGCCCTTCGCTCAGCCAGCCGTTGGCCAGGGCGTACAGGAACAGCGAACGCGCCAGGCGGTGCTTGAGGCTGCCCGTCGGATGGCTGGACTCGTCCTTCAGGTACACGTCGATGCCCGGGTAGCCGGGCAGCGGCATGGGAATGAGATGCGTGTCGGCCGACCGGTTGAAGTCGGCCTCGATCTTGCGGATGGCGGCGGCCACCCACTGGCGTTGCGACATGGCGGTGCGGCAGGTGGAAAACCCCGGATTCTACCGGGGCCGGCCGCCGCGGGCCGGACCGCCGTCACGCCGTGCTGTCGCGCCGTTCAGTGGCGCGTGGCGTGGACCGGCACCGCCGCGGCCAGCCGCTCCAGCCCGGCGCTGCGCGGATCGCCGCGCAGGCCGCGCAGCACCTCCACCAGCTCGCGGTAGCCTTCGGCCAGCTGGCCGAACAGCGCCGCGTAGGCGCTGCGCCCGGCCTCGGCCACCTCGCGGTAGGCGCCGCGGCCCAGTTCCACGAAGTAGTCCACGCTGACCCGGCGCCGCGCCGCCAGGCCGGGGAACAGGCCGGCGATCAGCAGGCAGCGGTCGCCGACGTCGCGCAGCGCGTCGGCGCGCACCTGCCCCGCCTGGCCCAGCGCGTGCAGCCAGTCCAGGGCCTGGGTCCGGGCCAGCAGCGCACCGTCGTTCTGGAAACGCAGCAGCACGAACACGAGGTAGCTCTCGCGCGTTTCGTCCAGTGGATGGCCGGCGCGGCCGGCCGCCTCGTGCACCAGCGCCTGCCACAAAGCGGCCGGCGCCCCCTGGCTGAAGTTGGCGGACATGGAACTTCTCCTGCGAGTTGCCACCACCTGCCCACGAGCCTAGTACGGCCCGCGGGCCGGGTGTTGGCAGCCGCCGGCGGCGAGTGCCAGCCCCGTTAAGGCGTTCAGGTCACGCCGGTCTCGCGCGCCAGCCGCTCCAGTTCCTCGGCCAGCAGTTCCGGGTGCAGGTCGAACTGGTCCGACAGCAGCAGCTCGCGCGCGGCCTCCCTGACCTCGATGCGCTCGGCCTGGAGCAGGTCGCCATCGCGGAACAGCTCGATGTAGCTGTCCAGCACCCCNGAGAGCGTGCCCAGCGCGGTGTCCGGCGCGGCCAGCACCAGCTGCAGCCCCAGCGAACGCAGGTAGTTGGTGGTGGCGCGGGCGTTCTGCGCGTCGATCTTGTCGCCGAACTCGTCCAGCAGGATCACGCCCATGCCGCCCGGGTTGGCCTCGTTCTTGCCGTAGGCGGCGGCCAGCGCGGCACCGGCGATCACGTACAGCGGTGCGCGGTGCTCGCCACCCGAGCCGGAGCGCATGCGCTCGCTCAGGGTGCCGATCACCCGGTCGTCCTGGCGGATCTCCACGCCGAAGTGGAAGAAGCGGCGGTAGTCGTCCAGCGGGGAGGCGGCCAGCTTCGCGCTGGCGCTGTCCTCGATCAGCTGGCGGAAGGCCTCCGGCACCTGTCCGGCCGAGCCGAACAGGGTGTCCTCGGCCCCCACGTCGGCCACCTTCCGGATGAACTGGTACAGCTCGCGGTACTCGGGCACCACCTCGTAGTGGAAGCGGTAGCGCTCGTTGTTGGAGAAGGCCGGGCTGTTGCGCAGGGTGCGGTTGAGCGAGTCGATCTGCGCCTTCAGCCGCACGAAGTTGTCGTGCAGGGTATTGGCCACGTTGGAGCGGAAGGTCTCCACCGCCGTCTCGTAGGCGCGCTCGGCCTCGGCGCGGTAGTTGACCAGCTCCGACTCGCGCAGCTGCACCAGCTCCTGCTGCATCAGCGCGCGCGCCGCCTTCCACTGGTCGGCGGCCAGCTCCAGGTCCAGGCCGTGGCTGCCGGCGTAGCGCTGCAGCTGGCTCCAGGCCTCCGGCAGCAGCGCCGCCAGCTGGCGGTCGTTGTCCTGGGCGCGGCGCTCGCACAGGTTGCGCGCCTCCTCCAGACTGGTGCCCTTGGCTTCCAGCTCCTCGCGCAGCTGCTCGACCCGGTTGGGATCCACGTGCGGGTCGCGGAAGGCCTCCACCGCGTTGCGCGCGACGACCTCCTCCTGCGCCTGCAGCGCGCGCAGCAGGCCCTCGCGCCGTTCCAGCTCGCCCTGGGCCAGCGCCTCGGNGCGCACCAGCGACTCGATGGCCGCCTCGGCCTCCTGGATCCTGCGGCGCAGTTCGCCGGCGCGCTCGCCCAGGCGCAGCAGGTCCGGGTCCATGGCCTCGGCATNGCTGCGCTCCAGCGCGCGCCAGCGCGCCAGCACCTGGCGGTACTCCAGCAGCAGCTCGTGCAGGCCGCGCGCGGCGTCCTCGCCCTCCAGGCGCGCCAGCTTCTGGCGCAGCGCCTCGGCGCGGCGCGCCTCCGGCTCGCAGCGGCGCAGCTCGCGCTCGGCCTCGTCCAGCTCGGCGCGCAGCAGGCGCAGGCGCTCGCCGTCCTGGGCCACGCCGATCTTCAACTCGCCGCTGGAAGGCAGGCGCCGGCGCTCGATGCCACCCCCCTTGGCCACCAGGCCGTCACGGGTCAGGCCCTGGCGGGCGCGCACCACCTCGGCCTCGGTCTCCACGCAGCGCAGGTCGCCCAGCTGGCGGCGCAGGTAGGCCACCGCGTCGGCATTGTCACCCTCGATCAGGGCGGCGACGCTGTCCGGCGCCGGGTGCTCCAGGCGGTGGCTGCGCGCCTGGCTGGGCAGGGCCAGCTTGACTCCGTACACCGCGCGCGCGCCCTGCAGGGAGCGGTACACGCGCACTGCATCCTCCTCCTGCCCGGCCGGCACCAGCAGCGCCTCGACGTGGCTGCGCAGGTAGGCCTCGATCGCCGGCTGCCAGCTCTTGTCGGTGACACGCACCAGGTCGCACACCGGGCGGGCCTCGATGCCGGCCTCGCGCAGGTGGTTGAGCAGGCGCATGACCTCGTCGCGCAGGCTGACCTGGCCGGCGTCCAGGCGCTGGCGGTTGCCGCGCGCGGCGTCGCGGCGCGCGCGCGCCAGCTGCCAGGCCTCGTGCGACTGCCGCGCCCAGGCCGCGACCGTGGCCTGCACCGGCGCGGCCGCGGCCAGCGCCTGCCTGAGCCGGGCATGGAAGGCATCCGGGGCCGGGCCTTCGCCATGCCCGGCCGTGGCCACCTCCTCCTGCAGCGCCCGCAGCGGCTCCAGCGCCTGCGCCAGAACGGCCCCGTCCACGCCCGGCAGGCGCAGCGCGGCCACTTCCTCAAGCGGCCCGCGAAGCTGCTCCAAGCGGCGCAGCAGTTCGGCCTGCAGGCGCTGCAGCTGCTCCTGGTCGCGCGCGGCCAGTTCGCGGAACGAGGCCTGCTCGCCGTAGCCGGCGCTGCCCTGCAGCTGCTCGCGCACCCGCTCGTACTCCTCCTGCAGGCTGCGCCGCTCGGCGCGGGCCTGCTCCAGCGCGCGGCCGGCGGCGGCCAGCTGCTCGCGCCCGGCCTCCACGTCGGCGCCGGCCTGCTCGACCTGCTCGCCGAGCAGGTCGCGGGTGTACTCGGCGGCCAGCGCACGGTAGGAGGCCGCGCGCACGGCCTGTGCGGCGACCTTCGCGTACTGCGCGTCCACCGCCTCGGCCTCGGCGATGCGGCGCTCCAGCTGTTCGATGCGCTCCTTGATCTGGCGGAAGCTGTCCAGCAGGGCGCGGAAGCGGGCCACGTCGGTGGGCCGGTCCTCGGCCACCAGGGTGCGCACGAACAGGTCCACGTCCTCCACGCGCTGAAGGTTCAGCGCGTTCTGGAACGCCTTGCGGTAAGCGTTGAAGTCCACGCCGGNGCCGGGGCTGGCGCGCAGGCGGTGCAGCAGGTCCTTGACGAAGCGCTCGCCGCTGGCGTGGAACTCCGGTGCGGTGCCGGCCTGGCGGCAGCGCCTGGCCGCGCGCTCGCGGAAGCGGCTCCATTCCAGCGGCAGCTCGCGGCCGTCCACCCGCTCCAGGTGCTCGTCCAGCTCCAGGGCCACGCCCGGCAGCAGGTACAGGCCATGCTGGCGGTGGTCCGGCTCGTCGGCCGAGGCGCCCAGGGCGATGCCGGCGCTCAGCGGCGTGCCGGTTTCCTCGTCGCGGAACACCAGGGTGATGTAGGTGGTGGCGGTGCGCCGCTTGCGGCCGTCCTCGCCGCTGCGGTACACGCCCAGGCAGTAGTCGCGGATGCTGCGTGCGCGCGCCTTGCCGCCGGCCTGGGCGTTGAAGTGGATGTGGCGGCGGTCGCCACCCAGCAGCACCAGCTGCAGGGCGTCCAGCAGCGCGCTCTTGCCGGCGCCGTTGGGCGCGATGATGGCGCTGGTGCGGTCCAGCTCGAGGGTCTTGGCCTCGAACAGGAAGTACTGCACCAGGTGCATGCGCTCAAGCAGCTGCATGGTCGTCCTCCGTGTCCAGGGTGTCGGCGTCGGCATCCTCGTCCGTCCCGTCCGTGCCCAGGTTGTGCTGGTCCAGGCGGTGCAGCCACTGCTCGCCGACGATGTCNACGATCGCCGGACGCACCACCAGGTGGAACGGCTGCAGCTCGTCCGGTTCGCCCTCCACCAGCCGGCACACGCCCCAGCGGCGGGCGGTGGCGGCCAGCGCGCGCAGCGCGCCGATTTCCGGCATCGGCCGGCCGGTCAACGCCGGCCAGGCCTCCTGCAGGTCCGGCAGTTCCACCACCACCTCGCCCGAGTCCTCGACCAGGCCCTGCTTCATGCCCTCGTCGTAGCGCTGGCGCAGGACCAGCAGCAGCAGGGTCTCGTCCAGGCGCACCGGCGTGCCCTCGCCGTGCCTGGGCAGGGCGACCACGTAGCGGTGGCGGGCGTTGCGTTCCAGGCGGATGCCCAGCGGCTCGAGGGCGGCGGCGAAATCCTCCAGGTAGGCCTCCACCAGGTGGTAGGCGCTGCGCGAGCGCGGGTCGCTGGCATAGAGCACCTGCTCGGTCACCAGGCGGTAGGCGGCGCGCTCGAAGTCGGCCACGGTGTACAGGCCGTTGGACTGCTGGCTGAGGGTGTTCCAGGTACGTTTCATGCGGGATCGGACTCGGCCGGCGCGGCGGGGCGCGCGGCGGTGGTGGCGGCCTGGCGGCCGGCGACGTGGCGGACGACGAAGCGCGGGGCGCGCAGCCAGCCGTTGTCGCCGCGCTCGCCGCCGTCGACCAGTTCGACGCGGAACCCGCGCAGCAGGCGGTGCAGCGGGTCGTCGCGGCGCAGGCCGCCGGGGCGGTTGCCGCGCAGGGCCAGGGTCAGCAGGGTCTGGTAGGCGCGCAGGTCCTGGATGGTGGCGATCTCCAGGCGCGTGGAGTCCACGCTGCCGCCCGGTGGCAGCTGGCGGCCGACGTAGGCGGCCATGTCCTCGGCGGTGACCAGGCGCACGCGCTTCATCCGCCGCAGCAGGCTCAGCCGCGCGATCTGCTCGGGGCTGGGCCGGGCCGGGCTGTTGGCACTGCGCGGGATCGGCTGCGGCCGGAGCCGCGGCGGGCGCAGCTGCGATTCGTCCATCAGCGGCCCGGGGCCGACCGGCAGGCGCAGCGCCCCCTCCGGCGCGGCCAGGGCGCCGCGCGCGGCGCGCCGCAGCAGCACGTCCAGGCGGTCGGGTGCGCGCAGGCGGTAGTCGAGGAAGGCCAGCGCGCGGCGGTTGGCCTGGCGCACGTCCTCGTCCAGGCGGGCCAGGTATTCGTCGATGCGCTCCAGCTCGCGCAGGCGCATCAGGCTGCGCTGCAGGCGCTGCTGGGCGCGCGTCCCGTCGCCGTCGGTGAGGTGGGTGCNGTACCAGTCGAGCATGGCCTGGCGCAGCGGGCCGGTCTCGATCTGCTGCACCAGCAGCAGGATCTGCGCGCGCCGTGCCAGCGGGTGGTCGGCGCGGTGCAGGTCGGCGTAGTCGCGGATGAAGAACTGCGCCACGTAGCGCTCGAACCACTGCCGGGCGAACTGCGCGGTGGTCTCCGCGCGCACCAGCTCGGGCATCAGGTCGCGCACCTGCAGGCTCATCGAGGCCAGCGAGGCCAGCAGCCGGCGCGCCTGCTCGGCCGCCTCGTCCAGCGCCTCGGCGCCNGCGCGCCCCTCTGCCACCTGCTGCAGCTGCAGTTCGATGGAGCGGATCTTGGCCGAGACGAAGGTCGGGCCGCGCTCGGCGAACTCCACCAGGGTGGCCAGCAGCTGCGCCATCACCGGCGGCATCAGCACCATCTCNCGCGCGCCCAGCCTGTCCTGGCGCAGCCAGCCGGCCTGGCGCAGGCGCTCGTACACGGCCACCGCGCGCGCGGCCAGGCCCTCCTGCAGCGGCGCGCCGTCCTCGTCCTCCCAGGCCTCCTCGGCCAGCAGGTAGCGCTCCAGCGCGCCGACGATCTCCCGGCGCGGGAAACCGTGGCTGGGCGGCAGCGGCGCGTCCGGGCCGAAGTACTCGTCGAACAGGCGGCACAGCAGCCGCCAGTAGCGCTCGCGGTTGGGCGAGGCCAGCGGCCCGAAGGCGCCGGCCGGGACATGGGCGAACAGGGACGGGAAAGGCGTACGGCTCGTCAAGCGTGCTTCCTGCCGGGCGCCACGCCCGGGTCGGCCGCCATTTTCCCAGATCGCGGCGGCCGCCGGGGCCGCCGGCTCATTCCACCGTGACCGACTTGGCCAGGTTGCGCGGCTTGTCCACGTCCGTGCCGCGCGCCAGGGCCGTGTGGTAGGCCAGCAGCTGCACCGGGATGGTGTGGATCACCGGGCTGAGCACCCCGGCGTGGCGCGGTGTGCGGATCACGTGCACGCCCTCGGAGGCGGCGAAGTTGCTGTCCTGGTCGGCGAACACGAACAGCTCGCCGCCGCGGGCACGCACTTCCTGCATGTTGGACTTGACCTTCTCCAGCAGGCGGTCGTTGGGGGCGATCACCACCACCGGCATGTCCGCGTCCACCAGCGCCAGCGGGCCGTGCTTGAGCTCGCCGGCCGGGTAGGCCTCGGCGTGGATGTAGGAGATCTCCTTGAGCTTGAGCGCGCCCTCCAGGGCGATCGGGTAGTGCAGGCCGCGGCCCAGGAACAGGGCGTTCTGCTTGGCGGCGAAGCGCTCGGCCCAGACCTGGATCTGCGGTTCCAGGTTCAGCGCGTGCTGCACGCTGCCCGGCAGCATGCGCAGCTGCTCCAGGTAGTCGGCCTCCTGCTCCGGGCCAAGGCGGCCGTGCAGCTTGGCCAGGACCACGGTCAGCTGGAACAGCGCGGCCAGCTGGGTGGTGAAGGCCTTGGTCGAGGCCACGCCGATCTCGGCGCCGGCGCGGGTATAGCAGACCAGCTCGCTGGCGCGCGGGATCGCGCTCTCGGGCACGTTGCAGATGGACAGGGTGTGGCGGTGGCCCAGCGCCTTGGCGTACTTGAGGGCCTCCAGCGTGTCTAGGGTCTCGCCGGACTGGGAGATGGTCACCACCAGGTGGTCCGGATCGGCCCAGGCCTCGCGGTAGCGGTACTCGCTGGCGATCTCTACGCTGCACGGCAGGCCGGCGATGGCCTCGATCCAGTAGCGCGCGGTCAGGCCGGCGTAGTAGCTGGTGCCGCAGGCCAGGATCTGCACGCCGCGGACCTTGCCCAGGACCTCTTCCGCCCCGGCACCGAACAGGGCCGGCCGGAAGCTGCCGGCGTCGATGACCGCCTCGATGGTGTCGGCGATGGCACGCGGCTGCTCGTGGATCTCCTTCTGCATGTAGTGCCGGTACGGGCCCAGCTCCAGCGAGGCCAGCGACACGTCCGACACGTGCACCTCGCGCTGCACCTGGCGGTCCTGCGCGTCGAACACACGCACGCCGGCGCGGGTCACCTCGACGGTGTCGCCCTCCTCCAGGAAGATCACCCGGCGGGTGGCCTGGACGATGGCCGACACGTCCGAGGCCAGGAAGTTCTCGCCCTCGCCCAGGCCCACCAGCAGCGGGCAGCCCATGCGCGCGCCGACCAGGCGGTCGGGCTCGCGCAGGCTGACCACGGCCAGGGCGTAGGCGCCGGTCAGCTCCTTGACCGCGGCCTGCAGCGCGCCCAGCAGGTCCTTGCCGCTGGCCATGTAGTGGTGGATCAGGTGGGCGATGACCTCGGTGTCGGTTTGCGACTCGAACTCGTAGCCCAGGCCGCGCAGGCGCTCGCGCTGCTCCTCGTGGTTCTCGATGATGCCGTTGTGGACCAGCGCCAGCTCGCCGTGGCTGATGTGCGGGTGGGCGTTGGCCTCGGTCACCCCGCCATGGGTGGCCCAGCGGGTGTGGCCGATGCCCAGGCGGCCGTTGAAGCCCTCGGCGACCGCCGCCTGCTCCATCTCCGCCACGCGCCCGGTGCGGCGCACGCGGCGCACGCTCCCGCCGTCGGCCACGGCGATGCCGGAGGAGTCATAGCCGCGGTACTCGAGGCGCTTGAGGCCCTCGACCAGGACCGGAACCACGTCGCGATCCGCGATCGCGCCAACGATGCCGCACATTGCGCTGCTTCCATCCGTGACAAGGCCCGTGATTCTAGCCGAGCGGCCCGGCGCACCCGGGCGCCGCGGCGGGCGCGGCCGCCGTCCGGCCAGCTTCCGGACAGCTTGGCCGGAATTGTCCGGACCGGCCCGCCGGCGGTGTCCGCGCGGGTGTCCGGCGGACACCGCGGACACCGTGACCGGCGGCGGACACCCTTGCGCATCAATGGCTTGCGCTTGGCACGGGGCCTGCACAGGCAGGAGGGACACCACACCCCCGGACCCGCATGATCCGCGACACCTCCGCCCAGGACCGCCCCCTCTCGACCACTCCCGTTCCCCGCTGGCGCCGCTGGCTGTGGCCGGCCGCCGGCGGCGCGGCCATGCTGGCCATCGTCGCCTGGGTGGCTTCGGGCTGGGCCGCCGGCTCGCGCTCCTACGACGCTTCGCGGCTGCGCATCGCCGAGGTCAAGCGCGGCGACCTGGTGCGCGACATCGTCGCCGACGGCCGGGTCATCACCGCCAACAGTCCGGTGCTGTACGCCGTGGCCGGCGGCACCGTGGCGCTGAAGGTGGTGGCCGGCGACGCGGTCGAGAAGGGCCAGGTGCTGGCGGTGATCGACAGCCCGGAGCTGCGCAGCAAGCTGGTGCAGGAGGAATCCACCCTGGCCAGCATGGAGGCCGAGGCCAGCCGCGCCCAGCTGGATGCGCGCATCGCCCGGCTCAATGCGCGCAAGGCCCGCGAGCAGGCCCAGATCGAGCACACCGCCGCCCTGCGCGACCTGGAGCGCATGGAGCGCGGCCACGCCGGCGGCGCGGTCTCCAA
>JGI25328J35697_1002502_pt1 | contig 11052 bp, 9 predicted proteins | sample HigsolmetaAR203D_FD_35697 | JGI IMG/M metagenome (IMG submission 35697)
ATGCGATTTACGAGTACATTGAATTGGAGTATAACCGCATCCGTATCCATTCGTCGATCGGTTATCTGACTCCGTATTTGTACGAAAAAAGGTACTATGAGCAACTCCAGGCAGGATAAAAGTTGTGTCCACTTTCTTGACAGTGATCCAGCCCCCTCGATGTAAGTGCTAAAACAGCAATTCAATCCGGCCCGCGGTCCAAGTGAGCGGATACTCCGGAGCGGGTAGGCGGGAATGGGGAGTGCCTGCCGAAGTCGAGCCTGAGGTCGGACGGCTCTCGCTAGCCCGTCATTTGCTTAAGATAGCGGCAACAGACCGAAAACAAGAAATGGCGATGCAGGGATAACCTCCTTTGCACCGCCATTTCTTTCGTTTTCGTCAAGCGAGCAGACTTGCTTTGGGAGCGGCCGCTTATCGCCTTGTCGCCCTATCGCCTGCCGCCGCTTCGGTACGCTGCCTTACGCCTTGTCGCCGCCGCCGCGGTTTTCTTCCCGCATGCGGGTCATCTGCTGCCATACCGATCCGGCCGCTTCCTCGCCGCTTCTGATGCGGGCGAGGGCCATCTCGGCCTGCAGGCGCACCTCGAATTCCGGCTCGCTGGCCGCGGCGCGCTCGAGCGCCTCCAAAGCCGTCTCGTCGCCGGCTTCGTAGAGGAACCGGGCCGCGCGCCAGCGGACGAGCTTGTTGGCGTCGCTGAGCGCGGCCGTCATCGGTCCGATCGCGGCGGGATCGCCGAGATCGGACAAGGTGTCCCCCGCCGTCCGCCGGACCGCGGGGGACGAATCCTTCAGCGCTTCGAACAAGTACGGAAGCGCCTCCGGGCTGCGCAGGTCGCCGAGGTACACGACGGCGAGCCTGCGCACCGAGACGTGCGCGTCGCGCACGGCTTTCGCCAGCAGCGGCAGCAGCTCCGGGGCGGGCTTCACGCGGGAGAGCGCCGCGTAGCGCGTCTGCCAGTCCGGCGCGGACAGGCGCCGCTCCAGCTCCTCCCGCGACAGCTCCGCGGGAGGAGCCGGCTGGACGACCGCCCCGTCTCCGCCGGCGCCCGCCGCTTTCGCCTGCTCAACCAGCTCCCGCAGCCGCTCGTCCGGATAGGCCGCATCGAGCTCGCGCTTGACTTCCTCCAAAATGTCCTGCGGCTCCCCGTACCGGATGCCGATCTCCTCCAGCTTCCGCTCGCGAATCATCGTCGCTCCGGCCGCCTCCGTCACCGCGGCCGCGAACCGCTCCGGCAGCGCCGCGCGCGCCTCCTGGCCGCCGTAGCGCACCCGGATCTGGATCGGAATGCCGCGATACATCTGCACCAGCACGTGCGCTTCCCCGAATCCTCCGGCTTCCGGGGCGCCGAGCGCCTCCGCGGCGGCGCCGTCCGCGCCGAACAGCTCGCGCACCGCGCCCAAGATTTCCGCCCAGTCCGCGTTCGGGCGGCGGTCCACCGCGATGAAGTCCGCGGTCCGGAACACGCTTTTGACGCCCGGAATCGAAAGCAGGCGCAAATAAAACGGCGGAACCTGATCCCGCTTGGCCAATGTATACGTATAACGCTCGCCGGCGGGAAGCTTCTCGTCGACGTTCAGCTTCATGGAATTGGGGCTCGGCGTCGGTTCGATCGACAACAGCTTCATGCTTCGTTCGCCTCCGTTTTCATCAACTTTCCCGATACAGCAAGGACATCTTCCCCGGCCAAGGTCGGGGGACGGTACGGACCCGGGTCGCGACGCAAACACAACCGGCGTACGTCTTCATCCCGCTCATTTTACATTAGCATAAATTGCAAACGGATGCTCGTTAGGGGAGAGATTCGCCATGCCGACCGGAACGTCCGGTTCGCCGCGAACCGCCGTTTATGTCGTGCTCACGGCAACCGGGACTTGGTTCAGCAAGACGATCCAATGGTTTACGAAGGACGAATTGAACCACGCCTCCATCGCCTTCGATTCGGAGTTGCGTGAAATATACAGCTTCGGGCGGAAAAAGCTCCGCAACCCGCTGTTTGCCGGGATGATCCGCGAAAATTTGCGCGATCCCTTTTACAGCGCCGCCGAATGCGCCATTTTCAGGCTGCCCGTTTCCAGGGCCGAATATCGGCGGGTGCGCGCCCGCGTCGACGCGATGATGGCCGAACGGGACCGCTACGGCTACAGCCTGCTCGGACTTGCGGGCGTCCTGCTCGGCAGGAAGCTGCACCGCAAAAACACGTTTTTCTGCTCGCACTTTGTCGCTTCCGTCCTGGAAGACACCGCTTTTTACCGATTCGGCAAGCCTTCCTGCTTCGTCACGCCCGGGAACCTGGAACAAACCTATCGTTCCTATGAAATCTACAGGGGCAAATTGTCCGGATATTTGGGCACGGCTCCGTTGGTACATTCCCCCGATTCCTGCTATAGTATGAATGAGCACATCATCGGAGGGGTTACATGCGCAAGCATCGCTACGTCAACATGGATTCGGCCTCTGCCAACAGTGCGGTCCGACGCCAGTTGTTCCGGTGGGGCCAGGACCGCCTCCAACATTTCTTGAAAAGAGATTACAGCGAATGCGTTCCGAATGTGATCCCGGATTTGCGCTTTTTGCATCACAACCGCAGCGAACCGTCGATCACATGGATCGGCCATTCGACTTTTCTTATTCAAATGTGCGGGCTGAACATCGTGACCGACCCCGTCTGGGCGCGCCGAATGGCGCTGCATAAGCGGCTCGCGCCGCCGGGCGTGGAATTGTCGGACATGCCGCCCGTGGACGTTGTGCTCGTTTCCCATTCGCATTACGACCATCTGCATCTGGCCTCTTTGCGCAAATTGAAAGGGACCAAAAGGTTGCTGGTTCCCGCCGGGCTTCGCAGCAAAATGCTGGTCAAAGGCTTTCGGCTCGTCGAGGAGCTGAACTGGTGGGAAGAGGCGACGCTGCACGGCGTCAAGTTCACCTTCGTGCCCGCGCAGCATTGGACGCGAAGGACGCTGTGGGACACGAATCATTCGCATTGGGGCGGATGGGTGCTCGAAAGCGATGCGGGCCCGACCGTGTATTTCGCGGGGGACAGCGGGTATTTTCGGGGATTTGCGGAAATCGGACGCCGCTTCAAAATCGATGTCGCGCTCATGCCGATCGGAGCGTACGAGCCGGAATGGTTCATGGCTCCCCAGCACGTCAGTCCGGAAGAGTCGCTGAAGGCGTACATGGATTTGGGTGCGGATTACTTCGTGCCGATGCATTACGGTTCGTTCAAGCTGGCCGACGATACGCCCAAGGATGCCTTGTCGCGGCTGGAAGCGGAGCGTTTGCGCCTGAAGATTCCCGAGGAGAAAATCATTATGCTGCAGCACGGCGAAACGATCAGGTTCGCCCAACGTTAGTCGTTTCGGATCAAAGGAATGGAGTGAAGAGCGAAGTCATGATTACGGTAAGCGGCGTGAGTTTGCGTTACGGCAAGCGTGCCCTGTTCGAGGACGTCAACATCAAGTTTACGCCGGGCAACTGTTACGGTTTGATCGGGGCGAACGGAGCCGGGAAATCGACGTTTCTGAAAATCTTGTCCGGCGAGATCGAGCCGACCACCGGAGAGGTGCACATTACCCCCGGCGAGCGCCTCGCGGTGCTGAAGCAGGACCATTTTGCCTACGACGAGTACGGCGTTTTGGAGACGGTCATCATGGGCCACGAGCGTCTCTACAACGTCATGAAGGAAAAGGAAGCCATCTATGCGAAGCCGGATTTCACGGACGAGGACGGCATGCGCGCGGGCGAGCTCGAGGCGGAATTCGCCGAGCTGAACGGCTGGGAAGCGGAGAGCGAAGCGGCGGAACTGCTGAACGGCCTGGGCATTGCGACCGAGCTGCATGACAAGAAAATGGCCGAGCTGGACGGCAACCAGAAGGTTCGCGTCCTGCTGGCGCAAGCGCTGTTCGGCAGCCCCAACATTCTGCTGCTGGACGAACCGACCAACCATCTGGACATCGAGTCGATCAGCTGGCTGGAAGACTTTTTGTCCCGCTACCAGGGCACCGTTATCGTCGTTTCCCACGACCGGCACTTCCTGAACCAGGTTTGTACGCACATCGCCGACATCGATTACGGCAAAATCCAGCTATACGTGGGCAACTACGATTTCTGGTACGAATCGAGCCAGCTTGCGCTCAAGCTGATGCGGGAACAGAACAAGAAGAAGGAAGACAAGATCAAGGAGCTGCAGGAATTTATCCAGCGCTTCTCCGCCAACAAGTCGAAGGCGAAGCAGGCGACCAGCCGCCGCAAATTGCTGGAAAAGATCACGCTCGACGACATCAAGCCTTCCAACCGCAAATATCCGTTCATCCAGTTCAAGCCGGAACGCGAGGCGGGCAAGCAGATTTTGACCGTGGACAACGTTTCGCTCACCGTCGACGGCGAGAAGCTGCTGAACGGCGTTTCGTTCGTCGTCAACAAAGGCGACAAAATCGCGCTCGTCGGCCCGTACGGACAGGCGAAGACCGCGCTGTTCCAGATTCTTGCGGGCGAGCTGGCGCCGGATTCCGGCTCGGTTACGTGGGGGGTCACCATCACGCCGGCGTATTTCCCGAAAGACAATTCGGCTTATTTCGACGGGGTGGACCTGACGCTGGTGGATTGGCTTCGCCAATATTCCAAAGACCAGGACGAAACGTTCGTCCGCGGCTTCCTCGGCCGGATGCTGTTCTCGGGCGACGAGGCGCTGAAGAAGGCGTCCGTTCTGTCCGGAGGCGAGAGGGTCCGCTGCATGCTGGCGAAAATGATGCTGTCCGGCGCAAACGTGCTTATGTTCGACGAGCCGACCAACCACCTCGACCTGGAATCGATCACGGCGCTCAACAACGGCCTGATCGAAACCGACGCGACGATGATTTTCACCTCGCACGACCATCAATTCGTGCAAACGATCGCGAACCGGATTATCGAAATTACGCCGTACGGTCTGATCGACCGGCTGACGACGTACGACGAATATCTTGAAAATCCGGAAATCAAAGAGCTTCGCGCCCGCATGCAGCCGGCGTAAAGGCCGGCCCGGGCGGCCGATGGGGCCCGAATGGGGCCCCTGTTACCATTTTTTCGCGAGGGATCGATTTATGAGAAAAAGGCGGCTGGCCGCGCTGGCGGCCGTTCTGCTGCTGCTGGCTTCGTGCGGCCGCGCGGAGAAGGGGGCGGTGCCGCAAGACGCGTACCCCGAAACGGATGCGGCGCCCGGCGTAACGGTCAGCCGGTTCAAGACGTTCGGCCTCGTTAACGGCGCGGTGTACGGGAAGTTCGAAAAACCGGAAGAGATCCGGGCGTTCGAAGACGCCGTCGATACGGCGGAACGCTTGCCGGGCATCCTGAACGTTGCGTTTGCCGGCTATGACGTCGTGATCGGGGCGGACGGCAAGGTCCGGGGAGACGCGTGGAAGCGGTTTGCGGACAACGTCAAAGGACACGCGCCGGACGAGGTGCATATTACCGCCTATACGGTCGAGGGCGCCCCGATTTTTTACGATTTGAGCTATGACGGAGAGAGCAATGAATACCGGTTCGACAACACGCGCGACGCGTTCGGGAGTGCGGCCAGGTCGAATATTGCGGCGGCTTGGAGGAACGGCCGGCCGAACGGGGAACCGAATACCGTCTAACGGCTTGCGGAGCCGATCGGAACGAACCGTCCAAAACATTTAGGCTGACGATCCCGTGAGCACCGGAGAACCGCCATACATAAGCCGAACCTTTTTCCGAAATCAGATCCGTCAAGCGCAAGCGAAGCGAATGCCCCGCCTTCGGGAGACCAGGAGGGCGGGGTGTTTTTTCGTTGTCGGAGCCTTTTGCGGAACGGGATGATCGTTGCGGTTTCCAAATTTTGAGGCTTAAAATTCCGCAAATTGCGTTTGGATGCAAAATAAGGTTTGGTAATTGGTGGATTCCCGAGTCGGGTTGATCCTTTGCGCGAAGCGGAGTTGCGTTCTTTGTTCCTAGTCTGTTCTTGCTCCCATTTGCCTATAGGCTGGAGAAGTCCTATGAAACGGGTCCGATGGAAGACGTCCGGGGGCCGCCTATAATAGACCCCGAAGCAGCCGAGCCGCGCTTCACAACGTTGACATCACAGGAGGACCCAAATGCGCATGAGACGAATCACGTTGTTATTGTCGGGCATGCTTCTGATGGCCGCGATCGCGCCGGCGGGAGGTTCCGCGGCAGCGAAGCCGGAATCGGTCAGCATTGTCGCTCCGGTCAACTTCCGGACGGCGCCGAGCACGTCTTCCGGCGTCATGCGGCATTTGAAGCCGGGCGAAACCTTGACGCTGCTGGAAAAAACGAACAGCTACTGGTACAAGGTCAAGGACGCTTCGGGCCAGATCGGATATGTCTCCTCTCAGGAAAAGTACGTCCGTCTCGTCGGCGGCGACGCTTCTGCCGTCACGGCCCGCGGCAGCAATGCCGTCATCGTGTCCGGCGTGGCTTTCCGCAAGTTGCCGTCGACTTCGGGGGCGCTCATCCGCTATTTGAAAAAGAACGAAAACGTTACGGTCACTTCGAAGGTGAATGCCTATTGGTACGCGGTAACGGATGCGAACGGCGTTTCGGGCTACGTCAGCTCGTCGGCCAAGTACATCAAGCTGACCGGAAGCATAGCGGCGCCTTCGACGCCTTCTACTCCCTCGGCTCCCGGCGGGGCTGCGCCCTCGTCCTCCCAAGTGGAGGCCGTCATCGCCGCGGGAATGAAATATTTGGGCACGCCGTACGAATTCGGCTCGGACCGGAACGATACGTCGACGTTCGACTGTTCCGACTTCGTCAGACAAGCCTTCAAAGACGCGCTGGGCATTACGCTGCCGGCCGATTCCCGCGGCCAGGGCTCCTATGTCCGCGGCAAGTCGCAGGTGACGACCGACTGGAAGCAGCTAAAGCGCGGAGACCTGATGTTTTTTATGGATTACAAAGGGACAAGCCCCTCGAATTACGCTTCCAAAAGTCCGTTCAGCACAAGAATCTCGCATGTCGGCATTTATTTGGGCGACGGGCAAATTTTGCACACCTATTCGCAAAAATCGGGAGGGGTGCGCATCGATTCGATCGCCGGCAAGCACTGGGAGTACCGTTTCCTCTTCGGGGGCAGCGCGTTATAATTCGGCACGGTTTTGCGAATTGCAATCCCGCTTGACCGGCTCGGCGGGGCGGCTGCCCGGTTTAGTTGCCGTTTAGGCACTTAAATCGGGGGTGCGGGCGAAAAAACGGGCTATGCAGTTGCTGTTGTGGCAATTGCAGAGCTGATCGACCGGCTCGGCGGGGCGGATGTCCGGTTTAGTTGCCGTTTAGGCACTTAAATCGGGGGTGCGCGCGAAAACGAGCTATGCAGTTGCTGTTGTGGCAATTGCAGAGCTGATCGACCGGATCGGCGTGCTCGACCCCGGCGGACCGGATGCGCGGGGCTGTGTCAAACGGCCATTTTCAAAATTTGAAAAGCTTTCGTATTTCCCCCGCTTTTGATAGGCAACAAACGAACCTCCAAACCCGCGCTTTTACATCGGTTTTGGAGGTTCGTTTCTTAAGGGCCGGGATTTCGGACGGCCGCATCGTCCGACGGCTCGGACACGACCATAGATTCCGCTTCAGCCGTCCCTTCAGGCAAGGGCAGGCGACGGGCAAAACGCCCGGACGCGGACAGAGCGGACAGAGCCGGCGGAAGACCGGAACCCGGCTTACTCCAGCAGGGCCAGAATCGCCTCCGAGCACCTGGCCGGATTATACTCGGCATTCCGCAGCGCAAGCAGCGTATCGCGATGCTGACCGGCCGCGTAGGGCTCCTGAATCAGCCGGAACCAGCGGTCGATCGTCTCGGTGGACGTGAGCGCTTCGCCGAACCCGTGGGTGACGAAGTAGTCGAGGTTTTCCTCCTCCTGTCCGGGGATCGGCTCGTAGAACAGCATGGGAATGCCTTTGGCCATCCCTTCGGTGCAGGTCATGCCGCCGGGCTTGGTGACCAGAAGATCGGAGACGTCCATCAGCTTGCTGATCTCCTTGGTGAAGCCGAGCACCTTGATGTTCGGATGCTGGAACTTCGGATCCTCAAGCAGCTTCTCGCGCGCTTTTTCGTTGCTGCCCACGCAAAGGATCAGCTGGACTTTGTCGGCGTAGGAGGTCATGTACTCGACCATTTGCTCGGAATACATCAGCCCCCATCCGCCGCCCATAATGAGGACGGTCGGCATGTCGGCAAGCCCGAACTGCGTCAGAATTTCGGCGCGGTCATGCGGATGCCAGAAATTCGGGTGCACCGGGATGCCGGTCACTTCGATCTTGCCGGGCGGAATGCCGCGGGCGATCAGCTTGTTCCGGACGGTAGACGTGCTGACCAGATACATGTCCACCTCCGGGTTCACCCAGGTGGCGTGCGCATCGTAGTCGGTGATGACCGTGCATAAGGGCACGTCCAGGCCGAGACGCTTCAGCCGGCTGACCACCGCATTGGGAAACGGATGCGTGCACACGATGATGTCCGGCTTAAGCTGCTCGATGACATCGGAAACATGATTGTAAAACAACCGGTGCAGGGCGAACCTCTTCATCCGGTTCAGCGATTTGTCGTAGTGATTGCGGTAAAGCTTGCCGACAAGCTTGGGTCTGCTGCTGACGGTTTTGCGGTATGCGGACAAAATCAGCGGCCCGATAACCGGGTTCAGAAACGTCCCCAGCTCGATGACCTTCGTCTGCACGCGGGGAGACAGTTGGCGGAGCCCGACCGAAAGCGCGTGCGCCGCTTGGGTATGACCGGTGCCGAAACCTTCGGAAAGCAGCAGAACTCGTTTTTTACGCATCGTAAACATTCCTCCACTTTACCTACTTTCCATATTACGCGGTTATCGGACTCGGGACAAGTGCGCCCGAACGCGAATGGGCATTCGCCCGGATTCGCTCCGAAATTTTCCAGGCAATCGTGCGTTGCGGCCGCCGGCGGTGTACAATTTCGGTGTAGGCACGAATCCGTTTTTTCAGGGAGGAATCCGTGAATGGGCGAAACGAACCATGCAAGCGGACAAAGGGTCAAAGCGAGCTACAAAACGGGAGAATATATCGCGGAAGTCGTGGAATCGGACGGCCGCAGAACGCTTGTGCAAATCTTGGCCGTGCTCCGGCATCCGTCGCAAGGGGATCTTCATCATCCCTACGATCCGGACGTCCCGATGTTCCACGAACGCCGCGCGTCCGCTTTCCGCGAGAAGGTGTGGGTGCCGTCTTCGGCCATACAGCCTTACGAAGGGGCGGTCCCGCCGTACGGAGAATCGCTGCAGACGGCGTTTGCGGCCGAGGTGGAGCGGCTCGAACGGCTGAAGCGCTGGGCGGAACGTTCGCTCGAGCTGCTTGAGGGACTCCGAAAGGAATATAAAATGTAAAGCTTGAAGATTAGCCCCGCCTGTGTTATCGTAGCCTTTAGAACGAAATGACCAATTTGTTATTTTGGTCAGTTTTTTCGGAGAGGAGGCGCACGACCGATGGTTCAAGAACGGAAGACGCCGGACCGCCGCAAGCAAGTAACCGAAGCCGCAGCCCGTTCGTTCGCCTCCTTCGGCTACAAGGCGACGACCATGGAACAGGTCGCGAAGCTGGCGAATGTCGGCAAAGGAACGATTTACACGTTCTATGCGAACAAGGAAGAACTGTTTGAGAAGATCATGGACGATCTCATTCGCGACATGAAGAAGGTGGCGGATGAAACGCTGGACCCTTCCCTTTCCTTTGCCGACAATTTGCTGAAGGTGCTCAGCCGGGTGCTGGATTACCGGGACCGGCACGCGCTGGCCGTCAAGCTGTCCCAGGAGGTCCGGGACATCGGCACCCCGATGGCGCAGCAAGGGCTGGAAAAGATCGAGCGGGCGATCATCGGCTACATTGCCAAGCATGTGAAGCAGGCGGTCGACAAGGGGGAAATTCGGCCCTGCGATCCGGAATTGACCGCTTATATGATGCTGAAAATGTATCTGGCGCTTACGGCGGAAGGCAATCATCTGCATAAGCCGCTGACGAAGGAAAAGGTGCTGAGCAGCTTCCGGCTCTATTGTATCGAAGGGCTGGCGGTGCGCTGACGCATTCTTTTTTTGAATCAAACTGACCGGATGTCCAAATTGGTCATGTCGTATTATGGCGGATGGCGCGGTCGAGCCGCGCCGAAACGAGCAAGAAGGAGCGGGAGATGCATGGGGAAAAAGAACCCGGGAAGCGGACCTGTCAAAGCCGAGTTCAAACGGCTGCTGCGTAACCGAATGATGATGCTGTCCATCGCCGGTCTGGCGGTGATTCCGCTGCTGTACAGCGGCATGCTGATCGGGGCCTTTTGGGACCCTTACGGCAAGCTCGACCGGCTGCCGGTGGCCGTCGTGAACAAGGATGCGGGAGCTTCGATGAACGGCAAGCAGCTTCATGTCGGCGAGGATTTGATCGGCGAGCTGAAAGAGGACGACAGCTTCAAATGGACGTTTACGGAAGAGCGGGAAGCGATGAACGGACTGAAGGAACACCGGTATTCGATGGCGTTCGTCATTCCGGACGATTTCTCGCAAAAGGCGACGACGCTGAAGGACGAGGCGCCGCAGCCTGCGGCTATTCAATATTACGTGGATGACGGATGGAATTATTTGTCCTCGCGGATCGGGGCGGAAGCTTCGGAGAAGCTCCGGAGCGACGTCGCGCAGGCGGTGACGAAGGCGTACGCCCAAGCGGTATTCGACTCGATCGGCGAAGCGGCCGACGGCTTCAGCGACGCCAGCGAAGGGGCGTCGAAGCTGGCCGACGGCGCGAAGGAAGCCGAGTCGGGCGCGGAGCGGCTGCGCGAAAATCTCGCCAAGCTGGCCAGCGGCACGCAGGATCTGGAGCAAGGGGTCGGCCAGCTCGCCGGCGGCGCGGCGAAGCTTCAGGCCGGCGCGAAGTCGGTGGCGGACGGCAGCCGGGCTTTGGCGTCCGGCGCCGCACAGCTCGCCGACGGCGGAAAGGCGCTTGCGTCCGGCGCGAAGGACGCGGAGGCGGCGGCGAACCGGCTTGCGGCGGGAGCCGATCAGCTGGCAAGCAGCGGGCAATCGC
>JGI25328J35697_1002512_pt1 | contig 11019 bp, 10 predicted proteins | sample HigsolmetaAR203D_FD_35697 | JGI IMG/M metagenome (IMG submission 35697)
GATGCATCACCCCGCCAGGCACCGCCACCCGGGCGATCAGAGCAACTGGCCGCCAGAGACCTCGATGCGCTGGCCCGTCATCCAGCCCGTGCCGGGCAGGAGCAGCGCTGCCACCGCGGCACCGATGTCGTCCGGCAATCCGGCGCGGCCCATGGCCGTCATCTCCGCCACCATGCGGTTGAGTTCCGGCCGATCGCGCACNGCGCCGCCGGCGAAGTCCGTCTCGATCGCACCGGGGGCGATGGTGTTGACGGCGATACGNCGCGGCCCGAGTTCCCGGGCGAGATAGCGCGTCAGGACCTCGACTGCGCCCTTCATGGCNGCATAGGCCGAATGGCCCGGCAGGCTGAACCGGGCAAGGCCGGAGGAGACGTTGAGAATGCGCCCCCCGTCCGCGANCATGGGCAGNAGCGCCTGCGTGAGGAAGAANACGCCCTTGAAATGCACCGCCATGAGGCCGTCGAACTCTTCCTCCGTCGTCTCNGCAAAGCTCTTGTGCACGCCGTGCCCGGCGTTGTTGACGAGGATGTCGAAGGTCTCNCGTTCCCAATGCTGCCGCAGCGCCGCGGCGAGCTTCTCCACGAAGGCGGGAAAGGTGGCGACACGGCCGGTATCGAGCTGCAGCGCGACGGCCTTCCCGCCATCCNCCNCTATCGCGGCGACGACCTCCTCGGCCGCCGTCGCGTTGTTCTGGTAGGTCAGCACNATGCCGACGCCGTTCCTCGCCAGATGCAGGGCCGCGCTGCGGCCGAGCCCGCGGCTCCCACCGGTGATGAGTGCAATCGTCATGTCGTCATCCCCTGTTATCGGAATGACGTCGATATGATGCGCCGTGCCCGCCGGTGCCTGCCACATCCTGCACATTCCTTGCCCGATCCTTCAGGCGGCGCAGACAGCACGGGAGACGGCCCCGGTGGCGCCTGCCGGCGTCTTGTGAGAGGCTGGCAGGATCGGCCGGCCGGCGCCGCGGACATGCCCGGACGCATGGCGGCGCCGACGCCGCCCACCCGGACACTACGGGAGGAGCGCCGCCATGCACGACTACGACGCCATCATCATTGGCACGGGCCAGGCCGGCCCTGCCCTCGCCGCCCGGCTGTCGCAGGCAGGCATGCGGCTCGCCGTCATCGAGCGCAAGTTCTTCGGCGGCACCTGTGTCAACACCGGCTGCATCCCGACGAAGGCGCTGGTGGCAAGCGCCTACACCGCGCACATGGCGCGCCGCGCCGCCGATTTCGGCGTGACGATCCGCGGCGAGATCGCCGTCGACATGGCGGGCGTCAAAGCGCGCAAGGATGACATATCGGGCAGGTCGCGCGCCGGCGTCGAAAGCTGGGTTCGCGGGCTGCCCGGCTGCACCGTCATCCAGGGGCACGCGCGCTTCTCCGGCCCGCACAGCGTCGCGGTGGGCGGAACGATGCTGCGGGCCGGGCGCATCTTCATCAACGTCGGCGGACGTGCCGCAGCGCCGCCGATCCCCGGCCTCGAGCACACGCCCTACCTCACCAACAGCGGCATGATGGAGCTCGGGGAGCTGCCAGACCATCTCGTCATCATCGGCGGCAGCTACATCGGCCTCGAGTTCGCGCAGATGTACCGGCGCTTCGGCAGCCGCGTCTCCGTCGTCGAGATGGCTCCGCAGGTCATCCCGCGCGAGGATGAGGACATCTCGGCTGCCGTCGCGGACATTCTTGAGAGCGAGGGCGTGGCGCTGCATACCGGGGCGGAATGCATCCGCGTGTCCGGGCAGACGGGCAGCATCGCCGTCACCCTCCGCCGCGCGGACACGGCGCGCGAGATCGCGGGCAGCCATCTGCTCATCGCCACCGGGCGCCGGCCCAACACCGACGATCTCGGCCTCGAGGCAGCCGGCATCGAGACGGACGAGCGGGGCTACATCAAGGTCGACGACCAGTTGCGGACGAATGTCGAGGGCGTCTGGGCGCTGGGGGACTGCAACGGCCGCGGCGCCTTCACCCACACCGCCTACAACGACTTCGAGATCGTCGCCGCCAACCTGCTCGACGGCAACCCGCGCCGTGTCGGCGACCGCATCCCGGCCTATTGCCTTTATACGGACCCTCCCCTCGGCCGCGTCGGCATGACGGAAGCCGAGGCGCGCAGGACCGGCAAGCCCTATCTCGTCGCCCGCCGCCCGATGACGCGTGTCGGCCGGGCCGTGGAAAAAGGCGAGGCGCTCGGCTTCATGAAGATCCTCGTCGATGCCGCCGATCGGCGCATCCTCGGCGCGGCGCTCCTCGGTGTCGGCTGCGACGAGGTCGTCCACGCCATCCTCACCCTCATGTATGCCGGGGCGCCCTGCGACGTGATGCAGCGTGCCATGCACATCCACCCGACGGTCTCGGAGCTGCTGCCGACGATGCTCGGCGAGCTGGTGCCGCCCGACGTGGCCTGAGGCGGATCAGGAGCCGCTGCCGAAGTATTTCGTCCGCAGCCGGGCGATGTCGCCGCGCTCGTGGGCCGCGAGGAGCTGGACGGTCAACGGGCGGCGAAGGTCGCTGCCGTGCGGCGTTGCGAAGGCATACTTGTCCGGCTCGAAGAGGGGCCCGACGACGCGCACCCCGGCACCAGGCCGGGTGTGGGCGAAATATTCGAGGACCGGCGCGTCTTCGACGATCGCCGCAATGCTCCCCTCGCCGAGGGCCGCGACGGCCTCCTCGAGGCTGAGGAAGGCGCGGTGGTCAAGCCCCGTGCGGCGCACGTACTCGTGCGCGACGCTGTCCCTCAGCACGCCCACCGTCCGGCCGGCGAGATCCTGGATGCCGTGGATCTGGCTGGTGAGCGCCAGCGTGGTCATGACGCTCGTCACCGACGAGGTGACGAAGGCAAGGACCGCGACACCGGCCACCAGCCAGAGCCCCTGCCAGATGCGGCCCACCCAGCCAAAGAGGTTCTTGCGTGACGGCGGCCGGCCGGTAGTGGCGACCTGCATGACGGTGTAGAAGCTCTCGGCGAAACCGTCACGCCAACGGCGGGGAAAATCCTTGTCGAAATGGCGGTCGAACACCGTCAGCAGTACCGACGCCACCAGGATGACCAGGGCAATCCAGGCATAGTAGCGCAGGTAGCCGGAGTCGCTCAGACCATCGAGGACATCCCAGAACCCGGCGCGCGGGCCGCTGCCGACCATGATACGCAGCCCGCCGTCGAACCAGGGCTGGGTGAAGTCGATCTGCTGCGCACGCTGCTCGGTCACCGTCAGGTTCGAGACGGCGACGTCCACCTCCCCCGCCGCGGTCGCCCGGACGAGATCGCCGAAGGTGTNGTATTCGCGATAGGCGTAGGGCCGCCCAAGGCGCACGGCCAGCTCTTCCCACAGGTCGATCGCCATGCCGTCGAAGTGCGCGCCGTCCTTCATCACGAACGGCGGGCTGACATGGACGCCGACCGTGACGGGCTCGCCGCCCGGCCGGCCGGGACCGTTCTGCGCACGCGCGCCAAGGGCCGCGGCGAGAACGACGAAGGCGAGCGCACACAGGATCGTGGCTGTCGCGCGCAGGCAGGCACACCGCATTGCCGCCACCCTTCAACCGGACATTCAACAGTTGCGCGGCGCCAGGCGCGCCGACAGCGCGACCGGCGAACGATCAGGGCCGCTTCCGAACCGGGGAAGCTGTCGCAAGCCCGCTTAGCCTTCACGGCAAGGCGGGGTCAACCGCGACCAGCGGGGAAGCCCCGGCCCACAGGCACGGGCCGAGTCTTCCCTCGCCGGCGCGTTCACATGCCCCCGAGGCAGACGTACTTCAGCTCGAGGAAGCCCTCGATGCCGTACTTCGAGCCCTCGCGGCCGAGGCCCGACTGCTTGACGCCGCCGAAGGGCGCCATCTCGTTGGCGAGGAGGCCGGTGTTGACGCCGACCATGCCGCTTTCCAGCGCCTCGGCNACGCGCCAGACCCGCGCCATGTCCTTCGCGTAGAAGTAGGCGGCCAGGCCGAACTCCGTGTCGTTGGCCATGGCGATCACCTCCTCGTCGTCGCGGAAGGTGATGATCGGCGCCAGCGGCGCGAAGGTCTCCTCCTTCGCGACCTTCATGTCCTGGGTGATGCCGGTCATCACCGTCGGCTCGAAGAAGGTGCCGCCGAGCTCGGAGCGCTTGCCGCCGAGGACGAGCTTGCCACCCTTGGCGAGGGCATCGGCCACGTGCTCCTCCATCTTGGCGACGGCACGCTCGTCAATCANCGGGCCCATGGNGACGCCTTCCTCGGTGCCGCGGCCGAGCTTGAGCGTGCGCGCCTTGGCCACGAACTTCTCGGTGAAGGCCTCGGCCACCGATGCCTGGACATAGATGCGGTTCGCGCANACGCAGGTCTGGCCAGCGTTGCGATACTTGGAGATGATCGCGCCCTCGACGGCGGCATCGAGATCGGCATCGTCGAAGACGATGAAGGGCGCGTTGCCGCCCAGCTCCAGCGACAGGCGCTTGATGCCGTTGCCGGCCTCGCGCATCAGCCAGCGGCCCACCGCCGTCGAGCCGGTGAAGGTGATCTTGGCGACCTTCGGGTTGTGGCAGAACTCCTCGCCAATGGGCCGTGCGTCGCCGGTAATGACCGAGAACGCGCCCTTCGGCACGCCCGCCCGCTCGGCGAGCACGGCAAGCGCAAAGGCCGACAGCGGCGTCTGCGCCGCCGGCTTCAGCACCATGGTGCAGCCGGCCGCCAGCGCCGGGCCGACCTTGCGGGTGATCATGCCGTTGGGGAAGTTCCACGGCGTGATGGCGGCGCAGACGCCGACCGGTTGCTTCAGCACGACGATGCGCTGGTCGGGTCGGGCGGCGGGAATGATGTCACCGTTGATGCGCTTCGCCTCTTCCGCGAACCACTCGAGATAGGCGGCGTTGGAGACGATCTCGGCCCGCGCCTCGGCCAGCGGCTTGCCCTGCTCCGAGGTCAGGATCAGCGCCAGGTCGTCCACATTGGCGAGGATGAGTTCATACCAGCGCCGCAGGATCTGGCTGCGCTCCTTCACCGGGCGCTTCGCCCACTCCTTCTGCGCCGCGTGCGCCGCATCGATGGCGCGCCGGGCGACGTCGGGGCCGAGGTCTGGCACCGTCGCGAGGAGCGCGCCATCGAAGGGATCGGTGACGGCAATGGTCCGGCCGTCCGGCGCGTCGATCCATTCACCAGCCACATAGGCCTTGTCCGTCAGCAGCGACGGATCCTTGAGGTCGAGCACGCGGCGGCCCGCTGTCTTGTCGTGTACGGTCATCAATGCACTCCCAGAAGGCGCAGGACGGCGGGGGCGCCGAGCGACACCCCCGACAGGAAGAGGAGGACGAAGACGATGCGCCGCATCACCTGCGGCGCGATCGGCGGCGGCCAGCGTCGGGCGGTAAAGGTCGCCACCATCACGGCCGGAATGGCAAAGAGGCCTGTCAGCGTCGAGGGCCCCGGCAGATTGCCGGAGAGGACGACGAGGCTGATGCGGAACACGGCGTTGAGCGCGAAGACGCCGACGAGCGTCTCGCGGATCGTCGCCAGCGTCAGCGGCTGACGGTAGAAGTGGTAGACGAGTGGCGGGCCGGCCGTGGAGAACAGGCCGCCCATGAGGCCCGCAATGCCGCCGAAGAAGGCGAATGATGCGACGCCGGACTTGTGCGCAAGCGGCGCCGGCCGCATGGCGAGCTGTAGGCTCGACGCAATGATGACCACGCCGAGCGCGACGCGCAGCACGTCAGCCCGGGTCTCTGCGAGCCATTCCAGCAGCCAGTAGCCGACAAGGAGCGCCGGCATGCTCGCGGCCATGACGAAGGCGAACTCGCGCCAGGCAACGTCACGCCAGCCCTTGAGCAGCATCTGCGTTGCGTTGACGAGCGTGAGCACGCTCACAATCAGTGCCGCGTCCGGCAGGGAGAGCAAGCCGGTGAGGCCAACCCCGCCCATGGTGATGAGGCCAAAGGCGAAACCGGTGAGGGTCTGGGCATAGGCCGCGGCAAAGGTGAGCGCCAGAAAGCCCATGAGCTCGCCCGGCGACATTCAGCGCTTCCCCAGGCTGGCGAAGGGCGCCGCGGCACCCCGGACGGCCGCACCAAGGCGGGCCCCGCTGACACGGCCCGGCATGGCACGGGCACGTGCATCGCCCCCGAGGTGGAAGGGCGGGCGCTGCGCGGGCAGGCCGCGGATGGTCGCTTCGTTCACGAGAAACTTCAGGCGGGGCACACGGTGGACGCAGACTCAGCGTCTGCGTGCGGAATGTGCCAGCACTCCATCGCCCTGATCAATCTCCAGATTGTCGCGCAGGGATTGCATCCGGCACATCCTCCCGGTGCGATCAGGTGACGCTCCATCCGCACCCGCCCCGCAGTCACGGGAATGCGGCGCCGTCATTGAACTGTCATCGCCGCTTCACGGAAACGTCGCGAGCCTTCGCTACGCCGCTCGCAGAAAACCTGTGCCCAATTCTCGGCCTGTGGCATAACAGAAATAATCGAGCCGCCGATCATTGCCCGAGGACGGTTCATTGAAGTCAGAATGGGCAAAAAGCGATGCGGGGGACATGGCGGAAATCGTCGTCGACAATCTGACNAAGGTCTGGAACGGTGCGCCGGCGGTGGATGGCATCAGCTTTACCTGCGCCTCGGGTGAATTCACCGTCCTGCTCGGCCCTTCCGGCTGCGGTAAATCGACGACGCTGCGCCTCATCGCCGGGCTGGAGCAGCCGACCGCGGGCACCGTCGCCATCGGGGGGCGGGATGTCACGCGCCGCTCGCCCGCCGAGCGCGGCATCGCCATGGTGTTCCAGTCCTACGCGCTGTTCCCCCACCTCAGCGTGGCCGAGAACATCCTGTTTGGACTGAAGGTGCGGGGCGTGCCACGTGCCGAGCGTGACGAGCGGCTGAAGCGGGCGGCCCAGACGCTCGGCCTCACGCATCTTCTCGCCCGCAAGCCCGCCGCCCTCTCGGGCGGCCAGCGCCAGCGCGTCGCCTTGGGCCGCGCCATCGTCGCCGATGCCGCCGTCTGCCTGATGGACGAGCCGCTGTCGAACCTCGACGCGCAGCTGCGGCAGGAGATGCGCGCCGAGATCCGCAGCCTGCAGCGCCGGCTCGGCATGACGATGATCTACGTCACGCACGACCAGGTGGAAGCCATGACCATGTCCGACCGGGTGGTGCTGATGCGCGATGGGCGCATCGAGCAGCAGGGAACGCCGGCGGAGCTCTATGACCGCCCGGCGAGCGGCTTCGCCGCCCGCTTCCTCGGCACGCCGCCCATGAACCTGCTGCCCTGGGCCGTGGGTGCCGGGCTCGTGCCGGGCGCCCTGGCCAACGGCACCGGCGGCAGCATCGGCGTGCGGCCGGAGCGGCTGCGGCTCGGCCCGCCTGGGCCCGGGCTCACGGCCACGGTCGCGGCCATCGAATATCTCGGCGCCGACACGCTGCTGACCCTCGACGCGGCGGGCGTGAAGCTCATCGCCCGCACCGACGGGCACGAGCGCCACCGCGTCGGCGAAACCGTCGGCGTGAGCTGCGCGGCAGGTGACCTTCACTTCTTCGACGCGGCCAGCGGCCGGCGCGTCGAGGCGAACGGCAACGGCTGCAACCGACCCGAACAGGGAGGAGAGGCATGAAGTTCTTCACGCAGGTTCGCTGCGCGGCAGCCGCGCTTGCGGCGTCGCTCACGCTCGCCGTCACGCCTGTCTCGGCCCAGACGACGGTCAACATGTACTATCCCGTCGCCGTCGGCGGCCCGATCACCAAGATCATCGACAAGATGGTGGCCGATTTCTCGGCCGCGCACCCGGACATCAAGGTCAATCCCATCTATTCCGGCAGCTACCAGGACACGATCACCAAGGTCATCACCGCGCTCAAGGGCGGCAATGCGCCGGAGTTCGCCGTCATCCTCTCGACGGACATGTTCACGCTGATCGACGAGGACGCCATCGTGCCCTTCGAGGAGCTGGTGTCGGACGCCGACAAGGCCTGGCTCGACAGCTTCTACGAGGGCTTCATGCTCAACAGCCGCACCGGCGGCAAGACCTGGGGCATCCCCTTCCAGCGCTCCACCATCGTGCAGTACTGGAACAAGGATGCCTTCAGGGAGGTGGGCCTCGATCCGGAGGTGCCGCCGACGACCTGGGACGAGATGGTCGCATTCGCCGAGAGGCTCACCAAGCGCGATGCATCCGGCAACGTCGTCCGCTGGGGCATTCAGATCCCGTCGTCTGGCTTCCCCTACTGGCTGTTCCAGGCGCTGACGACGCAGAACGACGTCATCCTCGCCAACGAGGCCGGCACCAAGGTGACCTATGACGACCCGCGCGTCGTCGAGGCGCTGCGGTTCTGGGTCGACCTGTCGAGGAAGCACAAGGTGCACCCGGAAGGCATCGTCGAGTGGGGCACCACGCCGAAGGATTTCTTCGAGGGCAAGGTCGCCATGATGTGGACGACGACCGGCAACCTCACCAATGTGCGCACCAACGCGCCCTTCCCCTTCGGCGTCGCCAAGCTGCCATCCAAGGTGCGCGGCGGCTCGCCCACCGGCGGCGGCAACTTCTACATCTTCAAGAACGCCTCGCCNGAGCAGCGCANNGCTGCTCTCGCCTTCATCAAGTGGGCGACGGCNCCGGAGCAGGCCGCCGCCTGGTCCATCGCCACCGGCTATGTCGCCGTCACGCCCGCCGCATGGGAGACGGACGCGATGAAGAAGTATGTCGCCGAGTTTCCGGCCGCGGCCGTAGCGCGCGACCAGCTCGACGTTGCGGTGGCGGAACTGTCGACCCACGACAACCAGCGCGTCACCAAGGCGCTCAACGACGGCCTGCAGGCGGCGCTGACCGGCGCCAAGGATCCGGCCGCGGCCATGAAGGACGCCCANGCCGAGGCCGACCGCGTGCTGCGCCCCTTCCAGTGACCCTGCCGGCCCGCGCGGTTCCGCCAGCGCGGGCCCTTTCCGCGGACCTTGCCCGTGAGCCGCCTGCGCACCTCGATCCACGCCTCGCTGCTGCTGCTGCCCGCCGTCGTGCTGCTGGCGGCCTTCACACACGTGCCGGCGGTGCGCACCTTCATTGGCGCGCTCTACACGACGCCGCGCGGCAAGCGGCCGGCCGTGTTCGTCGGCCTCGACAACTACCGCCAGCTCCTCGACGATCCCGTCTTCTGGCAGGCGATGGCGAACAACGTCTGGTACGCCGCCCTCACCATCCCGCTCTCGGTCGTGCTCGCGCTCGTCATGGCGCTCGCCGTCGATGCCCGCCTGCCCGGCCGTGCCGCGCTCAGGATGGCCTATTTCACGCCCACCGTGCTGCCGATGATCGCGGTGGCGAACATCTGGCTTTTCTTCTACACGCCTGGCTACGGACTGCTCGACCAGGTGCTCGGCCTGTTTGGCCTGCCCGAGACGAACTGGCTCGGCTCGCGCGACAGCGCGCTCTACGCCGTCATCGCCGTGGCGGTGTGGAAGGAGGCCGGCTTCTTCATGATCTTCTACCTCGCCGCCCTACAGACGATCCCGCACGACCTGCGCGAGGCGGCGCCATCGAGGGGGCGAGCCGCTTCACCTTCTTTCGGCGCGTGACCCTGCCGCTCCTGATGCCGACAACGCTCTTCGTGCTGGTGAACGCCGTCATCGGCGCCTTCCGCCTCGTCGACCACATCGTGGTCATGACGCGCGGCGGGCCGGACAACGCCACGGCGCTGCTGCTCTACTACATCTACGAGATCGGCTTCCGCTTCTGGGATTCGGCCTACGCGGCGACGCTGACGACGGTGCTCCTCGCCATCCTGGCCGTGCTGGCGGCGGTGCAGTTCCTCTTCCTCGAGCGACGGATCCACTATCGATGAGCATTGCCGACCGTCCCCCCGGCCCCATCGAGACGATCGGTGCCTGGCTCCTCGGCCTTCTCTGGATCCTGCCGCTCGCCTATGCGGTGTGGACCGCCTTCCATCCTTCAGCCTATGCCACGCGCTTCGACCTCCTGGCGCCGCTGACGCTGGAGAACTTCGTCGCCGCGTGGCAGGCGGCGCCCTTCGGCCGCTACCTTTTCAACACCACGGTGATCGTCACCATGGTCCTCGCCGGGCAGTTCCTCGTCTGCACGCTCGCGGCCTATGCCTTCGCGCGCTACCGCTTCCCCGGCCAGTCGCTGCTGTTTGCGCTCGTCCTGATGCAGCTCATGGTGATGCCGGACATCCTCATCGTCGAGAACTACCGTACGATGTTCGCCCTCGGCCTCGTCGACACGCTCGGGGCCGTGGCGCTCCCCTACATGGCCTCGGCCTTCGGCATCTTCCTCCTGCGCCAGACGTTCATGACGGTGCCGAAGGAGCTGGAGGAAGCCGCCATCGTCGAGGGCTGCTCGAGCCTCGGCGTCCTCTGGCGGGTCTACGTGCCGCTCGCACGGCCGGTCTTCGTCGCCTACGGCCTCGTCTCCGTGAGCTACCACTGGAACAACTTCCTGTGGCCGCTCATCGTCACCAACTCGGTCGAGACACGGCCACTGACGGTGGGGCTCGCAGTCTTCTCCTCCACCGACCAGGGCATCGACTGGTCGATCATCTCGGCCGCCACGCTGATGACGGCCGCGCCCCTGCTCGTCGCCTTCCTCATCTTCCAGCGCGCCTTCGTCCAGTCCTTCATGCGCGCCGGCATCCGCTGAGGCTCAGCCGATGCCCTCGAGGCGATAGATCCTGATTGCGTTGCCGCTGAAGAGCTTTGCCTGCTCCTCGCGCGGCAGGTCCGCCACGGCAGCGCGGAACCCATCGATGATCGTATCGAAATCGCCGACGAGGCTGTCCACCGGGAAGTTGGAGGCGAACATGGCCCGGTCGGTGCCGAAGATATCGATGGCCTCGCGGATGATGGGGCGGTTGTCCTCGAGCCGCCACGGCCGGCCGCGAAGGCCGAGCCCCGAGATCTTGATGGCCGCGTGCGGCAGGCGTGCGAAGTGCCGCAGCGCCGCCCGCCAGCCGGCGATCCCCTCGGGCGAGCGGTCGGCCGGCAAGCCGGTGTGATTGAGGATGATGGGTATGTCCGGGTGACGTTCGGCGAGGGCAGCCGCCTC
>JGI25328J35697_1002519_pt1 | contig 10998 bp, 8 predicted proteins | sample HigsolmetaAR203D_FD_35697 | JGI IMG/M metagenome (IMG submission 35697)
TATGATTTATACAGGCTTAAAATAGAAGAAGGGCATGCTGCAATCAATGATTATCTGTAACATGCCCTTTTACTTATGGAGTCAATGGGGCTCGAACCCATGGCCTTTCGCACGTCAAGCGAACGCTCGTCCCAGCTGAGCTATGACTCCACAGTATTTAAATTTACTTTATAAATGACAAATGGAGCATAGGGGATTTGAACCCCTGACCCCCACACTGCCAGTGTGGTGCGCTCCCGCTGCGCTAATGCCCCAGTACTACTAAGTATATCAAATCTTTTTGAAAAGTCAATCGGTTAATTTGAGGAATATTTTTACAGACATAGAAAATTGTAAATTCAGATTTGCTTTCTTAAAAAATTTGAATTTACAATTACATCATTTCAATATGAATTAACTTTTATTATTTGTTAAAGTGAATCGACTGCACCCCAACTATGTCCGGAAATATTAAACTTGTTGTCAGGTCTGTTTTGGATTGTTTGCAACATATTTATAACATGAATCATTATAACCTGATTAACGCATTTTCTAAGATCACGGTTCTGGCATTATCTTTTTAGACAAATTTTCTGTATTTGAGTTTTTTGATAATTCATGCATTATTTTAGCGTCCGGTATGTGTATAAATTATTACAGGGGTACTATATATCTGATAGTCCAGGAAAATTTTTATGAATTCATAATGAACTACCATTTTTGGCTGACTTTAATCAATATTTTTTGGAAGGTAGTTAGAATTAATATTATGATTTGATATAGATAATGGCTATAACTGATTATATAAATTTACTAATTTACAATAGCAAGCTTGAGTGTTATTCTACACATAACAAAGAAATTCCGGAACAATTACTGAATCATATAAAATTATAGATATCAGGTCAAGGAGGTTTGGTTATGAGCAAGAAATCATATTCCGAAAGGAAATTTAAATTTGAAACTTTACAACTTCATGTAGGACAGGAGAAACCCGATCCTGCTACAGACGCAAGGGCAGTACCTATTTATCAGACAACTTCGTATGTATTTAGAAACTGTGACCATGCATCGGCCAGATTTAGCCTTCAGGATGCAGGAAATATATACAGCAGGCTTACGAATCCCACTCAAGATGTATTTGAAAGAAGAGTAGCAGCCTTAGAAGGAGGTATAGCAGCTCTTGCACTTGCTTCCGGTGCGGCAGCAGTTACATATGCAATTCAAAATCTGGCACAAAACGGTGATCATATCGTTTCGGCTAAAAATATTTATGGCGGAACATATAATTTATTTGCCCATACGCTTCCTGCATACGGGATTACAACATCCTTTGTTGATCCTTTTAATTATGAGGAAGTTGAAGCGGCAATAAAAGACAACACAAAAGCAATCTTTATAGAAACTTTGGGTAATCCCAACTCTGACGTGGTTGATATTGAAAAATTCGCCGAGATAGCTCATAAACATAAAATACCGCTGATTGTAGACAATACTTTTGCAACGCCTTATCTGGTAAGGCCTATAGAACATGGAGCAGATATCGTAGTTCATTCGGCTACAAAGTTTATCGGAGGCCACGGCACTACTATCGGAGGAATTGTTGTAGACAGTGGAAAATTCGATTGGGAAGCCAGCGGAAAGTTTGAATCCATTACCGCTCCAAATCCCAGCTACCATGGCATAAGTTTTACAAAGGCTGCAGGACCGGCGGCATATATTACAAAAATGAGGGCTATATTGCTGCGTGATACAGGTGCTACTCTTTCTCCTTTCCATTCATTCCTGTTCCTGCAGGGGCTTGAAACTCTGTCGCTCAGGGTAGAAAGACATGTACAAAATGCTTTAAAAGTCGTAGAATATTTGAAAAATCATAAACAGGTAGAAAAAGTAAATCATCCTTCCGTTTCCGAAGATCCGCTTCAACAGCAGCTTTACAAAAAGTATTTCCCTAACGGCGGAGGAACAATTTTCACGTTTGAAATTAAAGGTGATGCTAAAAAAGCCAGGGATTTCATCGATAACCTTGAACTTTTCTCCCTGCTTGCCAACGTAGCTGATGTTAAGTCCCTTGTTATCCATCCGGCATCAACTACTCATTCGCAATTAACAGAAGAAGAATTGCTTGATCAGGGCATTAAACCTAATACCATCAGACTTTCCATCGGTACCGAGCATATTGATGATATTATAGAGGATTTAGAGGAAGCATTTAAGGCAGTATCAAAGTAGCATGTTAAATTATTTTCTATAAATCATTATAAAATTAAAATAATAGTATAAAGTAGTATTGTAATGCCTCCTGTCAGGTAGACAAAGAATGCTTGAAAACAACCGTATTGTTTTTGTGGTTGTTTTCAAGCATTTTTTTATATAATTCCTTATTTATTTAGAATATTACATTATATTAACTTAAATGAAGATAATGTTTTTTTGTGACATTGAATGGTATTTTGCAATGAAATTTGATTTACTTTTCTTCTATATTTTATGTCGCAATGATGTTTCATTCGTTATATCAGTTAAACCCAAATATAAAATACATATGAACGCAATTGTACAATGTAAAATTAAAACATATATTGACATCTTCATACATAATATATATAATCAATACAAGGTAATTATTGGGAATTTGCATAAAATAAATTAATACAGTATATAGAACAAATAATATTAAAAACTACTGATATCGTGTATTAATTTTATTATTATGCATCTCAATATTGCCTATATATTATAAAAGGGATATCATGAAAAAAATAAAGAAATTATCAGCTCTTATAATTGCTGGTATTTTAGTTTTTGCCTCAAGTTTAGGCATAGCATTTGCAGATACTAAAAAAGGACAATTGAATGGCCATGATGTTATAGGACACAGTTCAGTTACACAGACCTCAGGAATAGCATATACAGATATGTTATGGTCAGGTAGTGTATCAGTTAATGCAACATATGCATATGTAAATATTAATACATTAGAAACAGCTACACAAACAAAAAGTGCAGGCGGCCAGAGCAATTGTTCTGTAAGTTTCTCAGCTCCCAGTAGTTGCAGAAGTGTTTATATTAGTGCATCCCACTGGGCTAGTTTGTCGGGACAAACCTGGTCAGCATCTACTTATGACGCATATTAAAGTTGATTAATAGTATAAAATTGGATATAATTATATATATTTAGAAACGATATAAGATATCATTAGTAAAATGTTCTATATACTATATCGTTTCTAATTTATTTTATTGGATATGCAATACCGGATGAGGAGAGATTTCCAATGAAATTCAAATATTTTTTAATTTGTATTTTATTAATACTTCCGATTTTTCTGACGGCATGCAAAAAAAATAATCAGAATGATTTATTGCAAAATATAGTGAACAATACAACAAAAGAGGTAGATAATGATACACAGTGGCATGGCAAACTTATTTATTCCGACAATATAATAAAATGGGGTGTACCGAATTTATATAAAATCAGTGATAGGGCATTATCTGAATTTAATAAAAAACTTGTGAATATGGGATATGATTTTAATGTAGAATTTATATCATTGGATTTCAATAATTATCATGATGAGCTTAAAAAATATGAAGAAAAATATGGCTCATTAGATATTGCATTTACAGGTTTTAATTCTAATAAACACAAAGAATTAATTTTGGAATGGATTTTATCAGGTTATTATATACCTCTGGATAATTATTTAACTTCATCTGATGGGAAAGATTTGTGGGAACTTTATGATTCAAAGATTTGGGATTCGGTTAAAGTGGAGAATTCGATTTATATGGTTCCAAATGGTGTAGGCACAAATAACGGAATTGTATTTGCTTTTAACAAAGAGTATGTTTCTGAGCAAGAGTTAAGTAATTTTACCGGCAAACTGGAGCAATTAGAGAAGTTTTTGGATTATTTACCGTCGAGTGATGATTTTGTTCCAATTATTATAGAACTTTCCGACATGAGTTTAACGGATCTGATTGCATGTGATTACAGATATGGATTAATTTTGCCTCATAATGAAAAAGCTGCATACAATCCTTATGATTATAATAATTTTAGAGATTTATTATTAGTTCTTAATAAATATTATAAAGCAAATTATATTCAGGATGATTATTGTCTTATTGGTAACGAGGAAAAACCATCTACATATACTGAACTTGTTGACAAGAAATTAAAAGAGGGCAAATTTTTTGTATATATAGGAGATAAAAGCAGAATATCCTCTAATTATGAAAATATTTTAATATATGAAATGCCGTCATATATCAGAACAAGATTAAACGGTACTGGGATAGCTGCAGGATCCAAAAAGCAAAATGATGCTTTTAAACTTTTAGCATTATCCTACACAAACCAAGAATTGGCAAATCTTTTAATACACGGTTTAGAGGGATATGATTATACATTAAAAAACAATGTTGCATATCCGACAAGCGATGACGGTGGTAATGCTTGGTTAAACCAGCTAACGCTAGGTATTTATGAAAATACATATCCAATGCCGGGAGAATCTTTTAAAACTGACAAGATTACAGATAAAAGGGAGTTTTATAAATACCATGTAACAGCATCCCCTTATCTTGGGTTTAATTTTTATGATAAGGAATTTAGTACAAGAATTCGTGAAATAAATGAAATTGTCATGGATAATCTGGAACTATGGAAATCGAATAACATTGAACAAGATCTGGATTATGCTAATAATCTACTGAAAAAAAATGGCATTAACGAATTGATTGATGCTGTTAATTTGCAGTTGAATGAAAAATAATTCGTATGGAGAGCGATATGATATTAGAAATTAAAAATCTAAATAAAATGTACGGAAAAGTACAAGCTCTTAATGATTTTTCTTACAGGTTTACAGAGGGTGTATATGGTTTATTAGGGCCGAACGGTGCCGGCAAATCTACCCTGATGAACATTATAGCGGATAATTTAAAAGAAAGCAGCGGAGAGATTCTTTTTAACGAAGTAAATATAAAAACATTAGGCAGAAATTTCCGCAAGATTTTAGGGTATATGCCTCAGCAGCAAGGATTATATCATAACATGACTCTCAATAGGTTTTTATACTATATGGCTTCTCTTAAGGGAATGACAAAATCGGAAGCTGAAGAACAGATTGATCAGATTTTACACCTGGTTAATTTGGAAGCACATGCAAATAAACCTTTGGGTTCATTTTCGGGAGGGATGAAGCAACGGGCACTGATTGCACAGGCACTTCTCGGAAACCCAAAGATTCTTTTATTGGATGAACCGACAGCCGGACTAGATCCAAAAGAAAGGATTAGAATACGAAACTTAATTGCCAAAATATCCTTTGAAAAAATAGTCATTTTGGCTACTCATATTGTATCTGATATTGAATTTATTGCTAAAGAAGTTTTATTTCTCAATAAGGGTAATTTGATAGACTTTGGGTCTCCTCAAGTATTATGTGAAAAATTGTCCAATATGGTATATGAGATTATTTCAGCCCATGATGGAGTTACAGATATAGCAAAGGATTATCGTATAAGTAACATTTTTAAAGACGATAAGTATGCTTATATAAAAGTTATTACAACAAAGCCGCCTTTTGAATATAAATATCGGGAGGCAAAACCAAATCTAGAGGACGTATATCTTTACTATTTTGATGAGGATGTATTATGATGAGGCTCTTGGCAAATGAATTTATTAAGGTATTTGGGAAAAAATCAATATGGTTAATTCTTCTGGGGGCAATGTGTTTAAACGGAATCTTGCTTTATGTGAACGAAAGTAGTAGGGTTACCAGAAATAATTTTTATTCCACAAAGCACTATAAAAATATATATGTAGATCTTCAAGGTAAATCGAATCAGGAAGCTTTGAAAATATTACAAGATGAGTTTAAGACACTAGAGATACTGATGCAGCTTACCTATATGGAAAACGATATACTTTTTCAATATAACAGTCAAAATGGAATGTTAATGGATATTAATGAAGATGAACTTAAAAAGTTGGAAGAAATATATAAGTCAGGCAGCTATTTAAAATATACCGATGATATATGGAAAGAGTATTGGCTATATCGCGATGTTATTTCAGAAATTACACTATGTGAGAGTTATGCTGATTACCTTAATAAAATTGATGAAGCAGCCGAAACATTATCACAGCTTCCTATATTCGAAGAAAAAGATTCGTTCAGTTATAGAAATATTTTAAAGACACCAGAAGCTTTTAATCACCTAAAAGGCAATAAACTTTATTTTGGGCCATCAAACGGCATAAAGATGGCTACAGAATTTTTTGGCACAGATATGTTGGCAGTTGTTTTATTAATTATGATTATTGCATCTCTGATTACCAGAGAAAAAGAAATGTCTCAGCTTATTTTATTAAAATCCACTTTTTTAGGCAGAAANCCTTTGGTTATTGCAAAGTTAGCAACTGCATATTTGGGTAGTTTTATAATTACAGTATTACTATATGGTGTTAATTTTTTTGTAGCATATCATGTTTACGGCTTTGGAAGTCTTAATCGTTTGATTCAATCCGTTTCCGGGTATATGGGAAGTAATTTAAATATAACTATTTTGCATTATTTTATAATGTTTCTGATAGCTAAACTTATTATTTATATACTTTTTACATCGATTGCTTTCCTTTTTGCCGTATTGGCAAAGGATGCCGTACAGTTGTATTTGACACTGGTTTCACTTTTAGCGGTAAGTGCTGTAGCTTATTATAATATTGATCAATCAAGTTATCTTTCCATATTTAAATATTTAAATATAATAAGTTTTTTAAATACCTATTCTTTTTTCAAAAGCTATTTAAATATAAATTTTTTTGATATGCCGATAAATTATATACTTATTTCATTTATTACTATAATTGCTAAATTAATTATAGCTGTAACTGTCTCTGTTTTAATATTCTGTAGACAAAAGACTATTGATAATACGTCGCGCATAACTGAAGTGTTAAAATATATTCGTTCTAAGTTACAGTTAAAATACGGATACAGAAGCAGCCGGTTATTTTGGCATGAATGCTATAAGATTTTTATCGGTGGAAAATCGTTATTATTCTTATTGGTTTATGCCGCAGTAACATTTGTTACATATAAGCCACTATCTGAAAACTTAAGCACTCTGGAAGATTTTTATTATAAGCAATATATGTTAGAATTAGAAGGAGAAGTAAATGAAGATAAGCTTCGTTATATTGAAGAGGAAGAAGCCAGGTTATCAGAGGCTTACAATAATATGATGCAATTGATGGAAGAGGCTGATATTAGTCCATACATTATGGAATCATATCAAAATATTTTGGCTCCATATAAAGCTTTACAAGAAGTTAAAATGCATACGGATTATTTGAAAACTAAAAATGGAAGTCAATATCTTTATGATTCCGGTTATAAAATACTTACAGGGGAAGGTAGTGGAAGATATAAGGATATTCAGCTTGCATTGCAGTCGGTAATAATGACTATAGTTTGTATAGTATATGTTTATACGGTGGAATATCAAACGGGAAGCATTAATTTAATAAAAGCAAGTTACAAAGGCAGATTGCATACGTTTCTTTGTAAATTAGGGATTTCTGTAATTATTTTGACGGTTATATACTTTACTACGTATGCTCCTTATTTTTATAACGTATTACAGGCTTACGGAGTAAGAGCATTATCTGCACCTGCATATAGTATGGAACATTTATCTGAGATTCCGAAGCAGATATCTATTTTAAAATATTTAATATTTATATCTGTTATGAGATATATTGGTCTTATTTTGACAATCTTTATTATTTTTTGGTTATCGGTTAGGCTCAAAAGCGTTATATTAACTTTAGTGGCATGTATATGCGTTCTTGTTTTGCCGTTACTTTTTTCTTTGCTCGGAATATCCGGATTTGATTATGTACTTCTCAACCCATTTTTATTGGGGAATGTGTTCTAAAATTATGCAGATTTGGAAGGGGTTATAAATGAAGAGTAAGAAAAAAATAATATATATATCATTTTCTTTAATAACTATATTGATTGTTATAATAGTAGTTTTTATTTACTACATAAAAGTTAATGATATAAGAATGACCGGAAAAGTAAGGGTGCATTCAATTTTTGCCTATACTGATCAAGGAATTACCTATAATATGGATAAATTTTTTAGATATGTTGATGCATCAAGCGGGAAAGCTGTAGTGTTATGCGATAAGCCCCATTGCAGACATATAGACTCTACATGTAATGCATATAAGGATTTTCATTTAAGAGGGCTTGCTATATATAACGGTAAACTCTTCTATGTGAAGGAAGAAAATGACCGTACATTAACTGTATATAAAGCTGATACAAACAGTACAAACAGGAAAGCAATTGTCAAATTAAAAGAATTACAGAATAATACGGCTGCTGTATATATGGATAATTATCTTCTTTATGCTTACAGAAATTCATTTATTTATGATGATGATTCTGTCGGACCTGTTGGTGAACTGGAAAAACCGTCAGCAGGATTAGCAATAATTAATTTGCATAAACGGAAAGTAGTATACGTACCTGAAAAAGCTGATTATGATGCTACTATTCTTCATCCTTATTTATATGATAATAAGATCTACTATTTATATCTGTATTTAGATGTAAAAATTGATTATACGAAAGATATTGCGGCAATTGACCAGGATTATATTAATAATCATACCTACTATAGAATTTATTGCTATGACATAGCTACCAATTCTGAAACGGTCATTTTTGAAGGCAAAAATATTTCACTTGAAGATTACAGTGAAAGTAAAGCGTTTATTGTGGAATCTTCCGGAGATTATAACAGAATATATTCGTTGGATTTGCTTACACAAGAAAAAAATCTTTTAATTGAGGAAAATGCTGATAAAAGTCTGCGCTGTTTTGCAGATGGAGATCGTATTATTTATTATAGTTATAAACGCAATGATAATAGCTCCAGATATCATTATTATTATTACGATTTAGTATCACAATCAAAAGTTGAAATCGGAGAAAGCGATTATTTTGCTGTAATATCAGAGATTGTGAATGATAAAATATACCTGTCATTTTATGATCAGTCATCGGGTGAGTTACAACTTGGTTATATTATGAAGGATGATTTTTATGCTTTTAAATTTGATAAGGCAGTACCGTTAAAATTAGAATACAATGATTAAAATTCAAGTACAGAATTTTTGCTATGTAAATAAGAAAGTAAGAGGTTTGATAATACCGGTATTAAGTATGAATAATGACAATATCTCATTTTTAAGCAAGGATGTGTCATAATTTTATAGGAGGAGTAAAATGACTTTACAGCAGATAAGGTATGTAGTTGCGGTAGCCGATACAAATTCTATGAATGAGGCGGCAAAAAGGCTGTATATATCCCAGCCGACCCTTTCCGGTGCAATTAAAGATTTAGAAGCCGAATTAAACCTTACCATATTTACCAGAACCAATAAGGGTGTGATACTCACACCGGAGGGAGAAGAATTCCTTGGATATGCAAGACAGGTTTTAAACCAGATGGAACTGCTTGAGGGGAAATACATAGAAGGCAAGAAGATTAAGAAAAAGTTCGGGGTATCCACCCAGCATTATTCTTTTGCGGTAAAGGCGTTTGTTGATACGGTTAAAGAGTTTGATATGAATGAATATGAGTTTGCCATTCGTGAAACAAGGACAGCCGATGTTATAGCTGATGTAAAAAACGGAAAAAGTGAGATAGGCATTTTATATACAAATGAGTTTAATGAAAAAGTGATTAACAAATTGCTGAAAGAAAATCAACTGGAATTTCATCATCTGGTCAGTTGCAAAGGGTATGTATATTTGTGGAAAGGCCATCCTCTGGCATCAAAAGATAAGATAACTATGGAGGAACTTTTGGATTATCCGTGCCTTTCTTTTGAACAGGGTGACAATAATTCTTTTTATTTTGCAGAGGAAATTTTAAGTACGTATGATTACAAAAAAACAATAAAAGCCTGTGACAGAGCAACCATGCTGAATTTGATGATTGGTATAAATGCATATACATTATGTTCGGGAATAATCTGTGAGGAGCTTAACGGCAGTGATTATTGTGCAATACCGTTAGATATAGATGTAAATATGAATATCGGTTACATTACCAGAAACCATGGTATAGTAAGTGATATCGGTAAGAAATACATAGAGGAACTGCAAAAATATATAGGTAATTATGTTATAAAGCAGCAGGCGGAAAATTTATAACCCGTAATATTTTAATATTACGGGTTACGGCATACACGAAAACCTGTATCAGGTCCCATACCGTTAGCTTCATATTTGCCTCGGTAGGAAAGTTCGCAGCATACCACGTCTCCCATCCAGCCTCCGCCTTTCCAGATTTTATATGCGCTGCCTTTGGCGCTGTCGGACTCCGTATACCAATCCCAGCACCATTCTCTTACATTGCCAGACATATCATAAAGGCCAAGTTCATTCGGTTTTGTGGAACCTACAGGCTTGGTTCGGTTGTTATTGCTTGCAATTTTAGGCCAACTCCAGTCACCTTTTAAGTATTCATCACCAGAATTTCTCCAGTACCAGGCCGCTTTATCTGCGTTATCGCTTCCGCTATAAATATAATTTTTGCTTTTTTGTCCGCCGCTTGCGGCATATTCCCATTCGGCTTCCGTCGGCAGGCGATAACCGTTGGCGTTTTCATTAATGGTTACCGTCCATTTGATATCATCGTATTCGCTTATATTAAAAGGATCTTTTGATGTTTTATCTATGTTGTAATACGGCTCCAACCCTTCTTTTATACTTCTTTTGTTGCAATATTCTATAGCATCATACCAGCTTACATTTTCAACAGGATAGTTATCCCCTTTGAATTCGGAAGGGTTATCACCCATTATCATTTTCCATTCATATTGTGTAATTTCGTATTTGCTGATATAAAAATCATTTATGACTATATCTTTTCCGTAAAAAGTGGAATTTTTATTTACAAAGGTACCGCCTTCTA
>JGI25328J35697_1002520_pt1 | contig 10990 bp, 8 predicted proteins | sample HigsolmetaAR203D_FD_35697 | JGI IMG/M metagenome (IMG submission 35697)
TTGGCTCCGGGTGCCATCATCTACGTGCCGCTGCGCGCACGCGCCACGGAGAAATTCGCGCCCGAGCTGGATGGCGCGATGACCGCCTTCCTCGCCACCCTGCCCCTGCCCCACGACGGGCTGGTGAAGCCATGAGCCGCAACACCCTCCGCCACCGCGCCATGCCCGCCCTGAGTCTGCTCAGCCTGGCGGTATGCGGCGGGCTGCATGCCGAGGTGCCGGCCACGCAGAACGACTGGGGCGGTATCGGCCTGTTGCAGACCCCTACGGCGCGCATGGCCGACGAGGGTGAGTTTGCTTTTACCGCAAGCCATACCTCGCCCTATACCCGCTACAGCGTAGCGATGCAGCCGTTCCCCTGGTTCGAGGGCATTTACCGCTATGCCAATGTCCAGGGCGTCAGGTACGGCCCGGAGTGGTTCAGCGGCGACCAGAACTACAAAGACAAGTCCATCGACTTCAAGATCCGCCTGTGGGAGGAAGGGCGCTGGCTGCCAGAGGTCGCGGTAGGCGCGCGCGATATCGGTGGTACCGGGCTGTTCTCCAGCGAGTACGTGGTTGCCAACAAGCGCTTCGGCTCCATCGATGCCAGCCTCGGCCTGGCGACAGGTTACCTGGGCAGCAATGGCGGCATCGCCAACCCGATCGGCTGGATCGACGAGGACTTCAAGACCCGTCCGCGTGCCAGCAGCGATATCACCCAGGCGGGCAAATTCGGCTTGCGCTACCTGCTGCACGGCCCGGTTGGCGTGTTTGGTGGCGTTTCATGGCAGACCCCCTGGGAGCCGCTGCTGGTCAAGCTGGAATACGACGGCCACGACTACGATGACGAAGTGCGTATCGGCCGGCTGGAGCAGGATTCGCGCATCAACGTGGGCCTGCTTTACACCCCCAGGCCCGGCGTGCGGATCACGCTGGGTTGGGAGCGCGGCAACGAGCTGCTGGCCACGCTTACCTTGCGCGGCAACCTGAAGAACTCGCCGCGCCCGACCCGCTGGCTGGACCCGCCGAAGCCCCCGCTTCGCAGCGAAGTCGCCAGGAACACGGATGCGTCCGCAGGCTCCAACATTCCGGCCGATGCAACCGGCAGCGCGCCACAAGGCGCCGATGCCGAGGCAATCGCAGCATCAAACAACCACCCTCTCCTGCCAGGCCATACCTGGGAGAGCGTGGATGTGGAGCTGCGCCGCAGCGCCGGCTTCTACGTGCAGAAGGTCGAAGTCAACGATCACGAGGTGATCCTGCACGGCACCCAGCTGAAGTATTTCTACCCGACCGAGGGCCTCGGGCGGGCGGCGCGCGTGCTGGATACGGCGATCGATCCCAGCGTCGACTGGGTCACGCTGGAATACACGCGGCAAAACATGCCGATCGCGCAGAGCAGCGTCTCTCGTAATGCGCTCAACGCCTATGCGCAGGGCGATATCGACCTGACGGAGATGGCGCGCCATGTGGAGGTCAATCCGCCCGGCAGCTCGCGCGAGGGCGAGGTGGTCTACGAGGGACCGAAGGGGCGACGCTTCGATTACCACGTCTCCCCCGGGCTGAACGAGATCATTGGCGGCCCCGACGGCTTCTTCCTGTACCAGCTGACCGCGAACCTGCACACGAGCCTGCGGGTCAATGACAGCACTTGGCTTACCGCCACCACGGCGGTGGACGTGCACAACAACTTCCGCAAGTTCAAGTACGACGCCCCGAGCAACCTGCCGCGCGTCCGCACCGACATCCGCCATTACGTCACCACCTCCGACGTCACCATCCCGAACCTGCAGGTCACCACGGTGCATGCGCTGGGCCGTGACCTGTACGGCATGGCCTATGCGGGCCTGCTGGAGATGATGTATGGCGGCGTGGGCGGCGAGTTGCTGTACCGTCCCGTCGGCCAGCGCTGGGCACTGGGCGTGGAGGCCAACTGGGTCAAGCAGCGCGACTTCGACCAGAAGTTCTCGTTCCGCGACTACGAGGTCGCGACCGGACACGCGACGCTTTACACCCACTTCGGCGACGACGGCCGCGTCCAGGTGGCCACCTCGGCTGGACGCTACCTGGCCGGCGACTGGGGCGTGACCCTGGATGTTTCGCGCATGTTCCGCAATGGCGTGGTAATGGGCGCGTTTGCCACCAAGACCGATGTCTCGTCGGCGGAGTTCGGCGAAGGCAGCTTTGACAAGGGCATTTACCTGTCCGTGCCGATGGACCTGCTGCTCCCCCGGTCCAGCCAGGTGCGTTCCCGTTTGATGTGGCATCCGCTGGTACGCGATGGTGGCGCGCGCCTGCAGCGCAAGTACAGCCTCTATTCGCTCACCGGCGAACGCGACAGCCACTTTTACTTTGATAATATTGAATACATAGATCCATAACCCGTTGACATAGCCTCCCAGACTGGATGAGCGGGAGGCACAAACTAAGGACTTGCAAGACTTGATGCTGCAATGCAACATCAAGTCTCCCCAACCGGCGCCTGCCGGCAACGCACATGGATGAAGGGGAAATACCATGCTGCTCATGCCAATCAGGTCGGAAACCAGTGCCCCACCTCGGACGGCGAGCAAGTTCACGGCCGCCATCGGGGCGCTGATACGAATCGCGGACCCGCTGATCCTCGTTGGCGGCGCGCTGCTGGCGTACCGCATCCGCTTCGGTACCTGGCACTTGCAGAAGGACTACGTCAGCCTGGTGGTGATCACCACGCTGTTCGGCCTGCTGATCTTCGGGTCCTCCTCCCTCTACCGCAGCTGGCGCGGCCGCGGCCTTGGCGCCGAGCTGATGCATCTGGGCCTGTGCTGGTTGCTGATCTGCACCGGGGTTCTGTTCTACACGACCCTGATCCAGATGATCGGCGAACTGTCGCGGCTGTGGCTTGGCGCCTGGTTCGGCCTGAGCCTGGCCGGCGCCGCCTCCATCCGCATCGTGTGCGCGGCTGCGCCTCGTGGGCCCGTGCACGCGGCATGGACCTGCGTACCGCCGTGATCGTGGGTGGCAACCCGGATGCACAGCGCATCGTCGACACGCTGCACCGCAATCCCTGGATGGGCATCAAGGTTGTCGGCTGGTTTGCTACCAGCGCCGACCGTTGCGCATTGCATGGCATCCGCCCCATGGGCCGGGTGGACCGGCTGGCCGCCTTCGTGGAGGCCCGGCACATCGACCAGGTCTGGATTGCCCTGCCCATGCGCGAGCAGGACCAGATCGCCTACGTGTTGCGGCAGCTGGATTTCTCGACCGCGGACATCAAGCTGCTGCCGGACCTGTTCGGCCTGCAGCTGCTGAACCATTCGGTGGAGCAGATTGGTGGCCTTCCGGTGCTGAACCTGCGCTCCAGCCCCCTGGATGGCCCGGCCCATCTGGTCAAGGCCACCATGGACAAGGTGCTGGCCTCCCTGATCCTGCTGATGATCTCGCCACTGATGATCGCGATCGCCATCGGCGTGAAGCTCAGCTCGCCCGGACCGGTGTTCTTCCGCCAGTTGCGCCACGGCCTGGGCGGCAAGCCCATCGAGGTGTGGAAGTTCCGCAGCATGCGGGTGCACCAGGAGGAAGACGGCAAGGTCACCCAGGCGCGCAAGAATGATTCCCGCGTGACGCCGTTCGGTGCCTTCCTGCGCCGCACCAGCCTGGACGAACTCCCCCAGTTCATCAACGTGCTGCAGGGCTCGATGTCCATCGTCGGCCCGCGCCCGCACGCCATCGCCCATAACGAGCAGTACAAGACCCTGGTAGACCGCTACATGCAGCGGCACCGGGTCAAGCCCGGCATCACCGGCTGGGCCCAGGTCAACGGCCTGCGCGGGGAAACCGATACCGTCGAGAAGATGGCACGCCGCGTGGAGTACGACCTGTACTACATGCAGAACTGGTCACCCTGGTTCGATCTGCGGATCATCCTGATGACCGTGTTCAAGGGCTTTGTGAACAAGAACGCGTACTGAGCCGACGACGGGCTCACGGAGTACAAAACGGAGCATCCAATGAAGATTGCTGTTGCCGGCGCGGGCTATGTCGGCTTGTCCAACGCTGTCCTGCTCGCGCAAAACCACAGTGTGGTCGCCTTGGATATCGATCCGAAGCGCGTTGAACTGATCAACGCCCGCAAGTCGCCCATCGAGGACCGGGAGATCGAGGACTACCTCGCCAATCGCCCACTCGACCTGAAGGCGACCTTGGACAAGCACGAAGCCTACGCCGGCGCAGATTTCGTAGTGATCGCCACGCCCACGGACTACGATCCCCAGACCAACTACTTCAATACCTCCTCGGTGGAGTCCGTCATCCGGGACGTAAAGGAGATAAACCCCGCGGCGGTGATGGTAATTAAGTCTACCGTCCCGGTGGGATATACGCGCCGCGTCCGAGCGGCCCTGGACATTGAGAATGTAATCTTCTCGCCAGAGTTCCTGCGAGAGGGGCGTGCACTATACGACAATCTCCATCCGAGCCGCATTGTGGTGGGCGAGCGCTCCGAGCGCGCCCAGCGATTTGCCGCCCTGCTGCAGGAAGGGGCCATCGACAAGGACGTGCCGGTGCTGTTCACCGACGCGACAGAGGCAGAGGCGATCAAGCTGTTCGCCAATACCTACCTAGCCATGCGCGTGGCCTACTTCAACGAGCTGGACACCTATGCCTGTACACACGGTCTGGATACGCGCCAGATCATCGACGGNGTATGCCTAGATCCGCGCATCGGCAACCACTACAACAACCCCAGCTTCGGCTACGGCGGCTACTGCCTGCCCAAGGACACTAAACAGCTGCTGGCCAACTATCAGGACGTGCCGCAGAATCTGATGCGCGCCATCGTGGATTCCAACACCACCCGCAAGGACTTTATCGCCAGCGACATCCTGCGCCGCGAACCGAAGGTGGTGGGCGTGTACCGCCTGATCATGAAGGCCGGTTCGGACAATTTCCGCGCCTCCAGCGTCCAGGGCATCATGAAGCGCATCAAGGCCAAGGGCGTCGAGGTCATCGTCTACGAGCCCATGCTCAAGGACAGCGAGTTCTTCCNCTCGCGCGTGGTCAACGACCTCGAGGCGTTCAAAGGGCAAGCCGATGTGATCATCGCCAACCGCATCACCGACGACATCCGCGACGTGGCGAACAAGGTTTACAGCCGCGACCTGTTCGGGGCCGACTGAGGAATGGGCTGAAGGCCATGAAGATCCTCGTCACCGGCGCGGCCGGTTTCGTCGGCTTCCACAGCTCGGTCCGCCTGTTGGCTGCAGGACACGAGGNGGTGGGCATCGACAACCTCAATGCGTATTACGACGTAAACCTCAAGCGCGGCCGCCTTGCCCTGCTGAATGGCAAGTCCGGCTTCTCCTTCATCCGGCTGGATCTGGCCGACAGGGAGGGCATGGCCNCCTTGTTCCGCCAGCACCAGTTCGACGCCGTGCTGCACTTGGGTGCCCAGGCCGGGGTCCGCTATTCGCTGGAGAATCCGTTCGCCTACCTGGACAGCAATCTGGTCGGCATGCTCACGGTGCTGGAAGGCTGCAGGCACAACGGCGTCAAGCACCTGGTGTACGCGTCCTCCTCATCAGTGTACGGGTCCAATATCAAGCTCCCGTTCGCCATCGAGGACCGCGTCGACACGCCGGTTTCGCTCTACGCCGCCACCAAGCGCGCGGACGAGCTCATGGCGCACACCTACGCACACCTGTACGGCTTCCCCATCACCGGGCTGCGGTTCTTCACCGTATACGGCCCTTGGGGCCGTCCGGACATGGCCTATTACAAGTTCGCCGACGCCATCATGGCCGGTCGTCCGATCGATGTGTACAACCACGGCGACATGCGGCGCGACTTCACCTACATTGATGACATCGTCGATGCCATCGAAGCCCTTCTCCAACAGGGGCCAAAGGTCCCGGACGCCGGTGCACCGCACAAGGTGTACAACTTGGGGCATAACCATCCCGAACAGCTGCTGCACATGATCGGGCTGCTGGAGGAACTCCTGGGCCGCAAGGCGGAGAAGCGCATGCTCCCGATGCAGCCCGGCGATGTGTACGCCACCTATGCCGATATCTCGGACATCAGCCGGGATTATGGTTACAGGACCAAGACCGACCTGGCCACAGGCTTGCACGAGTTCGTCACCTGGTACCGGAGCTACCATGGCCACTGCTGATCCCCAGGCGACCAGCCGCAATGATTGCTACGACTTCCCCGTAGTCATGGTTGGCGGGTTCCCGACCGCCTCCGTGACCCGTCGGCAGCTGGCCGAGTGCATGGTCAAGGACTGCATGGCAGCCCGCCGTAACCGGGAGAACTGGCTGCCGAAGGCTGTGTTCTCCTCGAACGGACAGGGCATCGCCCTCGCCGGACAGGATCCGGCGTTCGCAGATGCCATGGCTGCGGCCGATATCATCCATGCAGATGGCATGCCGGTGGTCTTCGCAAGCCGCAGGACCGCGCACCCGCTGCCCGAGCGGGTCTGCACCACCGATTTTTTCCATGATGCGGCCCAGGCGGCGAGCGAACACAAGCTGCGCTTCTTCATCCTCGGCGCGAAGGAAGAGCAGAACCGGGCCGTGGTCGAGGCCATCCGGAAGCTTTATCCGGATGTCGAGATCGTTGGCCGGCACCATGGCTACTTCCCGCCGGAGGACGACAAGCGCGTGTGTGACCTCGTCCGCGCGAGTGGAGCGGACGTGCTCTGGGTCGCCCTGGGAAAGCCCCGGCAGGAGTTCTGGTCGATCCGTAATCGCGAGAACCTCAAGGGCGTGGGCTGGATCAAGACCTGCGGCGGCCTTTACTCGTTCCTCACCGGCGACTCTCCTCGAGCGCCCGCTTGGATGCAGCGCCTTGGACTTGAATGGCTTTACAGAGCGTTTGAAGAGCCGAAGCGCCTTGGCTGGAGATACCTAAGTACCAATCCGATCGCAGCGTATCGCCTCCTCCGTTACNCCTCGAGCCGTTAGCCGACCAAAATGCTAAGAATAAAGAGCAATCGTAAAAAAATCTCGGTGGCGAGCGGCATAGGCCTGCTGCTGGTTTCCACTTTGCTCCTGTGGCCCGTCGGCTTGGAACAGTTATTCCCCCCCCTTTTGCTATGCCTGTACGTGCTTATGTATATGGTGACGCAGAAGGTTGTGCCACGTTTCTGTCTGCCTAAGACAAGCTTGCTCTTACTCCTGTTCGGACTGCTTTTCATAGCATCCGGGCTGCAGGTCACTAGTGGGCCTCGGGTAATCACATTTACCCGAGACCTGATGACCTGGGCAACTTGCATACTCTTTTACTTTCACTTCTATTCACTTAGGGCAAATGGCACGCTCTCTGGAGCAGCCAAACCGATCTTCCTCTTCTTCTTATTCGTCAGCGCTACGTGCTTCTTCCACCTGGCATTTCCGACTTTTGAATTCAAGTCAATCGGATATTTGATTTCCCCACCTTCTATTGCGGAGACCATGACCGGCGGAAGGTACCTCCTGAAGAAGTTCGGCGAAGAGCTTTACTTCTTCGGGCTCACCGTACGGGCGCGCTCGATATTTGGCTCACCCATTCAGCTGTCTTGCATAATCGTCCTACTCATCCCCTTTGCTCTCGCACAGGTACAGAGCCGAATTACCAAGGTTCTCGTTTTTAGTCTGGGATTCGCAGTTATTTTCTTAGCGCAGGCCCGGCTTGCGATGATTCTATATCTAATTTTGCCCCTGTTGGCAGATATTGCTTCGCTTGTAATTGCAAGGCGCGGATCTCCACTCAAGCTCCTCTTGCTAGTTGCATTGATCTCCATTGTTGCCGCAGTGGGTTTGTTGTATGCGGGCGCTATCGAAGATTTCGTGTACGAGCTACTTTTCGAGCGACGCAAGGGAAGTGCAGAGTCGCGCAGTGCAATCTATGCACTCACCTTCTCAAGCTTCCTTGACAACCCTCTTCTTGGGCACGGAACACAGCTGGACTACCCGGGTCTCGACTACCCGCTTGGTTCTCACAGTACGCCGCTAGGGTTGGCGTTCAAGCATGGGGCTTTTGCTGCGGTTTGCATGATGGCGGTCCTCTTCCGTGGCTTGTCATCTTTGATTTATCTTGTAAGACATTCACAGGGGCGAGGCGACGCTCGGATATCAGCTTGGCTGGTCGCCAGCTTCAGCGCTTATCTAGCTCTTCTTGTCGTTAATGAGTTCATCGTTGACCTCTACCACGCGACGTTCCTCTTTGCGTTTATGGGAATGGTAGAGCGCGTTAGGCTTGAGAAGCAGCAAGGCGCCAGCCAGGTTAAAACCCAATCCGAAATCGGAAAACAACTCGCGGCGGCAGCGCTCATTCAATGAATTTTCTATATCGTTCGCTCCAGTTCGGCTTCATGCACATATGGCCGGCACTGGTTCTGATTTTCTGCGCCACTTTCCTGCCCGCCGGACAGCTTGGCGCGGTCGCCATCTTCCTTTCGGTGGCCACGCTTTTCCGGCCGCTGGTCGGCCTGTCGCTCGGCAGGACGGCGATTCGCAACGCAGGAGCCGCGTTCGCCGAGGGTGGGGACGCAAGGGCCCAGCAGGTAATCGCGCTCGCTACACGGCTCGGTTTCGCCATGTCGGCGCTGGGCCTTGTGTTCATCGTCGTGGCGGTACCGGTCGCCAACCGGATCTATGGATTGGAAATCTCGGCGATCGCAGTCGCCTTAGGTGCGTTGTTCATTTACGCCTTTGGTCTCACCGAGTTTCTCGACGGGATCATGCGAGCGCAGAGCCGCTTCCGCGCGCTCGCGTCGGCAGTGATTGCCAGCAGGCTGTTTGGAATTCTGCTCTTTGCTGTCGTCTTGCCGTTCGTACCGCAGGTCGAGGCACTTTTCGCATGCCTTGCCTTGGCGGAAGTTTCCTGTGTCATCCTGCTGGCGCGCCACTTCCTCCCCTCTTTCCGGCGACACGCGGCACCCTCCCTTTTATCCCGCGACGGCGCCTCACTGCTGAAGAACTGCCTGCCCGTCATCATTAATGCGCTGTCCGTCTACCTCTATGCACGGGCGATGGTGATGGTGGCCGGTTTGCATGACTCGGGCGCCGCTCTGGGCGGATTTGAGATGGCAGTTCAGCTGACCAACCTGCCAATGGCCTTGACGATCGTCTGCGCGACCGTCATGTCGCCAGCCATCGCCCGGCTGCATGCGCGCGGTACTGTCAGGAGCCTGGAAACCGCTAGTGCAGCCGCTTCGCAGGCAGCTGCGTTCTCGGTGTGGGCAAACATGCTGGCCGCGGGCTTCCTCATGGTTGTCGGCCCCATGGCAATCCTTTGGTTTTTCCCGGCCATCCCCGGGGCAGCCGTGGTGCTGGCCATCATTGCGCCGCTGGTCGCGCTCAAGGCCTACGCGCAGATCCTTTCGGGTGAGCTTGCCATCGCAACCGGAACCGCCAGCATCGCGGCACGAATCACGATCGTCTACGCCGTCCTGACGGTAGCCCTCGGTTACGCGCTTTCCGCGGTCGATGGCGTCAGGGGCGCGGCCATTGCCATGCTGATCGTCCATACACTCGCCGTTTGGACGACCGTGCGCGTTCTCGGCAGGGAAACGGGACTAAAGATCCGGTATCGCGGCAAGAGCAGCCTTGCGTCGGCGCTGGTCGCTACCGTGCCGACCGCTCTGCTTGTACTCGCCTTGAAGGATCACCCAGCGGCCGCGACGCTTGCAGGCGCAGCGACGTTCCTGCTGCTTGTCGCGGCGACCCAGTATCTGTCGGTCCGCCTTGGCTGGGGCCTGCATGAACCTCTCGTCGACGGGTGGCGCATGCTGCGGAACAGGAACGTCAGTGCCGAGGATGAGGCCTACGAACTTTTTGATGATGAGTCCCGTCCCGAACCAGACGCAAAGGACTATCGGAACGCGCTTGTCCGGTTGATCGGACTCAAATCCCCGGACGGCCTTGCCTTCTGGACGGGAGGCAACGGCGCCGCGGACGTGGTTCCACCACAGGATCACGCGGATATCGTCTATTCGCTTTACCTGATCGGTGAAGGTGAACGCATAGATCCGGGCGCTGCGAAGCGATTCGCGAAGCACCTAGCTGGGCTACCGTTGTACGGAAAGACGCGAAAGGGGCTGAACGCCCATGTGAGCGCGTACCTGCTCGCCACGATCCGCATCCTTGTCGAGCTTGGTAAGCTCAACTCCGAGGATGACATCGAGGAGATCTACCAGGATTGGCAGCAGGACCTTCTGTTCGACTCGCTGCTGCTCCCACGCTGGCCGCGCATGTGGTCCCACCATATCTGGCGGGTCAGCCACTGGATCGGCGGCTCCTGTTCGATCCTACTGCACCTTGCCGCTTCGGGCAGGGTCGCGTGGGCCACGAACGAGCTGCTCCAGCAGGTACTGGATGCCTGCGAGCGCCACATACTCGATCACCACACTGGACTGCTGAGGACGTATCGCTCGAAGCTGCTTCATCGCGGCTTCCGGAAACTTTACCAAGCACTCCATGACCCCGATATCGCCGATCTCGGCGGCATCGTGCACCTGCTTTGGGTCTACCACGCCATCGACCGGCGCTATGTTGGGTCGGCCGCTCTTTCTGCCGCCGCATCCCGGGAGCTTCGACGCGAGCCGTTCATGGAGTCGGTGCCGTATTGCCTGGATTTCGACATCATCCAGCTCAAACGCACCGCGGAATTCCAGTTCGACAAGGACACTGTCGCGCGCGCGGACAGGTTCATAGATGACACTCTGGCGTTCTTCCGCGCCCCCCTCAGCTCCACCTACACCTTGCACAAGCTGCCGGGGGCACTGGCGGCGCTGCATGAGTGCGCATTCATCACTGGCCAGGAAAAGGTCAGGGGACTGGAAGTTGAACGCACGGACATCATCCGAGTGGCGTACTGGCTTTAGTACCGGTCGACGATCACCCGCGCAACGAATACCGCATTGATGAATCAAACCTGGAGTAGATGATGAACCGCTCCCGATTTCCTGGACACGCCTGAGGGCGTAATTCACGCCGCCATGCGCTGCATCGCGGCGTGGTGATCCCGGCGCACCTGTGCCGGGCTG
>JGI25328J35697_1002527_pt1 | contig 10968 bp, 10 predicted proteins | sample HigsolmetaAR203D_FD_35697 | JGI IMG/M metagenome (IMG submission 35697)
GCGAGTTGTTTACTTTCTAGTGATCGATACAATAGCCCTTGCAACAAATGCTGATAATGAAGCGGCAGCGACACAGGACCCTGCCGCCCATTCATGGTAATGGTCAGTCTCATGAGAATACCCTGCTTTCTATAATTCCTTCTTTCTTTATTTATAAGCAGAGGCGTTTCGATCCCTCATAGGTACGATAAAAACCGCAGGCGAAATAAAAATTCAGTTCATCGACAGAGTTTCAATCCCTCATAGGTACGATACAAACCCCAAAAAGTGCTGTTATATCAAGCTTTTTCATCCCTTGTTGCCTTCAGAATAACACGGTCGAAAAATTCTGTCAATCATGCTCGCTCGTGATAGCTGTAGGAACCCAGTGACAAACACAAATGTCGTCGACCCCCTGGGGTTTTTGCACGATTGGAGGTCGACGACAAACGAATCTTGCTTCTTAGTGTCCNCACATGGATCTTCTACTTTTTNAGTTTNCCCACCACTGCCACCGACAATCNGGTCAGTTCACTAATCGCCTTCACGTTATATCTCTTGCGTCAGCATTCGCTTCGCAATATGTATCTTTTCTTTCACCATTCCCCACTGTTCGTACGAGGCCATCCATTCTATTCATTATTTCGCTCACCTCATTTCGCAATTGGAGCTCCTCTTCTTCACACAATCGCAAACTATGTCTCGAAACATCCGAACAACAGCCGCCCGAGGGCCACCTCTTNNNCGCCTGCTGTTTGGCGCTGCTTCATCTTCTTGGCCATGGGCTGCAAGCTTTCGGCGATGACGAAGGCGAGCTTGGCGAGCCCGCTCGGGAGACCGGTAAACTGACGGGGCGGCGGTAACATTGGGGTCAACCAGAATATCTTGAGTTCGGAGTATTCGGGAGGATCTGAGAGCATTCCCGAGCATTTATAAGCATCAAGGAGGAGAGAACACTGATCACTACAAGAGCAAGCGACAGACGGACAGATCGGCCGATACCAAATTTGCCAGCTACCCCCATATTACGTTACCCTTTTATTATGACGCTTTTCACCCCTCCGCGTCATTTTGCCGCTTTTTTTATTCTCTTCTCCCCTATGATACTAGCAGAAAAAGGAGGAATTATGTTGCGAAAATGGTTCATGTCTTTGCTCGCTGTCGGGCTTGTTTTAGGATTGGCCGCCTGCAGCGGAAAAAGTGATGCGAAAGGGAAAATCGTAATTACCGGAAAGAAGTTTACCGAACAGATGATTTTGACGCATGTACTAGCTGAATATGTGAAAGCCAACACCGATTTGGATGTCGAGGTGAAGGAAAGTTTAGGCGGTGCCTTTATGTTGCAGCAAGCCATTGAAAACGGGGACATCGACATGTATGTTGAATATACAGGGACAGGGTATTTAAACATTTTAAAACAGCCGTACGATCCAACGAAAACGCCCGAACAAATCTACAATGAAACGAAGAAATTATATAAGGAAAAATACAACATCGCTTGGCTCAAATCACTCGGATTTAACAATACGTATGCATTAGCGATGCGGAGAGACCTTGCTGAAAAGCTCGGAGTTAAAACGTACTCCGATTTAGTGAACCATTCATCTTCCCTCACATTTGGGTCAGACGCCGAGTTTTTTGAGCGAAGCGACGGCTATGATGGGCTTGTCGATACGTACGGATTCCACTTCAAGAAAACGGTCAACATCGATCCAGACTTGCAATACGAAGCAGCGAAAAATGGAAAGATTGATGTCATCACAGCCTACACGACGGATGCCCGTATTAAGAAATATGACCTCGTTGTGCTCAAAGACGATAAACAGTACTTCCCACCATACTACGCCGTACCGATCATCCGCCAAGAAGTGTTGGATGCCAACCCGGGATTGGAAGAAAAACTCAATCAACTAGCGAATATTTTAACTGACGAAAAAATGATGGAACTCAACGGCGAAGTGAACTTGGAAGGGAAACAGCCGCGCAAGGTGGCGATTGACTTCTTGAAATCGGAAGGACTGATCGACTAGAAAGTGAGGAATGTGGATGATTCGGTTTGAAAACGTAACAAAACAGTATGAAGATGGGTTCGTTGCCTTAAAAAATATCAATCTTGAAATCCGTAAAGGAGAGCTGGTTGCCCTCATCGGGCCGAGCGGTTGCGGGAAAACGACAACGATGCGGATGATCAACCGCTTAATCGAGCCGACATCGGGAAAAGTGTATATCGATGGACAAGACATTTCTGAGCTTGATCCGGTCGAACTGCGGCGTAACATCGGCTATGTCATCCAGCAAATCGGCTTGTTTCCACATATGACGATCGCGGAAAACATCGCGCTCGTGCCGAAGCTGAAAAAATGGGAAAAACACGCCTATGAAAAGCGGGTCGATGAGTTGCTTGAGCTCGTCGGCTTAGATCCAGCGACGTTCAAGCATCGCTATCCGTCGGAGCTCAGCGGCGGCCAACAGCAACGCGTCGGTGTCGTCCGCGCCTTGGCTGCTGAACCGGACATCATTTTGATGGACGAGCCATTTAGCGCTCTCGACCCGATCAGCCGTGAACAGCTGCAAGATGACATCATCCGTCTGCAAGAGGAGATTCACAAAACGATTGTCTTTGTCACCCATGATATGGACGAAGCGATTAAAATTGCCGATCGGATTGCGCTGATGAAAGATGGTGAAATCGTCCAGTTTGCGACGCCAGACCAAATGCTTCGGCGACCAGCGAACTCGTTTGTCCGCGAATTTATTGGTGAAGATCGGCTGCAAATGCGAACTCGCCAAACAGCCGTGCCAACAGCGGAAGATTTAATGTCCGATGACGTCGCAACGATTTCGCCACGGCGTGGCTTAGCCGAAGCGTTCCGGCTAATGAAAGCGAGAAAAGTAGACAGTTTGGTTGTCGTCGATAAAAAGCACTCGTTTCTCGGCATCGTGACACTCAAACAAATCGAACAACGATACAATGAGGAACATTTGCTTGTTGCGGACATCGCTGATTACGATGTGACGACATTACAAAAAGAAGCGGGTGTCACCGACGTCGCTGCTTTGTTCCAAGACTCGGATGTGCGCATCATTCCGGTGCTCGACGGCGACCGTCTTGTTGGCGGTATTACGCGCTCAAGCATGATGCGCGCGCTTGCTGAGTGGACATTTCAACAACATGCATAAAAAAATGAATGAGATATAGGTGGAGAGGAATGTCCCGTTTCTGTCCATCTTGTTGGCAAACCGCTTGAAACGATGGCTCGATTAAAATAAGGGTTGAACTGCTGATAAGTGGTTTATGGACAAGGGGATGCGACTGCTTGTTTGAAAAGTAGCCGCTGAAATCACTCATCCGGTTGGCGGCCGGTTTCAGCCGAGGACGAAGTGGCGGCTGACCCGCCGCCTTTCTGCCGAATGGCATACCATGATGAAGTCGCGGCTCATTTCCCGTCGCTTTTCCNCAAAGGGGGAANACTAGTCCATCTGCCAACGATTGTTTCACCAAGGAAGGAATAACACGATGACCAAGCGGCTANCCATCTGCCGCTGTTTTTCCACCAAGGAGGGGTACAATGGAATTATTGCAAACGTTTATCGAACGACAAGAAGAGATTTGGATCGCTTTTCAAGAGCACGTACTGTTATCNGCTATTGCCATGGGCATCGCCATTGCGGTTGCNGTGCCGCTCGGTGTGGTGTTGACGCGGTATCGCAAACTCGCTGAGCCGATTATCGGCATTGCCGCCATCATCCAAACGATTCCAAGCTTAGCATTGCTTGGGTTTATGTTGCCGATTTTCGGCATTGGCAAACTGCCGGCGATCATCGCCTTGACGCTTTATGCCCTATTGCCGATTTTGCGTAACACGTACACGGGCATTCTCGGCGTTGACCCGGCGCTCGTTGATGCCGGACGAGGGATGGGGATGACATCGCGACAAATTTTATGGATGGTCGAGCTTCCTCTCTCTCTTCCGGTCATTATGGCCGGCGTGCGCACAGCAACGGTGTTGACGATCGGTGTCGCCGCCTTAGCGACGTTTATCGGCGCTGGCGGGCTTGGTGACTTGATCGACCGCGGTTTGCGTATCGCCGATAAAAACTTGATTTTAGCCGGCGCCATCCCAGCTGCCATTTTGGCGATTGTGTTTGACTGGTTGCTGCGCAAAGTGGAAAAGAAAGTGACGCCAAAAGGGCTGTAGCTGTAATCAGCCCTTTGGCGCCACCCCAACAAGAATTCGAACACCACTCTCCCCTGCTTACTCGCCCCGGAGCGGGCGAGAATATTTATATAGATATAACCCCTGACGTTCGTATTAATCAAAATGAATGCTTGTCAATGATTATTTGAGTAAGGATACAAAACGGAGGAAGTTCAGTCCAGTTTTTGCTGCCATAAATAAGATTTGAAAATCATTGTGGGTTGGGTGATTCCCACCCCACAAATGATATGTTTTGTTCATTAGTCAACCGCCTCACCATGAAAATGGACACTACCCCTTATGATGATTCATCCGCCTCCCACTCCCTATGTACGAACTACAACAGCCCCCTTGACCATTCTGTTTCCTCACCACATGTGACATCAACTTAACCGCTCAAATCCATCGATATTTCCAATCATTTTCATTCACTGGTCAATGAAGAGCGCTGATCACGGCAACAGCAAACGATAAACCAAGGTACGAAGCCCAATCTGTAAAAAACATCATCCATGTGCTCATTTTCTTATAAAAACATTACATTGAGCCATTAATATGAAACACAGCACGGATATCGCCATCGCTCCTTTCGCTAATGCCAGCTAAAANCAACATCACCACCCAATTTTCTATATATAGGAGGAGAATGAACATGGGAGAGTATATGTTAGAGACCCATCATGTAAGCAAAGCGTTTGGGAAACAACTCGTCGTAGATGATGTATCCATTAAAGTCAAGAAACAGACGGTTTATGGATTGCTTGGACCAAATGGAGCCGGAAAGTCAACCCTTTTAAAAATGCTGACAGGGCTTTTGCGTCCTACGAAAGGGGAAATCATGATCAACGGCCATCCTTGGAGCAGAAAAGACTTAAAAGATATCGGTGTGCTGATCGAATCCCCTGCTCTTTACGGCAATCTAACGGCTCATGAAAACTTGCTTGTTCACGCTAAATTGCTTCATTTGCCTGAGTCGCGGATCCAAGAAGTTTTGAACATCGTCGGCTTAGAAAATACAGGGAAAAAGAAAGCATCTCAATTTTCCCTCGGAATGAAACAGCGATTAGGAATTGCCAAAGCGCTTTTAAACCATCCAAAGCTGCTCATTCTCGACGAACCAACAAACGGCTTGGACCCATTAGGCATACAGGACTTGCGAAAACTCATTCAATCGTTTACCGAAAACGGGATCACCGTCATTCTATCGAGCCATATTTTGTCCGAAGTTAAGCAATTAGCCGATTATATTGGCATTATCCAAAACGGAAAACTCAGGTACGAAGGGAAAATAGACGAAAGTCAAGATCTCGAAAAACTCTTTGTCGATGTAGTGAACGAGTAATGAAGGAGGATGGAAATCATGCTCAATATGTTCGAGTCAGAACGTTTAAAATATAAGCGGACGTTTGCGAAAAAACTTGTATTCATCGCTCCGCTTTTCTTTGTCCTGTACGCCATCATCACCATGCCAACTATAAATTCCACACACAATTATTTTGAATATGCCGTATTTAATTGGTGGCCATTGATTTTTGTTCCGATTGGAACAGCCTTGATCGCTTCCTTGTCAACGGTAAGGGAGAAAAAGTCAGGAAACGATAAAGTGTTGCGTTGTCACGACATTAGCATCGTGCGTCTATGGTGGAGCAAAATCACCGTCATCGCCTATTACATGTTGCTCTCAACAATAGAGCTGATCATCTTACTTGTTTTATTGAAATGGCTTTTTCCCAACAGCCTCTCATCAGCTACGGTTGCCGTATTCGCCAGCTTGGTCATTTGGTTGACCTCTTTAGCCTATATCCCGATCGGATTATTTGTGGCCGAGCGGTTCGGGATGGTAGTCTCGATCATTGTCAGTGTCATTGGCCTCGCCTTAGGGGTAGTCATGGCCGCACAACCGTATTGGCTGTTCATCCCATGGAGCTGGGGAATGAGGATGATGTGCCCGATCGTCGGGGTTCATCCGAACGGTGTTCCTTTGGAAAAAGGGAGTCCGCTATTGGATCCTTCTGTCATTCCAATAGGCCTGGCGATTGCCCTTGTCATGTTTCTATTGTTATCTTTTTTAACCGCCGTTTGGTTTGCGCGAAAGGAAGTGTATTAACATGTGTTTCTTCGCCTTCTGTCATCCGAATGGATAAAAACAAAACGCACAGCGATTCGGATGATGGTCATCATCACGCCAATCATTTATTCGCTCTTTATGGTATGGTATTTTTCGCACTACCGTACCTCTACGTTTTGGCAGATGAAAATCTATCAAGGATTTTTTGAAGTAATGGCCGTTTCCTTACCGATCATTATCTCCCTACTGACTGGGCTGATGTCCTATCAAGAAGAAAAAGCAGGAAGTTTCATGAACATCTTGGCCGGTCCTGTATCCAAAGTTCAATGGTATGTTGGCAAACTCACGCTGCTCATCTTTATTGCATGCGCGGACATCTTGCTAGCGACGATTCTCATGCTCTTTGGAATGAAATACGTACTCAAAGTGGCGCACATTCATTATCAGTTATTTTTGCAAGGAGCCATGCTCTCCATCGTGGGCTCACTCATCCTTTTTTCTTTGCATCTGTTCATCAGCTTTGCCTTTGGAATGGGAGCCTCGATCGCAGTAGGAAGCGGCGGATTTCTCATTTCTGCCCTGATTGGCGCAACTTCCTTAGGCGATCACGTATGGAGCTATATTCCTTGGGCTTGGGCTGTTCGTCTCTCACAATTTCCGATTCTTATGATGCCCGAAGTAAAGCAAGCCTTGGGGGCGCAGTTGTTAAATTCCTTTTCGCTATCATTATGGGAAGGAATAGCCTACGCCCTCCTAAGCTTCATCATCGTAACCATCATCGGTTCGATCTGGTTTCATCGTTGGGAAGGAAATCAACCACATGAATGAAAGTTCACTGCTCCCTCTCAATGGGATGGTAAAAAAGGAGGTTTCAGAGTAACGATGAAAAACTCCATCTTACTCCTCATGTTGATTGGAATCCTCTTTATAGGAGGTTGTTCACTTGTCAGTGACTTAAAAAAGACAGCCACACAAAATATGGAGATCGATCGGAAATTACCAAAATACGAGTTGAACAAAGAAAATTTGCAAGAAATTCACTATCAAGGCCGAACGTACATGATTCAAGCAGCAAAAGTCGATCGGAATCAATTGAACAAACCGATCGGGAAAGTAGCGGAGACGATTACCATCAATGAGCATCATCAAATCTTGAGTAAAAAAGAGCTGCGAAAGATCGAAGTCATTCCCGATCAAACGGATGAAAAACGAACTCACTTGAACTTTGGCTGGGTATACAGCATCAAAGGCGTAAACCCAGATGAAGAAGTAGCTGTTACGGTGAACCACCAATTTTTGATTGCTAAAAGAAAATAAAGGCTTAGAGACTGTCAGCTAGGGAAAGAGAAATTCCTCCCTAGCTGCATTCTCCACTCTCTATAACGGCGGAAAGCCCATAAGATTGGATGATTAATCAGATAGCTCCTTAATATAAAATTCAACCGTCGCTCCACCTTTTTCATTGTTGTAGGCCCAAATTTCACCGCCATGATGATTCACAATTCGTTTGGCAATATACAGTCCTAATCCAACATGATTTTTATACTGCTTATCCTGGTAAAAAGGCTGGAACAACAAAGACGTATCGTTTTCTTTAAATCCCGTTCCTGTATCTGAACAGCGAAAATAGATTTTCCACTCATTCCCCTCTTTTTCATCATGTACTTCCAACTTAATTTCTCCGCTTTTTGTAAACCTCAGGCTGTTGTATAAAATATTGTCCAACACTCTCATTAACATCGCTTCATCAAGTATGTAAGATGATTTTTGCAAATTCACATCAAAGCAAATGTTTATCGATTTTTGATGGTAAACCATTGTTGAGATCTCTAGTTTTTTCTCCTCAAGGATTTGCCTTACATCCACTTCTTTTCCATTCAATGAGAAGTGGTCATTCTCTACTTTATAGAGCAACGACAAATTATCTGTCAACATGGTCATCTTCCCACAGTTTTTGCGAATAATCTCTAAATGGGGAGTGACATCAAAGTGGTCCAACTTTCTCAAATCTTGAATCAAATCAATTTGTCCTTGGATGACCGTTAACGGGGTTCTGATATCATGTGCGATCGATGATACCATCATTTTTCGTTCGTCATCGGTCTTTGCTAAACGTTCCACCATTTCTTTCAGTGCACTGATCATGGTATTAAAGGAATCCTGGATCTTGATAAACTCTTTTCTTTTCAACCCCGAGACTTGAAAATCAAAATTCCCGCTTGCAATGTGATCCGAAGCCTGGAGCAACAATTTGACATTATGAAACAATGATTTGTACAGCCTAGATGTAAAGAAAATCAAATAGACAATAAAAAAGATCAACGGAGAAATAAACATCACAGCATAAATCAACACGGCTTCGAAGCGATTTTGATTGTTAATGATGAACCCAAAAGGCGCTTTCAACACATATACCGCCTGAATGGCGTTATCATGCTTCAAGGGAATGAACCGATACACATAGCTTCCTTTTACAATCTCACGGTTGATCGATTGACTAATATCCACTTGATCGTCTATAATTTCTCGATCACCATACAGATGCTTACCGCTGATGTCTACAACTTCTCCCTGTATCTTTTCACTGTAACGATGGATGGGAATTAATCTCCCCTTGAAAATCGCCTCTTCGTTTTCTTTCACCTTTTTTTCAATCAAATCCAAATCCTTCACGAAATAATTTGTCGGTTTCACCACATCGTTCGTGGCTAATGTAATAATCAAATAGATTAAGCATAAATAAGTAACGGCCGAAGAGATTGCCGTTGCCAACACGACTTTCACAACTAACAAATAAAAATCTCGTTTAATCGTTTTATTCTTTTTCATCGGTCACATCCCATTTATAACCGAGCCCATATAATGTTTGAATATAAGAGGTTTCTGGATCGACGGCCTTGATTTTCTTTCGAATATTTTTAATGCTTTCTGTAACAGTGTCTAACTGGCTGTCGGAGTCAATCCCCCATACTCGTTCAAAGATTCTTTCTTTGGAGAAAACGACCTTTTTATTGAGCATCAACAACTTAACAATCTCATATTCTTTTTTTGTTAACGGTAATTTCTTTCCTTTACAAAAGACTTCGTTAGCCAAAAGATCAATCGTAATATTTTTAGAACTCAAAAGATATCTCTCGTTTGAACGAATCCGTTCTTCCCTTCTTAAATGAGAATCAATTCTCGCCTTTAACTCCTTTAAGCTGAACGGTTTGGTGATGTAATCATCCCCACCGATCGCCAGAGCTTGAACCTTATCTTCCTCCAGCGTTTTAGCACTAACAAATACAATAGGGTAATCAACCCGATCACGAATGATTGTACACAGCTCCATTCCGTCAATTCCTTCCATCATGATATCCAACACAATCAAATCAAAATCGTCGTTTATCATCTTCAACGCTTCTACACCGCTGTGGACCGTTTCTACCTGATAATGATGAAGCTCCAAATATTGTTTAATGGTGCAGCAAATATCTTCATCATCATCAACGACCAAAATTTTCTTGTTATTCATCTTTTGATCCCCCATACAGTTGAATCGCATTTTAACCTATTCCATCCCCATATCATGGGGTAATCTCATAACACCGTTGCATTGTTCATAGGTGCAATGTGAAGCTTTACTCTTTGTTGCTTTTTACTAAAAAATGCGCACGTCTTGAGTGACGCCCGGGTGAAAGACACCTCTTGTCTATGAACCTTTTCCAACATATTTGATCGATGACCGGTCGATCGAACAACCCCCTTTTTAGGGAGTTGTTCGACCGATCGGTACGCCAAGGTATGATGGAGCCCCCTCTGCGGCTTGCCTCTAACCATCGATCAGTCGGCTTTTCCATTGTATATAAACAACATTTAAACTTCAGATAATAAAAATGCACAATCCCAAGGCGTTTTTTTCGAGTTTTGTATAGCTAATATCGTCAATAAAATTCCCGCTGTTCCATCGATTAGTCCCACATAATCATAATATTTCGTGCTTCCTTCGCTCTCCTCAATATTTTTAAAGCCAAAAGGGAATTCCTCATTATAAAATTTTATTATATCATCGACTAATTTGCAGGCGGCTTCCTTAAAATCGCTGATATTCGTTTCTTCATAAAATCTGTTGCATATATACGCAACTCCCGATAAACCATGACAGAAGGAAGGAGAAAAAATGTTGTAAAGCCGTTTGCTTGCCAGTTTCATTCCGCTGACAGCACAATCAATGTATGATTGATTATTTAGAGTTTTACCTGCTATAAGTAACGAATAAGCAACACCAGGCGTGCCATAACACCAGGCATCCCTTGTATCTTTGTTTAGGACAGAGCCATTTTTGTATTCCTCTAGAGAAACATGAGTCCCCCAATAAGAGCCATTTTCATCTTTAATTTGAAACTTCATAAGAAAATCAGCTATTCTTTGAATGCATTCATCTTGCCCATCTACGTAAATATTCAGTTTTTTGGCATTGCACAAGACAATGAGTAAAGCAGGTATACCGTGAGACAACCCAATGTTAAAGAAACCCGATGGCCATTTTCTCCTTTCGGTGTCTGAAAAAGCATTCATTGGAGGAATATACCAGCCAGGAACGTTGATATCCTCCATTTGTTTATCTTGAGATAAATCTATAATACCCGTGGTGCTAGTTGAGCGTCAACGCTCCACTAGCCCAAGAACAACGAGAGAATGGGCCAATAAAATGCCATCAAGCGCTGTTTCAAATCCAGAAAC
>JGI25328J35697_1002528_pt1 | contig 10967 bp, 9 predicted proteins | sample HigsolmetaAR203D_FD_35697 | JGI IMG/M metagenome (IMG submission 35697)
TTTCTACAAAATATGGTATGAACTTGGTGCTTTGCATGGAAAAAATGTCAAGTTGCCCCTTTTCGAATATGGCTGTAAATAGTTGAAATCCAGTCTCAAGATGTTTCTGCAAAAACGACAGTCAGACAAAAAATATTATATTAAAATATTATTGATTTTTCGTTAAAATATGGTTAATTATTTTAAAAAAATGGCAGCCGCTTTGATGAACGGCATGATCCGTGCCATTCTGCTGCCCCCCATACAGCTTATTAAATCATCAAAATCTCCTATCAAAACTATTTTTTCAATACCATCACAAATCCGAGGCTGTCCGACGATTCATAATCGCTCCCGGTGCATCCCTTTATTCATGTAAAGATTGGTATCGGGCATTGCTTTCCGCGGGCGGTCCCGAAGCCTCTTATTTGTCCCCCGCAGTAGGGTCTCGCCCGACTCGCTTTTCCGCAGAAATCTCGTCACTTTCACGATCACAGTAAAATCTTAACTTTGACAAATGAAAAACATCCAATTCTGGTGGGTTGCCGTCACCCATACACTTTCTGAAACAGGCCTTGTATCCCATTTCCCTTTCAAAATACTTATTTACAGCGAATAGTTTGAACTCAACTGAATAGTTTATGAATTTTGGTCCCTTTTTGCCAAAACAAATCCCTCCTATGCAAAACAGTATGGGTTTTTTTCCAACTGTCTACACAAGAGGGATAATATCAATCTCGGCGGGTTTTCTTATTTACCACGTTCACTGGAGAATCCCAGTATTTTTGTAAATTTCATTCCAGCTTTTTCCCTTGAAATGTCTTTAACATTTGTCCATGTCGATTAATGACTTGCATCCTCAGCTAATCGAAAGCCCTGTTTTATTTCGCTTGCGTTTCTTTTTTTCTCCAAACAACACGGTGGCTAAACTTTCAAAAGGGCGAACCCATTTTTTTGATTTATTTTCCTGCGTTGTCCCTAAGCTCTGAATTAAATGACGGTCTCGTTCTTCAATTTTGATTTCTTCCATTTTTTGCTTGATCCACAATTGTTGCTGTTCTAATTTACAAATCAGCTCACGATTAATCTCGATGAGTCGATTTTGTCCTTCTTCCAACTGCTGCAAACGTTCATAAACATCTTGACTTTGAACATGAATTTCCTGTTTTGGAGAATCAATCGCTTGATTTTCTTGTTGCTCCCGGCTTTGTTCGGCCGCCATTTGAATCGCTTTTTCAAAGGAAACGTTATTTTTTGTGATCGCTTCAATGATCCGCTGAATGACTGCCACATCTTTCGGATAAAAGACACGTGAATGGTTGATGCCTCGATCAAAATGATAGCCATTCTCTTCAAGAGCCAAAGCGTATTTGCGAAGTGTGCTCGCCCCGATCCCTAAGCTTTTTGCTACTTCCGAACTAAAATATGCCTGCTCCACACTAGTTCCCTCCCGTTTTTCCTTCTAAATAAGGATATTCAACAAAGCCGTCTAAAAGCCTTTCACTAACTTTGGAGATTCATAAGAAGTTTTGTCAGTGGCACATAAAGGAAATCGACTTCTTTCACATTTGGACAAGGAATTGTTCGAATTTTGTCGTATAATAGTACAAGAAATTTATCTTCATAATTTTTATACAAAAGGAGCTTAATCAATCGATGAAAACATTTGATGTAGATGAGCGGCCGTCTTTTGCAGCTCTAGTTCCGTTGAGTCTGCAGCATCTATTTGCGATGTTCGGCTCAACTGTGTTGGTGCCTATTTTGTTTCATGTCAACCCGGCCACCATTTTGCTGATGAACGGAATCGGCACTTTACTTTATTTATTCATTACGAAANGCAAGATACCGGCTTTTCTAGGTTCCAGCTTTGCTTTTATTTCACCCGTATTTGTTGTTTTGGGAGAAAAGAGCTATCATGAAGCNCTGGGTGGCTTTATAGCAGTAGGAATTATTTTTATTCTGATCAGCCTTATCATTCATCTGGCCGGAACAAAGTGGATCGATGTCGTCTTTCCGCCGGCAGCGATGGGAGCCATTATTACGGTTATCGGTTTAGAACTGGTTCCTACCGCGGCTGACATGGCGGGGTTGATTAAACCTTTAAGCCATCCACCCGCTCATTGGTCGCCGGACGGAAAAACCATTTTCGTTTCTCTTTTGACGTTAGGAGTGACGATTCTTGGAAACGTAGTGCTCCGCGGCTTTTTGAAAATCATCCCTATTCTGATCGGGATCACGGTTGGCTATATCAGCGCCTTATCCCTTGGAATGGTCGATTTTCAACCGATCAAAGAAGCGAAATGGTTTGCGATCCCTGATTTTTATGCTCCATCATGGGATTGGGCAAGCATCGCCATCATCGTTCCAGCCGCTCTAGTAGTTGTCGCTGAACATATTGGACACCTTGTGGTCACACAAAATATTGTGGGGAAAGACTTATTGAAAGACCCTGGTCTTGCCCGTTCTATTCTCGGAAACGGAATCTCTACCACTTTATCAGGCTTTGTAGGATCCACGCCCAATACTACTTATGGGGAAAACATTGGTGTATTGGCATTGACGAAAGTGTACTCGACTTGGGTGATCGGAGGAGCTGCCGTTCTGTCCATTCTTCTGTCCTTTTTCGGGAAACTGGCTGCCTTGATTTCGTCCATCCCTACTCCCGTTATGGGCGGTATTTCCTTTGCTATTGTTTGGAGTAATAGCCGTTTCAGGATTGAGAATGCTGGTCGAATCGCAAATCGATTATTCCAAGCCGATCAATATGATCTTGACAGCAGTCGTGCTTGTGATCGGAATCAGCGGAACGACTTTTACATGGGGATCTTTCTCGATAAAAGGAATGGCATTGGCTACAGTCGTGGCCGTTCTACTAAGCTTGCTCTTTAAATTGTTCGAAATCTTACATATTTCGAACGAAGATTAAAACAATCTAGTATTCAAACAGTGATCCCCCGACTAATCTTTTTTCTTGGCGACAGGCGATATGTAAAATTTTCGGGGCAATGAATGAAAATCGGATAGACGTTATCATCAATGTACACTTCCAAACAAATACATTTCAAAAAGACCCTCAAAAATAAAAAGAAAAGGCGAAAATGAAAAAAGGATGAAAGGGAATATTAATGTTCCTCTCATCCTTTTTTCAGTTTATCTTACAGCATTGAATTGAAGATCACACTCTCTCGCCGCTTCATCTCAAATGCAGGCACTAGCTAAAAAAGGAATCGTTTGTTCATCTCTGGCTGATGGACGTGCACGAACTTTTAAGCGATTATCATTTTTTATCAACATTATCCTGATTATACTCATTTTAAAAATTATCACACTTTTAAAAACATCCATACTTTTATTCCAACTATATTTATAGTATATTTAATTCGGAACAGTATTTAATAAAATGGCTTGTTTAAAGTTGCCGAGGGAAAATAAGGACCTGGCTTCCTTCTTTCGGTTTTCAAACCGTTGGATGAAAATTTTTGAAGCACAGCGTTATTTAACGAGAATTCAAAGGAAAAGGGATGATGAATATGGCCAATTCAAAAGCAAAAAAATGGCTCTTATATGGTGCACTGATTGCTCCAATCGTGTATCCAAAGTTGAAAAATTTTTATGACACCAAAAAACTGAGAAGGCAGTTTCAAGAAGCACAATTTTTGCGGAAATTACAAACAAAAGAAAACTAATGAAAAAACGGACAGAACTTCTTTTGAAGGGAGTCCGTTTTTTCATACACTTTTTCTTCATTTTTCCTATAGAAGGGAACAAACTAAGGTTATAGGCAGAATTCCGGTTCATCCAATAAAAACGCTCTCCGCTTCATGAACCCTTATAAATCCATTAAAAGCAATCTGTGAAACTATTGTATTAACAACAGCAACGCTGCTACGGCCGGCGTTAAAACCATGGCTACTTTTAAAACACTTTTCGGGGCCAAATTGGTAAATTTAGCTCCTACATAAGCCCCCGTCATGGTACCTACCAATACTTCCAACAGCAATATCCAGTCCAAGTATCCAGCCTGTCTATACCCCGTTCCGCCTCCAATCGCTATCGGCAAAATCACCAGCATAGTAGTCCCGACCGATTGGCGGATCGTCAAACCAAGCATCGTCAAGAGACCCAACTGAATAAATGGAGTGGCTCCGATTCCAAATGTTCCTGATAAAATTCCGGCNACTATTCCAAGTATTATCGCCTTTATCATTGTCAGCGGCTGATTCCACTTCACTTCTTTCGTTTTTGTCTCTTCGGCCTTTTTAGACAGAGATAAACGGACTAACAGTAAAATGGAGGATAAAAACAGCATTCCCGCTGTCAGCCAATGAAGATCACCGGCAGGGATAACAGTCGCAATTTTNGATCCGATGTAAGAACCTATCGCGCCAAAAATTCCGACAACCAGTCCGACACCGACAGCTGTATTGCCTTCTCTAAAATGGCTATAAGCTCCTGATAAACTGGTAAACGCCATTGCCGTAAGCGACGTTCCCAGCGCCGTATGTATNGGGATGTTAAATAGAACAGTCAATATAGCAATAATAAAGCCAGACCCCCCTGCTCCTATAAAACCGAGCAAGAGCCCCATGGCAAACATGGTCAAAACAATCGCCAACTTCTGTTTCCTCCTTCTTTCTCCACATTCCCAAAGATCATGTTTCTTATTATGGTATACTAGTTTCATTTTTTTCACAAACTTCCAAGAGCACTCTTCTCTNTAAAATGGATTTTTTCTTTTGGCTGTTTTTCTTCCCGCAAACCTTCTCTTGCTATTCCTAAATAGCGGNGAATCCTTGCGACAATTGGAAAGCAAAGGGAGCAAGGNGAACAAGTACTTCTATTTTTTTATTCGGCTATACAGAAAACGAGATATAATAAGGGGGAAGGAGTGGGAAGTTTTATGATTCGATATGTACATATGTATTTGGTAGCGATCCTTCTTGTCGCCGGGATCAGTATGTCGTTTCCNAGCGGCCGCCATTCGAAAGCAGAAGCAGCCAGTGACATGAGCGTTCATGCCAAAGCGGCGATTTTAGTGGATGCAAAGTCCGGAAAAATTCTTTTTGGCCAAAATATGGATGAATCGCTGCCGGTCGCTAGCATGTCTAAATTGATGACGCAATATCTCATTTTAGAAAAAATCCAAAAAGGCGATCTCAAATGGGATGATGTCTACCATGCGGATGCCACCGACCAAGACTTGTCCACTAGGCCGGGGCTGGGAAATGTTCCTCTGTATCAAGGGCAATCGTACACCGTGCGTGATTTATATAATGCCATGACGCTGGTATCGGCCAACGCCGCCAGCCGTGCTCTTGGTCGAATGGCCGGCAAATCGGACAAGCACTTTGTCCAAATGATGAATGACAAAGCCAAACAGCTTGGCTTGAAACATTCGTCTTTTGTGAATACTTCCGGATTAAACAACCAGGATCTTGCTCCTTACCAAGTGAAAGGAACAGCTTCCGATGGCGAAAATAAGATGTCAGCCCGTGATCTCGCTTTATTGGCATACCATTTCATTCATTCTTTCCCAAATGAAATGGATATCGAAAAAAAAGAACTTGATCAGTTTCCTGTTACAGATTCGTACAGCATCCCTCTTCGCAATAAAAATCAATTGCTGCCAAATGGCAAATATCCTTATAAAGGCGCCATCGGTTTGAAAACGGGCATGAATGACGCAGCAGGCTACGGCATCGTAGCATTAGCTAAAAGAGGGCAACGCGAATTGATTGCCGTCATCATAGACGCCAAAAATAAAAAAGGAAAACGATCTTCAAAAGCCCGTTACATGCAGGCTCAAAAATTGCTGGACTACGGCTTTACCCATTGGGACTATGAAAAAATTTCACCGGAAAAATTCTTACCAACGAACCAGCAAAAGATCCCCGTAGAAAACGGGACGAAAGAAAAAGCAGCCATTACATCTAAAACAACCGTTACTGAATTGGTTCCTAAAAACGGCCATTCGATCAAAGCCAAGCTGACGCTTATGCCTAAATTTTTAACAGATCAAAAGAAACTTAAATCTCCTATTCAAAAAGGGACCGTTATTGGGAAAATTACGTTGCGGGATGGTTCTTACGGATATTTAACGACGAAATTAGAGAAAAAGGCTCAAGTAAAAGCAACGGTAAAAGAAGAAATTCAGAAGGAAAACTGGTTTGCCGCCCTCATGGACGGAATCTTTTAAAGTGATGAATTCCATAAAGAAGTCCCTCCTTGACAATGCAGGAGGGACATCTTTATATGATCTAGTATAAATCGGCGCCACCGCATAGCAGGTGGTTTATTGTTTCGCACAATATCGCAAGCTCAACTGACTAATGTCATAAATCAAAAAGGTTCCCGGGATCAACCCGAGAACCTCTTGTCAAATGGGTAACGGAGAAGGTGGGATTTGAACCCACGCGACGGTCACCCGTCCTAACGCATTTCGAGTGCGTCCCCTTCAGCCGCTTGGGTACTTCTCCATATGACCTCTTTTATTAGCGCAAAATATATTATATACGAAACAAAGCTATTTTGTACAGCCCTTCAATAAATGACGAAAAATTCTTATTAATCTGTCGAAAAGGCAAAAACTTGTCATTCCACGCAATTAAGGCAGCCCCGACTTATAAGAAGTTGTGTCGGGGCAGGATGAAGCAAATTTCCATTGCCCTTTCTAATCCAAAGATTTCGATTTCAAAATCGATTTAACTGTGTATGTCCGTTGCATCCACCGGTCTTTCGGCATCGGTGATTTCTTTTTCCAATTCTTCCATATAAGATTCTTTCGTTTCTTCATCCCAATGAAAAATTTCGGCCATCGTCGCTACAATTGGTTCTTTCCATTTTTTTGCCCATTTTATATCAAAGAAAACAGATCCAGTCCTTCGAATAAAAAAGTCGACAGGTTTTACAGCCATTTCATAACGGATGGCATACAGGAGCTGAGCGTATATAGCAGCCGGCAGCAGCTTTTCACCGGATGCTTTTTGATATTCACTGGCTATCTTATATAAAATTTCGACATTGGAACCGTACAGCTGTGCCAGTCTGCGGCCTTCCTCTTCTTTCAAGCCATACTGCGTCGCTTTTTTTGCCATTTGCGCCACGAAAATCGGCCAGTTGTCCGATCCGCCGACATCACCTCCGGAAATCGGCAAATAGCGGGTTTGGCAAGGCTTAAACGTTTTTCCTTCTTCTGACGCTAATTCTTTTGCCACAAGATCTACCACGGTTTCCGCCATTTTGCGGTATCCGGTCAATTTTCCGCCGGCGATGGTAATCAGGCCGCTGTCTCCTTCCCATACTTCGTCTTTGCGGGAAATTTCCGAAGGGTCTTTCCCTTCCTCGTATATAAGCGGCCTTACTCCTGCCCAGCTGGATTCAATATCTTTTTCGTTTACTTGGACATCCGGAAACATAAAATGAATAGCGTTCAACAAATATTCCCAGTCTTTTTTAAGCGGTTTTGGATAGCGAGCATCGCCGTCATAAAACGTATCGGTTGTACCAACATACGTTTTCCCTGCTCGTGGAATAGCAAACACCATTCGACCATCAGGGGTGTCAAAGTATACCGCCTGCCTTAGCGGGAATACAGATTGATCGATGACAATATGAACTCCCTTTGTCAAACGCAAATGTTTACCATTCATCGAATGGTCTTTTTTTCGCACTTCATCCACCCACGGCCCGGCGGCATTGACCACTTTTTTGGCACGAATTTCAAAACTTTCTCCTGTAACACAATCTTTTACGCGGGCACCAATCATTTTTTTGCCGCTGTATAAAAACTGTTCCGCTTTGACATAATTCAGCAAGCAAGCGCCGTTCTCCACTGCTTTTTTCGCTACCTCAATGGTGAGCCGGGCGTCGTCCGTGCGATATTCAACATAATATCCCCCGCCTTTTAAGCCTTCTTTCTTAATGAGAGGTTCCTTGCGCAAGGTTTCCTCAGCGGAAAGCATCGTCCTTCTTTCCGATTTTTTGACGCCTGCCAAGAAATCATAAACACGCAGCCCAATGCTTGTCGTAAACGCACCGAACGTCCCGCCTTTATGAAAAGGAAGAAGCATCCATTCCGGTGTCGTCACGTGCGGCCCGTTTTCGTAGACGATCGCCCGTTCTTTCCCGACCTCGGCCACCATTTTTACTTCCAATTGTTTTAAATACCGCAAACCGCCGTGCACGAGTTTGGTAGAACGGCTTGATGTTCCTGCTGCGAAATCCTGCATTTCGACCAATGCCGTTTTCATTCCCCTTGCGGCAGCATCCAAAGCAATCCCGCAGCCGGTAATTCCGCCGCCAATCACTAGCAAATCAAATGTATCTGTTTTCATCTTCTCTATCACTTCGTCACGATTTTCTGAGGAAAAAATCATGGACAGCTCCCTCCCCTTACCGAATGTACATAAGCCCATAAAAAAGGAGAGACCAAAAAAACATTACAGCAACCTATAATGCTTCTTGGTCTCTCCTAATCTCTAGACTTATTATTAACTTGTTTTCATTATAGCATACTTTGTTACCATTTAAAAGCCTGTGCCGCTTCAATCGCTTTTTTCCAACCGTTGTACAATGTTTCACGCGTCTCTTGAGCCATTGTCGGCGTGAATTGCCGATCCTGTTTCCATTGAGAAGATATTTCTTGGCGATCTTTCCAAAAGCCAACAGCAAGCCCAGCCATATAAGCAGCTCCTAAGGCTGTTGTTTCATTAATAATCGGCCGTTCGACAGGTACATTAAGGATATCGCTTTGGAACTGCATCAAAAAGTTATTCATGACTGCTCCCCCGTCGACTCTGAGCGTTTTCAGGAAGATTCCCGAATCTGCTTCCATGGAAGTCAGTACATCTTTTGTTTGGTAAGCCAGCGATTCCAGCGTGGCCCGAATAAAATGCTCTTTGGACGTACCTCGTGTCAACCCGAAGACAGCCCCCCGGACATCGCTGTCCCAATAAGGCGTTCCGAGACCCACAAAAGCCGGTACGACATAAACTCCTTCCGTTGATTCCACACGAGTCGCATAACTTTCGCTTTCCGGAGCACTTTTTAACATTCTCAATCCATCCCGAAGCCATTGAATGGCCGAACCGGCTACAAAAATACTGCCTTCCAGCGCATATTCGACTTTATTGTCGATCCCCCAGGCAATGGTCGTCAATAAACCATGTTTCGATTCTACAGCTTTATCGCCTGTATTCATGAGCATAAAACAGCCGGTTCCATAGGTGTTTTTCGCCATCCCTTCTTCAAAGCATGCCTGACCGAACAGCGCTGCCTGCTGGTCCCCGGCAGCCCCGGCAATCGGCACTTCCTCGCCAAAAAAATGATAAGAAACCGTTTTGGCATAAACTTCCGATGACGGTCGGACTTCCGGCAGCATCTCTTTCGGCACGTCCAGAATTTCCAACAGCTCTTCATCCCACTTCAGCTCATGGATGTTGTAAAGCAACGTGCGGGAAGCATTCGAATAGTCCGTCACATGGGCTTTTCCGCCGGATAGTTTCCAAATCAGCCAAGTGTCAATCGTTCCAAACAGCAACTCTCCCTTTTTCGCCCGTTCGCGTGCACCTTCCACATGATCTAATATCCATTTGATTTTTGTTCCGGAAAAATACGGATCAATCAATAATCCCGTTTTTTTATGAAACAGCTCATTATACCCTTTTTCCTTTAATTGTTCGCATATGTCAGCTGTTTGCCTTGACTGCCATACAATAGCATTGTAGATCGGTTTTCCGGTATCCTTCTCCCAAACGACCGTCGTTTCCCGTTGGTTGGTGATCCCAATCCCCGCTACTTGATTTGCCTCAATCCCTGCTTCGGAGAGTACGGCTGCGATGCAAGCAAGAATAGAACCCCATATTTCATTAGGATTATGCTCGACCCAGCCCGGCTGCGGGAACAGTTGATGGAACTCTCTCTGCGCCGTATGGACAATTTTCCCTTCTTTATCGAATAAAATCGCTCTGGAACTAGTCGTTCCTTGATCTAATGCTAAAATGTACTTTTCCATTAGATTCCCTCCCATTTTTCACTTTTTACTTGGATGCGGTGATTTCTTTTTTTCTCTGCTAAAAAAGAACTGAATAATAGAATCACAGATACAGCCAACATTCCCCATAAGGCCCCTGTTGCTTCTCCTAGAAAAACAGCTCGATAGAATAAAGCCCCGACAGAACCTCCTAATATAGGACCGACAATGGGAATCCAAGCATATCCCCAATTAGAAGAGCCTTTTCCTTGGATGGGCAACAAAAAGTGAGCAAGCCTCGGTCCGAAATCGCGCGCCGGGTTGATCGCGTACCCTGTCGTTCCTCCGAGAGAAACCCCGACGGCTACAACTAAAAGCCCAACACACAACGGATTTAATCCATCAGTAAATTTATTAGCTCCGATTGTCAAAATTCCTAGCATCAATACAAAAGTTCCGATAAATTCACTCAATAAATTAGCAAAAATATTTGGAATCGCCGGCCCCGTTGCAAAAATTCCCAGCTTCGCGGCGGGATCTTCCGTCACCTTCCAGTGCGGCAGAAAATGAAGATACACTATACAGGCTCCAATAAAGGCTCCGATGACTTGAGCCAAAATATAGCCTGGNACCTTGGACCACGGAAAATCTCCATTGAAGGCCAAGGCGATGGTGACCGCCGGATTTAAATGGGCACCGCTGAATTTTCCAACCGCATAAACCCCCATTGTGACACCAAGCCCCCAACCAATAGTAATAACAAGCCAACCCGCATTGTGAGCAAATGTTTTCTTCAAATTCACATTGGCGCATACACCGGCTCCAAATATGATCAGGATGGCCGTACCTACTAGTTCGCCAATATATGACATCCCATCATCCCCTTTACATTTTCATTTTAAAAAAATAAAAAACCCACGAAATCACCCATTCATATGAGGATTTTGTGAGTCTCTTCTTCTCCGTCACGATTTATTAACTTAACTCCATCATAACGACGGATGAAAGCGTTGTCAAC
>JGI25328J35697_1002533_pt1 | contig 10942 bp, 10 predicted proteins | sample HigsolmetaAR203D_FD_35697 | JGI IMG/M metagenome (IMG submission 35697)
GTGACCGGATTGATGCCGGTCACCGGCATCACCCTTCCTTTCTTGAGTTATGGCGGTTCTTCCTTGACGCTTGTATTAGCAGCCATTGGGATTCTTTTAAACGTAAGTCGTTATTCCCGATATTAAAAAACTGGAGACCTTATCTTTTAAGGTTTCCAGTTTTTTTTTGTATTTTTTTTGGGTATCTTTCATCATTCAGAAGACGAGAATCCTTGTTATTTAACAAAATGCTTACAAGATATGTTACAATGTTGCAATTTCTATTAAATTGTATTTGCGCATGGACATTCATTCGCTAAAATATAGTATGATAATGTAGTCGACCTTTGTGAACGTGTTTTCCGAAAAAGAAACAGGATGTGGATTGACTATCATGAATACGTACATAACAGTGAAAGAAGAATTTGAGGTGAAAAGAATATGAAAATCGTCGTCAGTGGCGGCGGTACTGGAGGGCATATTTACCCGGCTTTGGCTCTCATCAGGACCATAAAAGAAAAACATGCCGAAACTTCTTTTTTGTATATCGGAACAGAGAAGGGATTAGAATCAAAGCTTGTTCCGAGAGAAGGAATTGAGTTTCGCTCTATTCATATTACGGGTTTTAAACGTTCTCTTTCTCTTGAAAACGTGAAAACGGTGGCTCGTTTTCTAAAGGGTGTAAGAGAATGCAAGAAGTGGCTGAAAGAGTATAAGCCGGATATTGTCATCGGTACCGGCGGCTATGTGTGCGGACCGGTCGTATACGCCGCGTCGAAATTACATATTCCCACCATCATACACGAACAAAACAGCGTTCCTGGTTTAACCAATAAATTTTTAAGCAAATATGTTGATAAAATAGCGGTTTGTTTTGAGGCAGCCGAGGAATTTTTTCCGCGGGAAAAAGTCATTTTGACTGGAAATCCCCGGGCTTCCGAAGTGGTTTCTGCGGAGAAAAATGGGGCTTTGCGTGCATTTGGATTAAAAGAAAATGTTCCTACGGTGCTTATTTTTGGCGGAAGCAGGGGAGCAAGACCTTTGAATGAAGCAGTCGTCAAATCGCTGCCTGTGTTAGGAAACAAACCGTATCAAATTTTGTATATAACAGGAGAAATCCATTTTGAGAATGTCAAAAAGGAAGTCTCTTTAGCGGGAAAGCCGTCCAATGTCGCTATTGCTCCGTTTGTCCATAATATGCCGGAGATATTAAAAGAAGTGGATTTGGTTGTTTCTCGTGCCGGAGCAACTACTTTAGCAGAACTAACGGCGCTTGGAGTACCGAGCATCTTAATTCCGAGCCCTTATGTGACGAACAACCATCAAGAAAAAAANGCTCGGACTTTAGCCGATAAAGGAGCGGCAGTATTGCTTTTAGAAAAAGAATTGTCACCGGAGCGGCTGGTCAAGGAGCTGGATGCCGTTTTAACAAACGAGAATCGACTGAAAAAAATGAAGCAAGCTTCTTCCAAATTGGGAATTCCAGATGCATCTGATCGATTATACCAAGTAATGGTTGAACTGGCGAACTCATCGGATCCCCAATAAGGCCGATTAATCCTAGCTGCGCGTCCGTACAAGAAAATAGGATGAATCAACTGTACTATGCGCCGTGTGTTTCCTGGCCTTGGACAAGGTGAGCAGAGGGAACATGCTCCTAGTATCTGTTCAGCAACATCAGGGAGGGAATGGAGTGGAAAATGGGAAAATCGTCTCGTTGGAGGATCGGATTCCTAGATTAAAAGAATATCGCAAAAGGAAGGCGAATCGCCGGCTGATTTTACTTCTTTTTCTTTTTTTCTTATTAGTGTTGTCAGTGGTCTATTTTTTGTCGCCTATCAGCCATGTAAAAGAAGTGACTGTTTCTGGAAACCATGTGCTGAAAACGAAAGATATTATCAAATGGAGCAATATTGAAAATGGAATGAGCATTTGGAAATTGAACAAGGACGATGTGGAAAAACGGCTAAAAAAAATACCCGAAATTAAATCATCAGACATATCCGTCCGGTTCCCGAACCGTGTCCATATTAAAATCAAGGAAATGAAGCAAATCGGCTATCTAGCGAATGGCGACACATATGAACCAGTTCTGGAAAACGGACGTGTGATAAAAGAAAAAACTGTAAAGATTCCAAAACAATTACCCATTCTATTTGATTTTAAAAAAGATGATGTTTTAAAAGAAATGGTGAAATCGTTAAACGAATTGCCGGTTGAAATCGTCAATTCCATTTCAGAAATACACTACACACCGAAAAAAACGGATCGCTATCATATAACGCTTTATATGAATGATGGTTATGAAGTAAGAGCAACACTTGAGACGTTTTCGAAAAAAATGGTGTATTATCCTTCCATTGTTAGTCAATTGGATCCGAAAGTAAAAGGAATTATCGATTTAGAAGTAGGTACTTTTTTTCAATCCTATAAAGGAGAAAAGAAACAAAACAATAGATAAAGGAAAGAAAGGTCGTTAGGCCATAAGAACTATTTTTGTTCATGAAAGAAATTTTTTTTTGCTATGGCTTTCGTAAAAAATACAATATTTATGTACCGTTGAAATTCGAAAAATGCGATCAATGAATGGAAACGTATGGCAAAAACTATTTTTTACTGTCCTATTGCGTTCTGGGTGGATAACTGACATAAAGTTTAAGGATGGGCGGGAGTCAAAGAAAAAGAAAAACGACGTAGGAGAAAATCCTTTAGCTAAATTTCGCTTTTCTCCCTTTGGATCTTAGTGTAGACTTGTATTTAGCATACTTTTGCCATTGCATCGCAAGAAACTTTTTTAAAAAAATTTTCATGAAGATGCAAAGCTATGAGCGATGAAAAAAATTCATATTTTTTAAAGGGAAATAAGTAAAAAATGACGAATAACTTAACAAGGTATTTACAAGAATTGGTCAATTGTTGTTCACAATCGGATTACGCTGGATGTAAGATAAAGGAGGTGCCAGAGAATGAACAGCAATGAGATTTATGTCAGTCTTGACATCGGTACATCCACAGTTAAAGTCATTATCGGCGAAATGGTTAATGATTCATTAAATATCATCGGTGTCGGAAATGTAAAATCGAAAGGAATTAAGAAAGGATCCATTATTGATATAGATGAAACCGTTCATTCTATAAAAAAAGCAGTCGAACAAGCTGAAAGAATGGTTGGAATGGAGATCAAGCAAGTGATCGTTGGCATTCCGGCCAATCAAGTGCAGCTGCAGCCGTGCAGCGGAGTAGTCGCTGTATCTAGCGAGAATCGTGAAATTACAGATGAAGATGTTGCTAGAGTGATAGACGCCTGCCAAGTGATGCCGATTCCGCAGGATCGGGAAATAATCAATGTTTTGCCTAAACAATTTATCGTGGACGGATTGGATGAAATCAACGATCCAAGGGGAATGATAGGGGTCCGCTTGGAAATGGAAGGAATCTTAATAACCGGATCCAAAACTTTATTACATAATACATTACGTTGCGTAGAAAGAGCTGGACTGGAGATTCTGGAAATCGTCCTGCAGCCGTTGGCAGCCGGAACGGTGGCGTTATCACGGGACGAACAAATATTAGGCACTGCGTTGATTGATATTGGCGGAGGTTCAACCACCTTAACGGTATTTGAACAAGGACATATAAAAGCCACTACGGTTTTTCCTGTGGGCGGCGATCATATTACGAAAGATTTATCCGTTGGACTTCGGACCAATACGGAAGATGCCGAAAAAATAAAAATAAAATTCGGCCATGCGTTTTATGATCTTGCCTCGGAGGACGAAGTTTTCAGTGTGCCAATCATAGGAAGCGACCAACATCAGCAATTCAATCAATTAGAAATTTCTGATATTATTGAAGCTAGATTGGAAGAGATTTTTGAATTGGCACGGCAAGAAATGAAACGGATGGGTGTCCATGATTTGCCGGGCGGCATTGTTCTTACTGGCGGAGTTGCCAATATGCCAGGTGTGATGGAATTAGCTCAAAGCATTTTTGAAAATCGAGTACGCATTGCAGTTCCTGATTACATTGGTGTTCGAAATCCACAGTTTATCACATCTATTGGATTGATACAGTACGCTTACAAGACTGCAAGAATGCAAGGAAGAACGGTAAGTGCGAATCCGGAACCGGTCATGGTGCCGGACGCGAGAATTCAAAAAGAAATAGAACCGCAACCTTCGAAAGAAAAAGTGAAGCCTGACAAACATAAAGAAGAAAAATTTACTGCTAAAATGAAAAGAATTTTTGGTTACTTTTTTGATGAGTAGTCATCTTGAGGGAATAACGACGAATTAGGAGGATTTGTCATGTTGGAGTTTGATATGAGTGTAGATTCATTTGCGTCGATAAAAGTAATCGGTGTTGGCGGCGGAGGAAACAATGCGGTCAACCGTATGATTGAACATGGAGTACAAGGCGTAGAATTTATTGCCGTCAACACAGATGCACAAGCGTTGAATTTATCCAAAGCGGAAATCAAAATGCAAATTGGGGCCAAGCTGACCCGAGGATTGGGAGCCGGTGCCAACCCGGAAGTAGGAAAAAAAGCAGCTGAAGAAAGCAAAGAACAGATTGAAGAAGCGCTCAAAGGAGCGGATATGGTATTCGTAACAGCCGGTATGGGCGGCGGTACAGGAACCGGGGCCGCTCCGGTCATCGCTCAAATTTCAAAAGACTTAGGAGCTTTGACTGTTGGAGTCGTAACGCGCCCATTTACATTTGAAGGAAAAAAACGGGCAAACCAAGCAGCCGGGGGAATTGCGGCAATGAAAGAAGCGGTGGACACGTTAATTGTGATTCCGAATGACCGCCTTCTGGAAATTGTCGATAAGAGCACCCCGATGCTCGAAGCCTTCAGGGAAGCCGATAATGTATTGCGTCAAGGAGTTCAAGGCATTTCTGATTTGATTGCCGTTCCTGGATTGATTAACCTCGATTTTGCTGACGTCAAAACGATCATGTCAAATAAAGGATCAGCTTTGATGGGAATCGGAGTGGCTTCCGGTGAAAATCGGGCAGCAGAAGCTGCGAAAAAGGCTATTTCCAGTCCGCTTCTTGAAACGTCCATTGATGGCGCACAAGGTGTTCTCATGAATATTACGGGCGGAACAAACTTAAGCCTATATGAAGTACAAGAAGCAGCAGACATTGTAGCTTCTGCATCAGATCAAGAAGTCAATATGATTTTTGGATCTGTCATCAATGAGAATTTAAAAGACGAAATTGTCGTCACTGTCATTGCGACTGGATTTAAGGAAGATACATCNCAAAACAGTAAACCGATTCGTACCGGATTGGGACAAGCCAAAGCNAGTGCTGCNCCTTCCAGTCATATCAAGCGTGAAGGAAAAAAAGAAGAAGCCTCTCACTTTGAAACACCTTCTCGTTCCAATGTTCAACCGCTGGAAGATACGCTTGATATTCCAACATTTTTACGCAATCGCAATCGCCGCAGATAAGTGAAAAAACGATATGAACATAAATGAAGAAAATGACTGTCTCCATTCCGTAATCTACGGTTTTTGGAGGCAGTCATTTTTTGTGCTAAGTATCAAACGATAGAGATCGTATTTTTAGCCGCTCTTGGAGAATGAAAGTTAGCCACATGCTGCAATGGGATGGAATGTGCGATCCATGAATAAAGATTCATTTAAATTTCGAATCTTGCCGGCTATTGTGACAAATCATAGGCGGTTTTATAGCATCCTCTCTTATTTCGGCCCCTTTTAAACTCATCATTCTAGAAAATGATTGTCAAAAGAAGATTATAGAACAGTTTAAGGAATAAAGGTGACAATTTTCGAATATATCATTAAAAAAAAACCTATTATCGAATCCAAATTATGACACACTTTGGATGTGCAGTAGGATATACTTCGATAACAAAAGGGAAGAAAAAGGGGGAAAACATTGGTAGTCTATCTCGATGTGATATGGCTATTAAACTTGCTGGTGGACAGTTTGTTGTTATGGATGACGGCGCTTTTTTTAAAAAGGCAAGTGTCCTTTTTTCGTATTCTTCTCGGAGGGATAATCGGATCTTGCCTTGTTCTTCTATTGGCAACCAAGTTTGCGCCGATCGCGGGAAATCCGGCTGTGAAAGTTNTGTTCTCCATATGGATGGTATTGGCGGTGTTCGGCTATAAAAGGTTTCGCTTTTTTCTGTCCAATTTACTGACATTATATTTTGCAACTTTTCTGCTAGGGGGAATCTTAATAGGCATTCATTATTTTATTTCATTTGATTCCGATCTTCACTCCGCCACGCTTCTAGCAAATGTAAAAGGATTTGGCGATCCCATCAGCTGGGTGTTTGTCATGTTGGCGATTCCGGTTGCTTGGTATTTCTCTAAACGAAGATTGGAAGATTTTGAAACGGCCAAAATTCAATATGATCAACTTGTTGATGTGATGATTCATTTTGCCGGCTGCCAATTGGAATTGAAAGGGCTTGTCGACAGTGGCAATCACCTTTTCGATCCTTTGACAAAAACGCCCGTTATGATTGTTTCTACCAAAGGTCTGGAAAATACTCTTCCTAGAGAAATATTGGAAATAGCCGAAGAACCAGATAAGTTTTTAAATGGGGAATTAGAATTAAACCAAAAGTGGGCGGACCGGGTCCATTTCATTCCTGCTCAAAGCGTCGGAAAAACTCGTCAGCTTTTGCTGGCTTTTAAATCGGATGGGGTGGAAATCCAAAACCAACCTAGAGGAACTGTCAGCAAAGCATTGATTCATTTTACCGTTCAACAATTGTCGGCAGATCAANCTTTTGCATGTATCGTTCACCCGAAATTAGCGGCAACTGCCCCGAAAGAAAGTGCATCTTAACGTATTATTACTATACTCGTATGGATCGAAAATAGAAGGGGGATGACAAAAAATGAAAAAATGGAGAGTGCGATGGACGTATTTGTGGTATAAATTATTGATTGCTTTAGGATTAAAAACCGATGAAATTTATTACATCGGGGGGAGCGAGGCTCTTCCTCCGCCGCTGTCTAAAGAAGAAGAAAAAGTGCTGCTTGAGAAGCTGCCAAAAGGGGATAAAGCCGCTCGATCCATTTTAATTGAACGCAACTTAAGGCTGGTAGTCTACATCGCCCGAAAATTCGAGAATACAGGCATTAACATAGAAGATCTGATTAGTATCGGTACAATTGGTCTCATCAAAGCCGTTAACACGTTTAATCCTGAGAAAAAAATCAAATTAGCTACATATGCCTCTCGCTGTATTGAAAATGAAATTTTAATGCATTTAAGAAGAAACAATAAGATCCGTTCTGAAGTTTCCTTCGATGAGCCGCTTAATGTCGATTGGGATGGAAACGAATTGCTTTTATCGGATGTGCTTGGTACTGAGGATGATATTATCACGAAAGACTTAGAATCGACTGTGGACAAAAAATTGTTGTTTAAAGCTTTGCATCAACTATCGGACAGAGAGAAGCAAATTATGGAGCTGAGATTCGGCCTGAACGGGGAGGAAGAAAAAACGCAAAAAGATGTCGCAGATATGCTTGGAATTTCNCAATCATACATTTCTCGGCTGGAAAAACGAATTATTCAAAGACTCCGAAAAGAGTTTAATAAAATGGTTTAAACAGTTAAGATCGATTGACATCCGATTATTTGTCGGAAAATAAAAAATAGATGGAAATAATAAATTTTAAAAGCGATCTAACGAAAAATACGGGCCAATCGCTTTACAGATAAGCGGCGGCGACAGGTTTTGAAGATGGATTCAGGCGTGCATAAAATTCCCTTCCAAGGAGATACTGATCTTTGAAATAGCAGCTCCTGCAAGGAGGGGAATCAATGGCTCGCAACAAAGTTGAAATCTGTGGTGTGAATACTTCTAAACTCCCTGTATTGAAAAATGAGGAGATGCGTGAGCTTTTTAAGCAAATGCAAGCAGGNGACATTTCTGCAAGAGAAAAGCTCGTTAATGGAAATCTTCGTCTTGTTTTAAGTGTGATCCAGCGGTTTAATAATCGCGGTGAATACGTGGATGACTTATTTCAAGTGGGCTGCATCGGATTAATGAAATCGATCGATAATTTTGATTTAAGTCAAAATGTTAAATTTTCCACTTATGCGGTCCCGATGATTATTGGGGAAATTCGCCGTTATTTGCGGGACAATAACCCAATCCGTGTTTCGCGTTCCCTTCGAGATATCGCCTATAAAGCGTTGCAAGTACGGGAACGGCTGATCAGTGAAACCTCAAAGGAACCAACAGCCGAAGAAATCAGCAAGGAATTGGATGTCCCCCATGAAGAAATTGTGTTCGCATTAGATGCCATTCAAGATCCCGTTTCTCTTTTTGAACCCATTTATAATGACGGGGGAGATCCCATTTATGTCATGGATCAGTTGAGCGACGAGAAAAATTTAGACAGCCAGTGGATTGAAGGGATCGCGCTTAAAGAAGGAATGAAGAGATTGAATGAACGAGAAAAAATGATCATAAGGAAACGCTTTTTCCAAGGAAAAACTCAAATGGAGGTGGCCGAAGAGATAGGCATTTCGCAAGCGCAAGTTTCAAGATTGGAAAAAGCGGCCATCCGACAAATGAATAAAAATATTCAATAAGAAACGGACCTCGCAAGCGAACAGCTTGCGGGGTCTTTTGTGCGGAGAAAGAGCATATATTGTAACAATAAGACGGAAAAGAAATGGGGAGAGATAATGGCAAGAGTCTCTGATTTTCAAGTGAAGGACGTTGTCAATGTTTCTGACGGAAAAAAGCTTGGAAATATAACGGATATTGAAATTAATCTCGATACTGGAAAAATTGATGCGATTGTGATGAATAACGGCGGAAAAGTCCTTGGCTTTTTTGGAAAAGAAGAAGAAACNGTCATACCTTGGAGNCANATAGTAAAAATCGGCGAAGATGTGATTCTTGTCCGAACACGCGGATCTTATTATACTCAGTCGAAATTAGAAGAACCAAAAGAATAAANCACTTTAACAGTGACGTTTGTTGGCAATCNTGTTAAACTAAAGAAAAAACGGGAGTTGTCGTTATGACAGAACCTTTTCGTTTAATGAATGACCTCTATATTCTTGACTCCTGGATGAAGAANAATTCCGGCCTCGTAGCCGGATTTACGACGNGAAATGGAGGAAAAAGCAGCGAACCGTTTCGCAGCATGAACTTGGCGTTTCATGTCAATGACAACAGCGACGATGTGTGNGAAAACCGCCGTATATTAGCNAAAAAGATCGGGTTTCCTCTTCANCAATGGGTAAGCGCAGAACAGACTCANGGAAAAAATATTCGCCGCATCNCGCAAAATGATCGNGGAAAAGGCGCACTTCGTTATGAAGATAGCATAAAGGACACTGACGGTTTTTACACAGAGGAAAAAGGCNTTTTGCTTACGATGTGTTATGCTGACTGTGTCCCTATCTATTTTCTTGCCCCTAAACAGCAAAGAATCGGCATTGTTCATTCNGGATGGAAAGGAACCGTNCAAAAAATTGCCGGGGAAATGNCGGCAAAATGGCTGAGTGATGGAATCGATCCGACTGAGCTTTTTGCGGCCATTGGACCTTCTATCTGCCAAAATTGTTATCAAGTNGATGATCGTGTCATTCAACAAGTCGATGCCGTTCTTTCTCCTAACGACGACATTCCATATGTTGAAACAGAAAAAGGGNGTTATCAATTGGATTTAAAAGCGTTAAACCGCACTATTTTAGAAAATGCGGGATTGCCAAAAGAAAACATCCTTGTCACCTCATTATGTACAAGCTGTCATCACGAGTTTTATTCTCATCGTCGCGATAATGGAAAGACGGGGAGAATGCTTGGTTTTATCGGATGGAATAAGGAGGTTTCGCATCTTGAGAGTAGCCGATAAGCTGGCAAACATACAAAAACAGATTGAAGAAGCATGTGGACGTTCAGGGCGCAGTCCGGAAGAAATTCAAATCGTGGCCGTTACGAAATATGTATCCGTTGAGAGGGCGAAAGAAGCTCTGGATGCAGGGATCATTCATCTTGGCGAGAATCGAGACGATAGTCTTCTTTCCAAGTGGGAAGCATTAAAAGATCAGCCTGTGTGGCATTTTATCGGCACGCTGCAAAGCCGAAAAGTAAAAAACATTATAGATAAAGTTTCCTACATACACTCTTTGGATAGACTGTCGCTCGCTAAAGAGATCGATAAGAGGGCGAATGAACCAATCTCTTGTTTCGTCCAAGTGAATACGTCGGGAGAGGAAACGAAACATGGATTAGTTCCTGAAGCGGTTGAAGATTTTGTNAAGCGATTGGAAGAATTTCCAAAGATTAAGGTGGTCGGTCTCATGACGATGGCCCCGTTTACAACCGATGAGCTCATCATAAGGGACTGTTTCAGACGATTGAAACAATTGCAGTTGGAAATTCAAAATCTCGATTTGCCTTATGCGCCTTGCACGGAACTATCTATGGGCATGAGCAATGATTTTCCCATCGCGATTGAAGAAGGTGCAACTTTTATCAGGATCGGAACAGCTCTTGTAGGTGAATAAAGGAGGGTTGGAAGGATGGGAATCAAGTCAAAAATTAAAACGTTTTTCCTTTTGGACGATGATTATGAAGCGGTTGAGGAGAGCGAAGTACAGGAAGAGCCGAAACAACCGTCAAAAGAAGCTCCAAAACGAAATGTTGTCAGTTTGCAAAGTGTGCAAAAATCATCTAAAGTGATTTTAATAGAACCGCGTGCTTTTGCTGAAGCTCAAGAAATTGCAGACCATTTAAAAAGTCATAAAGCGGTGATTGTCAATTTACAAAGAATCCAGCATGACCAGGCCAAAAGGATTGTGGATTTTTTGAGCGGAACTGTTTATGCTATTGGTGGAGACATCCAGCATTTAGGACCGAAAATTTTTCTTTGCGCTCCTGACAATGTGGAGGTTTCCGGTTCTATTTCTGAAATATTGTCAGAAGAAAATATGGATAATT
>JGI25328J35697_1002546_pt1 | contig 10905 bp, 9 predicted proteins | sample HigsolmetaAR203D_FD_35697 | JGI IMG/M metagenome (IMG submission 35697)
GGTTTGCCGGTTACGGTAATTGGACACCAACGCGGAAAAGATACGAAAGAAAACATCCGTCGGAATTTTGGCATGCCTCATCCGGAAGGATACCGAAAGGCNCTTCGTCTTATGAAGCAAGCGGAAAAATTTCACCGTCCCATNATTTGTTTTATTGATACAAAAGGNGCTTATCCGGGTAAAGCGGCAGAGGAACGCGGACAAAGCGAAGCGATAGCCAGAAATTTGTTTGAAATGGCCGGATTAAGAGTGCCGATTGTCTGCATCGTGATCGGTGAAGGCGGAAGCGGGGGGGCTCTAGCTTTAGGGATCGGCAATCATTTATTTATGCTTGAGAACTCTACGTATTCTGTCATCTCGCCTGAAGGAGCAGCAGCTCTTTTATGGAAGGATGCTTCAAAAGCAAAATTGGCGGCCGAAACGATGAAAATTACGGCTCCTGATTTGAAAGAATTGGGAGTTATTGATGATGTGATTAAAGAAGTGCGCGGCGGCGCGCATCGCGATCCTAAAAAACAAGCCGAATTTATTGACGAAACGCTGAAACGTTCTTTAAAACAGCTCATTTCGTTGAGCGAGGAAGAATTGGTGAATCAGCGCTACGAAAAATATAGAGCTATTGGTGAATACACCGTTTTAAACGAATATATAGGAACTCATAAATAACGCGCTTCTCTTAACGGAGCGCGTTTTTTCATATACATCCATCCTCGGATTTTCCTTTTGGCGTCATCCTCCTGAGCATGAACCTTTCTATGATTGGCCGCTCGATTTTTGCAGGTATGATCAGATCAGCGTTTGGAATTGTTTCTGAAATTGGAAAGAATAAACATTCGATGGTATGGTAATTTTTTCACATTATGTATCTTAAGTCCTTTATTAGGAAATAAATTGAAATGATTTTGTTTGTCGGAGAGAATAAAAAACGCTTCCAGTTCACCGACAATTTTGTCTTTTTGAAAGGATTGTTAGGTATATTGTGAACACCTTTCCTTCGTGGTATTTTAAAGAGGGATATTGCTAGCAGAACTGTAGAAATGCCGTAGACCTCGATCAAAAATAGAGGATTGCCCGCATGAGGAAACAGGATTTCTACACTTGGACTTTAGAAAACAGAATAAAATGAGTGGCAGTGCAAATTACTTTGTAGAGGTGATGATGATGAAAAGAATCGGCGTTTTAACAAGCGGGGGCGATGCTCCGGGAATGAATGCCGCGATTCGGGCGGTTGTACGGAAGGGAATTTTTCATAATTTAGAAGTTTTTGGGATTTATCAAGGCTATACTGGTTTAATTAACGGACATATTGAAAAACTTGAATTAGGTTCTGTTGGTGATATTGTTCATCGCGGAGGAACGATTTTACGATCAGCACGCTGCCCGGAATTTAAAACCCCGGAAGGTCAGAAAAAAGGGGTGGAACAGTTAAGAAAACATGGGATCGACGGTTTGGTCGTGATTGGCGGAGACGGTTCTTATCGCGGGGCAAAAGCTTTAACGGAACTTGGTTTTCCATGCATCGGAGTTCCGGGAACGATTGACAATGATATCCCGGGAACGGAATTTACGATCGGTTTTGACACGGCTCTCAATACAGTGATTGATGCTATTGACAAAATCAGAGATACGGCAAGTTCCCATGAAAGAACCTTTATTATTGAAGTAATGGGAAGAGATGCCGGTGATTTAGCGTTGTGGGCTGGATTGGCCGGCGGAGCTGAAACGATTGTGATTCCGGAAGAACCTTTCAATATGGACGAAATCATCGAACGGTTAAAGAACGGTCAAAAACGCGACAAAAAGCATAGTATTATCGTAGTAGCGGAAGGTGTTATGAGCGGGACAGAGTTTGCGAAATTGATCCAAAAAGAATGTGATATAGAAGTTAGGGTTTCCGTGCTTGGGCACATTCAGCGTGGAGGATCGCCGACAGCTACAGACCGTGTGTTGGCTAGCCGCCTAGGAGCCAGAGCAGTGGAATTGTTGATCGAAGGAAAAGGCGGACGAGCAGTCGGTATTGAAAAAAATCAACTTGTCGATTATGACATTATAGAAGCACTTGGCAGAAAGCATCAATTGGATCTAAACATGTACAAGCTTTCAAAAGAACTTTCTATTTAATTTGTGGATATGGGGTGGCAAACCGTGAGAAAAACGAAAATTGTATGTACGATTGGGCCAGCAAGCGAAAGCGTAGAAATGTTGGCAAAATTAATGGAAGCNGGAATGAACGTCGCTCGATTAAATTTCTCTCATGGAGATCATGAAGAACATGCTGTTCGGATTCGAAATATTCGTGAGGCTGCTAAACAAACCGGCAAAACGGTAGGCATTTTGCTGGATACAAAAGGACCGGAAATTCGCACACATAATATGGAGAACGGTGCTGTCGAACTGAAAAAAGGCACAAACGTCATTGTTTCAATGAAAGAAGTAACAGGAACGGCAGAAAAATTTTCTGTTACTTACCCAAACTTAATCGATGATGTAGAAATAGGATCGAGAATCTTGCTGGATGACGGTTTGATAGGATTGGAAGTTGTTTCAATCGACAAAGAAAACGGAGAAATTCATACGAAAGTATTAAACAGCGGTATTCTCAAGAATAAAAAAGGAGTAAATGTTCCTGGNGTTTCGGTTAATTTGCCTGGTATTACCGAAAAGGATGCAAAAGATATCATTTTTGGAATCCAGCAAGGGATTGATTTCATTGCTGCTTCCTTTGTAAGAAGAGCGTCCGATGTCTTGGAAATCCGCCAAATTCTTGAGGAACATAATGCGACACATATTCAAATCATTCCTAAAATCGAAAACCAAGAGGGCGTTGAAAACATCGATGAAATCTTGGAAGTNTCCGATGGGTTAATGGTGGCACGAGGCGATTTGGGAGTGGAAATTCCAGCTGAAGAAGTTCCGCTTGTCCAAAAAGAACTGATCAAAAAATGCAACGAGATGGGGAAACCGGTTATTACTGCGACACAGATGCTGGATTCCATGCAAAGAAATCCGCGTCCTACGCGTGCGGAAGCGAGTGACGTGGCCAATGCCATCTTTGATGGTACCGATGCGATCATGTTGTCAGGAGAAACCGCAGCGGGAGCGTATCCGCTTGAGGCCGTACAAACGATGCACCGAATTGCTTCACGGGCGGAAAAAGCTCTGAACTATCCTGCGATCTTGACCGAAAGAAGCAAGAACACAGGACATAATATGACCAATGCCATTGGACAGTCCGTTGCCTATACGGCTCTTAATTTAGATGTTCATGCGATTATCGCACCAACCGTAAGCGGCCATACAGCCAAAATGATTTCACGCTACAGAACGAAAGCGCCGATTATTGCGGTTACTTCTAGTGAGCAAGTTTGCCGCAGTCTTGCCCTTGTGTGGGGAGTTTATCCACAAAAAAGTAAAGCAGCTGAATCCACTGATGAAATGTTGGAGTTGGCCGTTCTTGCAGGATTAGATTCCGGCATGATCAAACAAGGAGACTTGGTTGTGATTACGGCTGGGGTTCCTGTAGGTGAATCCGGTACGACCAATTTAATGAAAATCCACGTTGTGGGAGATATCCTTGTAAAAGGGCAAGGAATTGGAAGAAAATCAGCTGTAGGGAAAGTAGTCATCGCCAAAAATGCAAAAGAAGCATTAGAAAAAGTGCAAGAGAATTCCATTTTAGTCACAATAGGAACGGATAAAGACATGGTTCCAGCTATTGAAAAATGTGCGGCACTTATAACGGAAGAAGGCGGAATAACCAGCCACGGGGCTGTTGTAGGATTGAATTTAGGGATTCCTGTTATAGTGGGAGTAGAAGATGCCATGAAAAATTTAAAAGAAGGACAGGAAGTCACCGTCGATGCNGCCTGCGGTGTGGTTTATAACGGACGTGCCAGCGTGCTTTAACGAATAAGAAGAAGCTGGGTTCCCAGCTTCTTCTCTTCTTATATGATCATGGGATAAAGTCACAGATGAACGTGATGCAGAAAGGTTTTTGGATTGGAGTCCTTAAAAAACCAATGAATTTTTCGTTTCTCTGGTGACGCTTCGCTCTTGGTGAATTACGTTCAAGTTTTCATTTCGGAAAATGTTAAGAATCGTCTTTTGTGAATAGAAGAAAGATGGAACGATCCGTCCTATCATAAAAAATGTCAGCTTTATCAGCTGACATTTTTGTCTGTGGAGCTTCCTTTGATGATATAGTTCCATAAATCTTGAAATACATTGGCTTGGTGGAGGGTCTTGATGATGACAAGAACGACCGGCCCTAATATGAGGCCAAGAAATCCGACGACTTTGAAGCCGACAAATAAGGCGATCAATGTGGCTAAAGGATCCAAGCCAATGCTGGAAGAAAGAACTTTTGGTTCCATGAATTGTCGCTGCGCAATGACGATTATATAAAGAACCGAAAGACCGATTCCGAGCGAAACTTCCCCGGAAATAAATTCATAAATAATCCATGGGACAAAAACGACTCCCGTTCCAAGGTATGGCATAAGATCCACGAGTCCGGTGACTAATGCAATCGTGATGGCGTATTTAACCCTCAAAATAAGCAATCCAATTAACACGATCACGGCCGTCATCGAAATGAGTGTGAGTTGAGCACGGACAAAACCGAAAAGTGCTTTTTTGAGGTCCACAAATACCCGCTCGCTGCTTGAACGTGCCTTTTTGGGCATATATTTTTCAAATCGATTTTTTAGTCTGTCCCAATCTTTGCTGATAAAAAAAGTGGCTAGCAATGAAAAGATTAGAACNGTAGCTGCATTAGGAATCCAAGAAATTAGATCAGGAAGCTTTAAGAAGAAATTTTTTAAAAACTCTCCGGCACTTGTAGCAATTTTTTGGCCGACATTTTGAATATTGTTCAAAATGGTTTCTTGTTGGTTGGCGCCCAAATTTTTGAACAGTTTTGAAGCTTGATCATATAACGGGATGATTTGGCCGGCAATAAAATTTTCCGTGTACTTGACAATCGTTTCCACATGTCCCGGGACTACGTTTGCCAAATAATTCGCGCCCGCTACAATTTCTGTTATCAGCAAGGAAATAATACCGATAAAAATAGCAAAAATAATAAGGATTGAGGCAATTACCGCAACGGGTCTCGGAAACTTCAGGCGCTTTTCGAGGACATTCACGAGTGGGTTAATCAAAAAAGCGATCGCCAGCGCAATAATGAACGGATAAGTTACTTTTGACACGACAAAGAGCGCGTACAACAACAGCAAAATGGCTCCAACNACAATAAAAAAGCGCAAAACACGATATAGCTTTTCAGGATTCAATCGACTTTTCTCTCCTTATACCAAATAAGATCTTGCAATCTATTTGTATTGTAGCAGTTACCCCGTGAGAATAAAAGTGTTATCTTTTTTTATAGCGTGTTAGAATCCATAAAGGCCCCTTTGCATNATTCGGATGAATAACAGTCGATTTTTTAATCAAAGAGAGGATGGCAGAATACCATTCATTCCATATGGACATGGAAAATGATTCTTTTCCTGAATTAAATCTTAAAGAAAGGAATGCATCATGATGTCACAACAACCNTTTTTATTTTTACTGCTCCTATTAGCGATCGGTTTTATTTCCAAAAACCAATCTTTAATGGTGGCGATAGCTGTATTATTAGTTTTAAAAGTCATCGGTACGGATGATAAAATTTTTTCATTGATCCACTCAAAAGGAATCAATTGGGGAGTGACCATCATTACAGTGGCTGTCCTGGTGCCTATTGCAACAGGCGAGATCGGTTTCAAAGATTTAACGGAATCCTTAAAATCTCCTTATGCATGGATTGCGTTAATTTCCGGTATTATCGTTGCCATTTTAGGAAAGCATGGGGTATCTTTACTGGCCGAATCTCCTCATATCACGACGTCACTTGTGTTGGGGACGGTTTTGGCGATTGCNCTCTTTAAAGGAGTGGCTGTCGGTCCTCTTATTGGGGCAGGAATAGCTTATACAGCAATGAGAATCTTTAGTTTTTTTCACTAGAAAAAAATATCCGACTATTTTCAATAAAGAAAGTCATTTTTCTAANAAAATAATTTTTTTAATTTTAAGCGCTTTTGGTTCACAAAAGTCAGATAATTAGTTATAATAAGACGTGTAAGCGCATCCTTTAGTATGGATTGAATATAAAGGAATTTGTCCGCAAATAAGCGAGCGCATAAGAAAATTTTTTTACTATTTATTCATTATTTGCAAAAAAAGTGGGTAATGGGGAAATTTAAGACAAAGGAGAGATGGGTATGACTGCAACTCGTGGTCTGGAAGGAGTAGTTGCCGCTTCTACTTCTGTAAGTTCTATTATTGATGATACCCTTACATATGTGGGTTATAACATTGATGACTTAGCGGAAAATGCTTCGTTTGAAGAAGTGATATATCTGCTGTGGCATCGCCGTTTGCCGACAAAAACGGAATTAGACGAATTAAAAAATCAGCTTTCTGAAAACTATGAAATTCCTCCAGAAATTATTGACCATTTTAAAATGTATCCAATTGATAAAGTCCATCCCATGGCCGCGCTTCGCACTGCAGTATCTTTTTTAGGATTGTATGACGAAGAAGCTGACGATATGAGCGAGGAAGCGAATTATCGAAAAGCAATCCGTCTGCAAGCAAAAATGCCTGCATTGGTCACAACATTTGCCCGCATTCGTAAAGGGCTTGAACCAATTNCGCCAAACAAAAATTTAAGCTTTGCAGCGAATTTTCTTTANATGCTGAACGGAAAAGAACCGGAAAGTATTGAAGAAGAAGCATTTAATAAAGCATTGATTTTACATGCCGACCATGAATTGAATGCTTCTACTTTTACTGCGCGTGTATGTGTAGCCACCTTGTCAGATATTTATTCTGGTATTACCTCAGCGATCGGTGCTTTAAAAGGACCTCTTCATGGCGGTGCAAACGAGCAAGTAATGAAAATGTTGACGGAAATCGATTCCGTTGAAAACGTGGAACCATATATTCGGAAAAAACTGGCCAACAAAGAAAAGATAATGGGATTTGGTCACAGAGTATACCGCAAAGGCGACCCTCGTGCAAAACATTTAAAAGAAATGTCCCGAAAATTAACAGCTCTCAGAGGAGAACCAAAGTGGTTTGAAATCTCTACTCGAATTGAAGAAATTGTGACGTCTGAAAAAGGTTTGCCGCCGAATGTCGATTTCTATTCTGCATCTGTTTACCACAGCTTGGGAATTGATCATGATCTTTTCACGCCAATCTTTGCCGTCAGCCGTGTTTCAGGATGGATTGCCCATATTTTAGAACAGTATGACAACAACCGTTTAATTCGTCCGCGGGCTGAATACATCGGTCCTTCCAAACAAGTGTATGTTCCGCTGGAAGATCGTTGATAACAGGCTATAAGTGGTTTAACGTCGTTCGTTGAACGATTGGTAGCGCTTGCTTGGGGAAAGCAAGTTCGTGAATCTATTGTTTACAAATGCGCGAATTATTGGTGTAATAAGAATAGTTGCACAAAGGTTAGATGCAGATGGCTTCTAACCTTTGATTCTGAAATTGGAGGTATAAGAGCATGTCACAAGGGGAAAAAATCACAGTACAGAACGGAGTTTTAAAAGTACCTAATAATCCGATTATTCCNTTTATTGAAGGGGATGGAACAGGCCCTGATATTTGGAGAGCAGCTTCACGCGTTTTAGATGCGGCGGTGGAAAAAGCTTATAAAGGCGAAAGAAAAATCGTTTGGAAAGAAGTATATGCCGGCGAAAAAGCTTTCAATAAAACAGGTGAATGGCTTCCGCAAGAAACATTGGATGTCATCCGAGAATATCTCATTGCGATTAAAGGGCCTTTAACAACTCCGGTAGGCGGTGGAATTCGTTCTTTAAATGTTGCTTTACGACAAGAACTCGATCTTTTTGTGTGNCTGCGTCCAGTACGTTATTTTGAAGGAGTACCTTCACCGGTAAAACGCCCGCAAGATACCGATATGGTCATTTTCCGTGAAAATACGGAAGATATTTACGCTGGAATTGAATATCAAAAAGGCACTCCTGAAGTGAAAAAAGTCATTGATTTTCTTCAAAATGAAATGGGCGTCAAAAAAATCCGCTTCCCAGAAACTTCTGGAATCGGCATTAAACCGGTTTCGGAAGAAGGATCTAAGCGTCTTATAAGAGCGGCTATTAACTATGCAATTAAAGAAGGCAGAAAATCTGTTACATTAGTACATAAAGGAAATATTATGAAGTTTACAGAAGGTGCCTTCAAAAATTGGGGATACGAATTGGCGGAAGAAGAATTCGGCGATAAAGTATTCACGTGGGCTCAATATGACCGCATCAAAGAAGAACAAGGAACAGAAGCTGCCAATAAAGCTCAACAAGAGGCAGAAGCAGCCGGAAAAATTATTGTAAAAGATGCGATTGCGGATATTTTCTTGCAACAAATTTTAACACGTCCGCGTGAATTTGATGTAGTGGCCACTATGAATTTAAATGGAGACTACATTTCTGATGCTCTTGCTGCTCAAGTAGGCGGAATCGGTATTGCTCCAGGGGCTAATATTAACTATGAAACTGGACATGCTATTTTTGAAGCAACACATGGTACGGCTCCAAAATATGCTAATTTGGACAAGGTGAATCCATCATCCGTTATTTTGTCCGGCGTATTAATGCTTGAACATTTAGGTTGGAATGAAGCGGCCAACTTAATTGTCAAATCGATGGAAAAGACCATTGCTTCCAAAGTGGTCACATATGATTTTGCGCGCTTGATGGAAGGGGCTAAAGAAGTCAAAACATCCGAATTTGGGTCACAATTAATTGCGAATATGGAATAATGTCCATTTGTTGGATAGAAGTCGGGCTCTTAAATCGTTGAGAGCCTGCTTCTTTATATAAATCCATAATAAGGAGGAACTTCTCTTGGCGTTGAAGCGTAAAAAAATCTCTGTAATCGGTGGCGGTTTTACGGGAGCAACTACAGCGTTTTTACTTGCTCAAAAAGAACTTGGAGATGTCGTTTTGGTCGATATTCCCAACATGGAAAATCCTACAAAAGGGAAAGCTTTAGATATGCTGGAAGCTAGTCCTGTCCAAGGGTTCGATGCCAATATTACGGGTACTTCCAATTACGAAGAAACAAAAGATTCAGACGTTGTGGTCATCACAGCTGGAATTGCCCGTAAGCCTGGTATGAGCCGCGATGATCTTGTACAAACAAACCAAAAGATAATGAAAGCCGTTACGAAAGAAGTGGTGAAATATTCTCCAAACTGCTACATCATTGTGCTGACAAATCCTGTCGATGCCATGACATATACGGTTTTTAAAGAATCCGGATTCCCTAAAAACCGTGTCATTGGTCAATCAGGGGTGCTCGATACTGCTCGTTTCCGTACTTTTGTCGCGCAGGAATTGAATGTTTCCGTAAAAGATGTCACTGGTTTTGTTCTGGGCGGGCATGGCGACGATATGGTTCCGCTTGTGCGCTACTCTTATGCCGGGGGAATTCCGCTTGAAACGTTAATTCCGAAAGATCGCTTAGATGCCATTGTGGAACGCACTCGCAAAGGCGGCGGTGAAATTGTCAATCTCCTTGGCAATGGGTCTGCTTATTACGCACCTGCAGCCTCTTTGGTAGAAATGGTGGAAGCCATCGTGAAAGACCAACGCCGCATTCTTCCGGCCATTGCCTATTTAGAGGGTGAATACGGATTTGAAGGAATCTATCTTGGAGTTCCGACCATTCTTGGCGCAAACGGAATTGAAAAAGTGATCGAATTGGAGCTGACGGAAGAAGAAAAAGCTGCACTAGCTAAATCGGCAGATTCCGTACGCAACGTCATGGCTTCTTTAGTATAAACTTTCATTCGTTAGGAAAAGCTCTATGAAGCGCGATCGTTTACCGAATCGTTCTCATAGAGCTTTTCTTTTTGCCTTTTTTCAATCAATCCCTTTATCTCTTGCAAATAATCGTGAAAAGAGCTTTTGACAGCGAACGATTACTAATATAATGGAAGAGAAGAAGCAAAAATGAAAAGAGGGCGGGATTCATATCCATGAAAAAAAACATTTTGATTGTCGATGATGAATCATCTATCGTTACATTGATCCAATATAATTTAGAGCAAGCGGGGTTCCAAACAAGTTCTGCGTATGACGGTGAAGAGGCTCTGCAAAAAGTATTCAATGAGAAACCGGATTTGATTATATTGGATTGGATGCTTCCAAAATTGGATGGCATGGAGGTTTGCAAACAGCTTCGACAGCAAAAAATCATGACCCCCATTTTGATGTTGACCGCCAAAGATGAAGAAGTGGATAAAGTTCTTGGATTGGAACTTGGTGCTGATGATTATATGACGAAGCCATTCAGCCCTCGTGAATTGATGGCCAGGGTGAAAGCGATCTTAAGAAGACAGCAGTTTCTTACGGAACCACAAAGTGAACAGTCGCAAGAACCTGATTTTCTGCAAGTCGGCGATGTGACCATTTATCAACATCTGTACGAGGCTTATTATAAAGATCAACTTTTGGAATTGACGCCAAAAGAATTTGAGCTGCTCCTATATTTAATTAAAAACAAAGGCCGAGTTTTATCAAGAGACCAGCTTCTAAATGCGGTTTGGAATTATGATTTTGCCGGTGATACGCGNATTGTAGATGTTCATATTAGCCATTTGCGTGAAAAAATCGAAAATAATACGAAAAAACCCCAATATATTAAGACCATCAGAGGAATCGGCTATAAATTTGAAGAGCCAAAATAAACAATTAGTTTAACAAAAGCTGCTATCCGGATTTCATTATAAAAGTCATAAAGATCGTAAAAAGGATGGACGGCCGCTTATCGCCCTCTGATAGATCTCTCCGCTTGAAATCAGCTCATTGAATCCAATTGGAAAACAAG
>JGI25328J35697_1002556_pt1 | contig 10878 bp, 6 predicted proteins | sample HigsolmetaAR203D_FD_35697 | JGI IMG/M metagenome (IMG submission 35697)
ATCGCGGTTGCCGCCGGTATCTCCGTACTGCGCCGTGCCCGTTTTGCCCGCGGACGGCCGGTCCATTCGCGCATTGCGGCCGGTTCCGTTACGAACGGCTTCCTGCAGCATTTCCGTCATGTACCACGCGTTTTCCGGCGACATCAGCTCGCGGGTGACGGGTTTATGTTCGTAATACAGCTTTCCGTTCGTGTCCTCGATCCTCAGGACCGCGTGCGCCTGCACCCAGGTTCCCTGGTTGGCAAAAGCCGCGTACGCCTGGGCCATTTCCAGCGGAGACGCCCCGACCGTCAAACCGCCAAGGGCGATCGCCAGGTTGCGGTCGTCCGCCGACAGTTCCACGCCCGCGCGCCGGGCGAATTCGATGCCTTTGTCGACGCCGATTTGCGACAGCAGCCAGACGGCGGGCACGTTGATCGAATCGCGCACCGCCTCCCGCATCGTCACTTCGCCGCGGTATTTGCCGTCATAGTTGCGCGGCGTATAGTCGCCGAAACTCATGCGCTCATCCTTGAGACGCGAATGGACGGTCCATTTGCCGGTTTCCAGCGCGGGCGCGTACACGGCGATCGGCTTGAACGACGAACCCGGCTGCCGTTTGGCCAGCGCCCGGTTCAACCCGCGCGGCGCATAATCTCTTCCGCCGTAGATGGCGAGAATTTCTCCCTTTTGATGGTCGAGGATGACCATCGCCGACTGGACTTTTTGCTTCGGGCCGTCTTTGGGATACCATTCCGGATTGTCCAGCGCTTCCGCCATCGCGCGCTGCGCTTGTTGATTCAGCGACGTCCGGATATGGTAACCGCCGAGGAGAAGCTGCTCCTCCGTCAGCCCGGTTTTTTCCCGCACTTCTTCCAGCACATAATCGATAAACGGCATGTTGACGCTATCGTTTCCGTTGCCGGCGGCGGGACGCTGATAGTCGACCGCGGCCGCCGCCTCCATTTCCTGCTCCGTGATGATTCCCTGCTCGTACATCAGCCGCAGCACGACCGCCCTGCGCTGCTTGGACAGTTCCGGATCGGAAATCGGATTGTACCGGGACGGCGCCTTGGGAATGCCGGCCAGCGTGGCGATTTCCCACAGTTCCAGATCGTGCAGATTATCCTTGCCGAAATATACCTGCGCGGCCGATTTCACCCCGTAGGCGCGCTGTCCGAAAAAGATCGTGTTCAAATACAGTTCCAAAATGTCATCCTTGGAAAAATTGTTTTCCAACGCGAGCGCCATCGACGCTTCCGTCGCTTTGCGCAGCAGCGTTTTATCCGAAGACAGAAACAAGTTTTTGGCCAGCTGCTGCGTGATCGTGCTGCCGCCCTGCACAAAGCTGCCGTGCATAAGATCGGTGACGAGCGCCCGCCCGATGGAAATGAGATCAATCCCGGAATGCTCGTAGAACCGGCGGTCCTCCGTCGCGACAAACGCCCGGAGAAGAAGCTCGGGCATCTCGTCCAGTTTCACCATGTCGCGGTTTTCCCGGTACAGCCGGTACACTTCGTTGCCTTCGGAGTCGTAAATCACCGACGCTTCAGGCAGACGTTCGAGCGCGGCGATGTTCCGCTGCAGCATGTTTTCGCCGCTGATCAAGACGTACAAATAGACGACCATGGCGGAAAACGCGGCCGCCGCCGCCAAGACGAACAGCATGGTAAACACGCGCCGGAAGGTCCACCGCTTTTTCTTTCTGCGCGGTTTCGGCTTGTCCGGCGAACGATCTCTCCTGTTACTCCCCATCCGCATGACATCCTTTCGTGTCTAGATGTCGAATGAGCAAAAACAACCCGTACAGGGACGGGTTGCGTTTTGCTGTCATATGAATATACGAAACGAACGTCAGGGAAGTTGCTGCAGACGGTTCGTCAAGCGTTATTGGACGAATCCTGCGGCTGCGCCAGCGATACGTTGCGCTGCGGCATAAACGTGGAAATCGCATGCTTGTAAATCATTTGCTGGCGTCCTTCGCTGTCGATGACGATGGTGAAATTGTCAAAAGCGCGAACCTGTCCGCGAATTTGAAACCCGTTGGTCAAATAGATGGTCACGGGAATGTTCTCCTTGCGAAGCTGGTTCAAAAACGTATCCTGAATATTAATGGATTTGTTCATCATCGGGAACCCCCTACTAGGAAAATTGGATTCGGCGATTCGGCAAAATCTCCTGTCAAATATATTCCCCGCGCATCCCAAACTTTCCTGCTATTATATCATGAATTTGGGAAATTTGGCGATCAAATTTTTCAGGTTCGGTGACATCGACCCACTGAATATCCTTCATGTGCCGGAACCAGGACAGCTGCCGTTTCGCGAAGCGTCGCGTGTTCTGCTTCAGCAGCGCGACCGCTTCCTCCAGTCCGATCTCGCCTTCCAGATAGGCGGCGATTTCCTTGTACCCGAGCGCCTGCATGGACACCATGCCGCGGGCATACCCCTTCGCGAGCAGCGCTTTCACTTCTTCCACCAATCCTTCGGCCAGCATCCGATCGACGCGTTCTTCGATTCGCCGGTACAGTTCGGTCCGGTCCATCGTGAGGCCGATCATGCACAGATCGAACACCGGGCGCTTCTCTTGATGTTTCAAATGTTCGGACAGCGGCACGCCGGTCAAATGATAAATTTCCAGCGCGCGGATGATGCGGCGCACGTCGTTCGGATGCAGCCGGTCCGCGGTCGCCGGATCGACCTCGCGCAGCCGCTCGCGCAGCGCGTCCGCGCCGTGAATGCGGGCGTATTCTTTCCACCGTTCGCGAAACGCTTCGTCGATGCCCGCCTCCGTAAACCGGAAGTCGTAGCAGGCCGCTTCCACATATAAACCGGTTCCGCCGACGAGAAACGGCAGCCGGCCGCGGGAGGCGATGTCCTTCGCCGCCGCCCGCGCCAGCAGCTGAAATTCGGAAACGGAAAACGGTTCGTCGGGTTGGCGGATGTCGATCAAATGATGCGGCACGCGCCGCCTTTCTTCCGGCGTCGCCTTGGCCGTCCCGATGTCCATGCCGCGGTACACCTGCATGGAATCGCCGGATATGATTTCCGCGTCATACATTTCCGCGAGTTCAAGGCTCAGTTTCGTCTTGCCGACGGCCGTCGGGCCGACCAGCACGAGGAGTTTCACCGAAGACAAGTCACTTGCTGCGGGATGCTGCGCCTGGTTCAAACGCGAATCACTCCATAGGCAATATTCGAACTTTCCCTTGCGATGACCGCAAAACCGAGCCGCTCCAGTTCGCCGCCGGCCCGATGATCCTTCATGACGACCGCCTTGCGCGCAATCCGACGCGCCTCTCTGACCGCCTCCGGCGTCAGCGAAGCGGAATTGGCGACGCTGCGCAGCGGTTGGATGGAAGTGCTGTCCATCAGCGGAATGCGAAACATCGGGTCGAAATAGACGATGTCCGCGCTGTCCGCCGGCTGCCGCCGCAAAAAATCGAGGTGATGCGTGCGAACGACCCGGATGCGCCGCATCGCTTCGTCCAGTTCCGGCACGCCGCTTTGGTATCGCGACAACCCTTCGCGAATGAGGAGCGCTGGAATCGGCTCGCTTTCCAGCGCGACGACGTTCCCGGCCGCTCCGACGGCGAACGACAAGACGATGGCGTCCGACGCCAGCCCGGCGGTGCAGTCGATGACCGCGTCGCCCGGAGCGGCGCCGCTGGCGTCCACGAGCGGGTCGCGGCCGCCGTCCATCAGGCGCCTGACGCGCAGCATCGACATGCCGGGGTGAAAGCGCAGCGCCGGGGAAGCGCCGTCCTTCACCGTGGCGTCCCGAATATAACGCAGCTCGCTCTCCGACACGACGAGAAATTCCGCGTCGCCGTGCCTACGCGCCAGTCTCGGCAGCGAATCGTCTCCCCGTTCCACCCACCGCCCGCCGATTTCTTCCGCCAACGCCTTCGCTTTCGCCACCGCTTCGGGGGAAGGCCGGTACACGGTGGTCACCAGCATCACATCACCCTTTTGAACATTTTCTCCAGTTCGTAGTTGGAAAAGCTGATCACGATCGGTCTTCCGTGCGGGCAGGTGAACGGGTTGCGCGTATTCCCGAGCCGCTCGAGCAGCGTTTCGATCTCCGCCGTCGTCAGCGGCTGATTGGCCTTGATGGACGCCTTGCAGGCGGCGAGCATCGCGAATTTGTCCCTGATACGCGCGATGTCGGGCGCTTTTTTCTCGCGCAAAATCCATTCCGCCATTTCCTCGATCAACGCTTTCTCTTCGCCTTGGGGAAACCAGTACGGACAAGAGGTCACTTTAAAGGTATTCCCACCGAAGTGCTCCATGTAAACGCCCGCCTGCTGAAAATAGACGAGCCGTTCTTTCAGCGTTTCCGCTTCCGACGGCGTGAACTCCAGCACGAACGGCACGAGCAGCTGCTGGCTGGCCTCGGCCGGCCGGCCGAAGCGGCGGTAAAACTCTTCGTAATGGATGCGTTCGTGCGCCGCGTGCTGGTCGATCAAATAAAGGCCGTCCTCGTTTTGCGCGATAATGTAGGTGCCGCGCATTTGGCCGATCGGATACAGCTTCGGCAGCCGGGAGGCCGGATGTTCCTCCGCCGGCGTGTCCGGGGCGGGAAGCGCCTCGGCGCCGGGAACGCCGTCCCGGAAGGCAGCGCCGCTTTCCGTCGGATCGGCGGACGCGCCGGCCGGTTCGGCGATGGTGTATGCCACGCTCGTTTCCGCCGTCGCGGCGGCCTCATCCGAGGCGTGGCGAACGTCGTCGGCGTTTTCGCTAATATTACCAGTTCCGCCGTCGCTGCTCACGCGGGTGGCGTTTGCCTTATTTCCGATTCCGCCGTCGGCGCTCCCGCCGGTACCTTGCGGTTTCCTAAGCGACGCGGCCTGTGTCTGTGCCGACGCCCCCGTCCCGGATACGCCGCCGCTCTCCTTACCGTCCGGCGCCCGCCGCGGGTCGGCATCGCCAAGCAGCGCTTCCGTCCAGCGGCGCACCGTCCGCGGGTCGGCGTCATCCGCGTTTCTCCTTCCCGCGACACCGCCGGCGATGCCGCCGCGGTTCGCGCCGCCCTGTTTCCCGTCCCATCCCGTCCGCGTCGCGTCGTAGATCGTCATCTGTTCCAGCACCGCGGCTCCGGACGGCCGCTTCGGCGCGGCTCCCTTCGGAATCAGCGTCTGGCGTCCGAGCGCGTTCGCCACCGTGTGCTTGATGAACTCCGTCAGCTCCGCCTCCTTGCTGAACCTCACTTCCAGCTTGGACGGATGCACGTTGACATCAACCAGTTCGGGCTCCATTTGAATATGCAGCACCGCCAGCGGATACCGGTTCACCGGAAGCAGCGTATGATACGCCTGCACGAGCGCGCCCGCCAAGGCGTAGTTGCGGATGTATCGCCCGTTCAGGATGAAGGTGATGCCCGACCGGCTGGCGCGGGTGACCTCCGGCCGGCCGCAATACCCGCTCAGCCGATAATCGAGACTTGTCCCTTTCACCTCGACCATCTGTTTGGCGGCGGCCGTTCCGTATACGGCGGCGATCACCTGCAGCAAATCGCCGCCGCCCGGCGTCTGCAAAAGCACGCTGCCGTTATGCTTGAACGTGATGGCGATGTCGGGGCGCGAGAAGGCCAGCCGGTAGATGTAATCGGACACGTGTCCGAGCTCGGTCTGGACGGTTTTCATGTATTTCAGGCGGGCCGGCGTATTGTAGAACAAATCGCGCACGATCACATCCGTTCCCCTTGAAGCGGCCGCCGCCGTCCGTTCCGCCAGCCTGCCGCCTTCCACGACCACTCTGCAGCCGAGGCCGGTTTCCGCCGCGGAAGTGACGCATTCCACGCGCGCCACCGCGGCGATGCTGGGCAGCGCTTCGCCGCGAAAACCGAGGCTGCGCACGCGGAACAGGTCGCTGCCGGTGCGGATTTTGCTCGTGGCGTGGCGCTGGAAGGCGAGCACGGCGTCGTCACCGTCCATGCCGCAGCCGTCGTCTTTGACGCGGATCAGCTTGAGTCCGCCATCCTCGATCGCCACCTCGATGCGGCGGCTGCCCGCGTCGATGGCGTTTTCCACCAATTCTTTGACGACCGAGGCCGGCCGCTCCACCACTTCGCCCGCAGCGATCTGGTTCGCGACGTGCTCGTCCATGATGCGAATGATGCCCATAGGGCGTGTTCCTCCTTCATTGTTCCGGGAGGGGATATTATACCCTACCTCCGTATCGGCGCTTATCTGCGGGTTTGCGCACCGCGTCCCGCACGGCGCATATTTCGCGTCTTGCGTGCCGCATAAAGCCATTTCAAGGTCGCTGCNGCNGCTTCACGCACGGGGGCCATCTCCTTGGGNGGCGCGTTCCGTGCGGCACAGCATTCGCAGGCTGTGTCTCCCACCGACAAGGCGCCAAAGGAGCGGACCGCGTCCTCCCTTCGGTTACGAACCGCGTCCCGATTTCGTCAGCGTCTGCTTCAACTCGTACAGCACGTTCATCGCCTGCAGCGGCGTCATGCTCATCAGATCGAGCGCGCGAATTTGCTCGGCGACGCGCAAGGCTTTCGCGTCCGCTTTTTTCCTCGCCGTCGCCTGCCTGTCTTCTTCTTCGGCAAACAGGCTGAGCTGCACCGGCACCTCGCTTTGTACGCTTTGAGCGGCCGACGAAGCGAGCGCCGCGGCGGTTTCGCGAGCGGCGAGGAGCGAATCCGCCGTGCCATTCTCCGGTGCTTCATCCGAAAAATATGCCGTTGCGGAGCTTTCGCCGGATCCGTGGACGTCGCCGCCTTCGCCGTTTGAGCCGCCGCGCCCGATCGGGCGGCTGCCGTCGCTTCCGAACGAATCTCCGGTTCCCGCCGAACCGCTTGCGTCCTTGGCGAATCGATCTCCGGCGCCTGTCGTACCGCCGACTTCTTCCCATCCGCCGCCGGCTTGTGCGGCTGCGCCGTTTTGCGACCGGGCGGACACGCCTTGCTCAAAGGCGTTCAACAGCCCGTACGCCCGGTCGATGATTCCTGCGGGAAGCCCGGCGAGGCGCGCGCAGTAAATGCCGTAGCTCGTGCTCGCCGCTCCCGTGACGAGCTTGCGCAAAAATACGACGTCCGTCCCGCTTTCCTTGACCGCCATGCAGTAATTGTGAAGATGCGTCAGGCTGTCTTCCAAATGCGCCAATTCGTGAAAATGCGTCGACACCAGCGTCTTGCAGCCGATCCGGTCGTGCAAATATTCGATGACCGCCTGGGCGATGGCCATCCCTTCCCCCGTCGATGTCCCGCGTCCCAGCTCGTCGATGATGACGAGGCTTTTTTCCGTGGCGTGCTCCGTCATGACGCGAATGTCCTGCATTTCCATCATAAAAGTGCTCTGTCCGCCGATCAGGTCGTCCGCGGCGCCGATCCGCGTAAAAATGCGGTCGACGATCGGAACTTGCGCGGAACGCGCCGGCACAAAGCTGCCGATATGCGCCATGATCACGATCAGCGCGGTCTGCCTCATGTAGGTGCTTTTTCCGGCCATATTCGGGCCGGTGATCAGCATCACGCGCCGGTCGCGCGACAGCATCGTGTCGTTGGCGACAAACGACTGATCCGGCTGCACCGCCTCCACGACCGGGTGCCGTCCTTCCTCGATGCGCAGGTCGAATCCTTCGGTGATCTGCGGCCGGACATAATGATTGGCGGCGGCGACGGTGGCAAGCGACTGCAGCGCGTCGACGACGGACAAAAATTCCGCCAGCTCCTGCAGCCTCCGCAGTTCGCCGGCGATGCGCTCGCGCAGTTCCGCAAACAGCTCGTATTCGAGTTCCACCATCTTCTCTTCCGCTTCGAGAATGAGCGCTTCCTTCTCTTTCAGCTCCGGCGTGACGAACCGTTCGGCATTCGCCAGCGTCTGCTTGCGTTCGTACCGGCCTTCGGGCAGCGCGGCCAGGTTCGCCCGCGTCACCTCGATATAGTAGCCGAACACTTTGTTGAAGCCGATTTTCAGCGATTTGATGCCGGTTTTTTCCCGTTCCGTCCGCTCGAGTTCGGCGATCCACTGTTTGCCGTTGATGTTCGCTTCGCGCAGCCGGTCCAGCCGTTCGTGATATCCCGTGCGGATCATGCCGCCTTCGCGGACCGACACCGGCGGATCGTCGACGATCGCCGCTTCGATCCACTGCATGATATCGGCGCAAGGATCAATGCGGTCCGCCTGCTCCCGCAGCGTGGCGGACCCGGACGCCCGGCACGCCTCGATAGCCGCGGGAACGCGCGATAGCGACGTTTTCAGGGCTACAAGATCCCGCGCGTTGGCGCTGCCGTAAGCGATTTTGCCGGCGATGCGCTCCAGGTCGTACACCTGTTTCAAATGTTCGCGCAAATCTTCCCGCACGATCAGCTGGCGATACAGCGCGTCCACCGCTTCCAGCCTCGCTTCGATTTCCGCCTTGCGCACGAGCGGCTTGTCCACCCACCGGCGCAGGCGGCGGGCGCCCATCGCCGTCACCGTCCGGTCGAGCAGCCACAAGAGCGATCCTTTGCGCGAACGGTCGCGCGCGCTCTCCGTCAGCTCGAGGTTGCGGCGCGTAAACAAGTCGAGCGTCATGTATTGTTTCGATTCGTATTGGCGAATGTCGGAAATGTGCGACAGCGACCGCTTTTGCGTCGCATGCAAATAGGACAAGAGCAGCGCGACGCACGCTTTCTCCCCGGGCGACAGCCGATCTACCCGGGCTTGTCCGAAATGTTCCGCAAGCAGCGCGAATTCCGCATTTTCCCATGGGCTGATCGCCACCGGATGCGGCCACTGCGCGGTGCGCCGCCGCACTTCGTCGGCGAGTTCGGGCGGCAGCACGATTTCCGCCGGTTGATAGACGGCCGCTTCCTCCAGGATCGACGCCAGCGTCGGGTGCATGGAAGTGACGTACAATTCCCCCGTGGTGAGGTCGCACGACGCCAGGCTGTAAGATGTGCCGTCGCTTCCGGTGATCGTCACGGCAAAGTTGTTGGCGGCGTCCCCCAAGCTTTTGCCTTCCATCACCGTGCCCGGCGTGACGATACGGACGATTTCCCGGCGGACGACACCCTTCGCCTGCGCCGGATCTTCCATCTGTTCGCAGATGGCGACCTTGTATCCTTTTTGAATCAGTCTCGCTATGTATTGATCCGCCGAATGATACGGCACGCCGCACATCGGCACGCGCTCTTCCGCGCCGGCGTCGCGCCCGGTCAGCGTGATTTCCAGCTCGCTCGCCGCCTTCAGCGCGTCCTCGAAAAACAGTTCATAGAAGTCGCCGAGCCGAAAAAACAAAAACGCGTCCGGCACTTCTTTTTTGATCGACAAATATTGTTCCATCATCGGGGTGTATTTGGCCATTTCGACAATCCTCATTTCAATTGCGTCATGTCCATCGCGACATGTCCGTCACGTAATGGAAACGGTCGATGAATCCGTGCAGATCATTTGGGAGCGGTAGATGAATCCGGTGTGCGGAACTATCATGAAGCATCTGGCAGATGAAACCGGAACAATTACGCCTCCTATTATATCACGAATTCCGTCCGCATTCCCGTTTTTTGGCCTTGTGCGTCGAATCCGTATCGTTGATCGAACCCGATATCACCGTCAACTCAACAGGGCGACATCCGTGCGAACGCCTGAGTTTTGATGCGTTGTGTCCCTTAAGGCTTCCGGAGGGATGCCTCCCCGTCTTTTCGAAATACCAAGAAAAAGTTTTGTTCAGGATGAGGGTACCATTTAACGCGATCGAATTATTCTTATTTTTGTCCCCTTCCCGAAAAACCGCCGAATAAGAAGCATCCGATCACGCTATTTTCCGCATGGCCATCGATGTAACCGCTTTCTGAAAATGATAACGATATTTCAATCTCGCTATCCGGGCCAATTCGGCACTTGTGTCCAAAATAGCGCACATTCGTTCGTCTTATTCGTCACACACTCACTGGTTCAACACACACCATTGGTGCTTCACGCATCCACTTCTTCAACACACACCCACCCATCCATCACGCGTCCACTGCTTCATCGCACAACCACTCGTTCATCACGCATCCACTGGTTCATCGAGCATTTAATGGTTCAACACACACCAACCCGGCGTCCACTACTTCATCGCACATCCACTGATTCATCATCTACTGGTTCATCGCGCATCTACTGGTTCAACACACGCCCACCCGTCCATCACGCGTCCACTGCTTCATCGAGCACTACCGGTTCATCGCACATCCACTGGAACATCCGCAAACGGATGCAGTCCCCCCCTTCACGATCGGAACAGTTCCAAGATTTTGGCAGACTTGGTCATCGGAAAAAAGAGCGTCGAAATAATGTACTTCATCATGAGGCGGTGGCATCCGGTTCGCCGGATACGCCGGGGAATCCGAGTTCACCCGCCGGTTGACCCCGTCTGCAAACGGTCCAATTTCCACACTTTCCGCAAATCCGCATCGCTGTTCCAGGGACGGCCTTCCAGGCTCAGGCGGCGCAGCGGTTTCAGCAGCTTTTCGTAACGGCTCCACAGCGGCGTGCGTTCCAGGTCGGCCCATATTCGCTCCACTTCACCGCCGAGACGCCGCTTCTCCCCGGTGTAAAAATCCCGCTGCGCCGATTCGTCCGCGAGCGGCCGCAGCCGCAGCATGCCGTGCTGTTCCGCCGCCGTCTTGGCGAGCGCCAGCACGCCGGCGGCGATATGCGGGGCGACGAGCCAGCTCGGCAGCGTGCGGTATTCGAACCCCCCGTGCTTTTTCACGCGAAAATCGCCGAGAAACCCGAAACGGGGACGGCGGCGCAGCGACCGCTCGTCCTCCACCATCCAGAGCGGCAGCGCCACGTAATTGTCCAGCACGCGCAAAAGTTCGCCCGACAGCGGAACGCCGCTGAAATGAATGTGGCCTCCGGTCGGCAGCAGCTCATGGGGAAGGCCGCCCGCTTTCCAGACGAGCCGTTTGTCG
>JGI25328J35697_1002571_pt1 | contig 10825 bp, 10 predicted proteins | sample HigsolmetaAR203D_FD_35697 | JGI IMG/M metagenome (IMG submission 35697)
TTCAACGGCGAGGACGAGGCGGCCAAGGCCGAGTCGCGCGCCTGCGCGGCTTATGTGCTCGACCAGATCTACAAGCTGCTGCACCCGTTCATGCCCTTCATGACCGAAGAACTGTGGCAGCTGACCGCTGGCGAGGGCGGCCGAGACGATGTGCTGGCGCTCACCCGCTGGCCGGACATCTCGTTCGAGGACGAGGAGGCCGCGGCCGACCTCAACTGGCTGGTCGATCTCGTCAACGGCATCCGCTCGGTCCGCTCCGAGATGAACGTGCCGCCGGCGGCCCAGGCGCCGCTCGTCGCTGTCGGCGCGGACGAGCTGACGCGCGANCGTCTTGCACGCCACGATCCGGCGATCCGCAGGCTGGCGCGCGTCGGCGAGGTTGCGTTCTCATCCGACGTTCNGAAGGGCTCGGCGCAGCTCGTCANCGCCGGCACGACCTTCTGCCTGCCGCTCGGCGAGCTGATCGACCTCAAGGCCGAGACCGCACGTCTCGAGAAGGAGATCGCCAAGGCGGTGGCCGAAATCGACCGCGTCGAGAAGAAGCTGTCGAACGAGAAGTTCGTGGCCAACGCGAAGGAAGAGNTCGTCGCCCAGGAGCGCGAGAGGCATGCCGAGCTCCTCGACCTGAAGGCCCGCCTCGAGGCGGCACTCGCCCGGGTGCGCGACGCGGCCTAGTCCAGTTCAGGTTTTCACCAGNAAAGCCTGAACTGTACTTGGTATCAGCGCTTGCGATTCCGGACGGGAAACCGTTCCGGAATCGCTCCAGCGGCGCCAGGACATGCAGCTGCCGCTGCGCCGCCCAATTTACGCTTCATTTATCGTAACAAAAACAAGGCTGAAGGCAGTCCCGCCTTCGGCCTTTTTTCATTGGCCAGTATTTCCGCCGCCCGCGGGACNAAGGGTGCAGACTAACAATTCAAAACTGGGATTTGTGACCAAATCGCAACAGTCAGTGACGATGTAATAAGCTAGAACAATGCGGGTGCTGAAGGTCAATTTCCCGCCATAAAGGAGGCGCACCCAATATCCTGTTGGTACGCCTCCTGCAGGTTACGATTTATTAACTGAGCTGTGCATGCAGCAAGGGTTCTAAATGAAGGCTCGAGCGATTTCAGGTCTTGATGTCCGGGCATTCTCCGCAAGGAAGATGCCAGGCCAGCAGCTTGGGGTTGAGGGGAGCGTTCGGGATCCTCTGCACCTTTGTGGGCGGCTTGCGGCGTCGAGAAAGTACGGTGTTATGCGCAAGTTGAAATGTCTGAAGGGGGCAGTATTGGGAGGGCTGGTCGTCGTCGCCATCGCCGGCCCGGCGACAGCGCTCGATGACAAGATCGTGGTGCAGCAGCCAGAGAAATCGCCNTGGGCCGTCTTCAAGTTCGGTTTCACGGCATACAAGAGCGGCAAGAAGGAAGAGGCCATCGAGGCCTATCGCTATGCCGCCGAGAACGGTCAGGTCGGCGCGCGCTGGAAGCTCGCGCGCATGTATGCCGACGGCGACGGCGTTACCCGTAACGATTACGAGGCCTTCCGGTTCTTCACGGCCGTGGCGCAGCTTGATGTGCAGCCGGGCAGCGAGGACGAGGCCTACGTCGCCGATGCGCTGGTGGCGGTCGGACGNTATCTCAAGAACGGAATCCCCGGCACGGCCATCGAGGCGAACCCGACGCTTGCGCAGGAATATTTCATGCGCGCCGCTGCTACCTACCGTCATCCGGCCGCGCAATACGAGCTGGGCCTGATGTTCCTGAAGGGCGAGGGCGTCCAGCGCAATGTCACGCAGGCGGCCCGGTGGCTGCAGCTCGCCGCGGAAAAGGGCCATGTGGGCGCGCAGGCCACGCTCGGCAATCTCCTGTTCCAGAGCGGTCAGACGGTGCGCGGGCTGGCGCTCATGACCACGGCGCTCGAACATGCCGCGCCGAAGGATGTCGGCTGGATCCGGGCCATGCAGGAGCAGGCTTTCGCGCTTTCGGCGGAGGCCGACCGCCGCACGGCGATCGCGCTTGCCGAGGACTATCTCAAGAACGGCCTGCGGTAGGGCCGTTCCTGCCCTGCCGGGATGCTGACCGGCCGCGACCTGAAAGCTTCTCTGAGTTTCATCCTTTGCAGGCATGTTGGCTGCCGGTCAGCGCAGATCCGGGCAGGAGACTGGCCTTCTGTTTTCGGGTTGTTTCTAATTCCCCCTCTCGCAAAAGCCAGATACTTGGCTCCAGCAAGAGGTTGGGTTTTGNATTCTACCCACATTGGGGGAGACAACCTTCGCCCAACGTAACAGCCGATCTTCGTCTTNGGTGGGCCTGCAGAACTCTGAAAGCAACCCGCCCTGTATCCCCAATGCGGGGAGAGTGAACTCTTGGCATCTTCGGCGTAGCGAAGCGCAGACCCGCGTGCCTGAAGTCCGAGAGGGGCGGGCTTCCTTCATTACCCCGTTCAGAGCTAACAAACGGGGAACTGAAGCCTGCTTGAAAGGGCCAAGGAACCTGTTGGNCCGCTCACCTCAGGCTGCCTCCACATCCAGCTCCACAACCACCGGAACGTGATCTGAAGGCTTTTCCCACGAGCGTGTGTGCTTGTCGACGCGGACAGTGCGAAGGCGGTCGGCTGCTTCGGGGGAAAGCAGGATGTGGTCGATGCGAATGCCGTTGTTCTTCTGCCAGGCGCCGGCCTGGTAGTCCCAGAAAGTGTAGGTCTCGGGTCGGTCGTTTACCGCACGCAGGGCGTCCGTCATGCCGAGATTCTTCAGGCGGCGGAAGGCAGCGCGGCTTTCCGGCTGGAACAGCGCGTCGCCCAGCCAAGCTTCCGGGTTCTTCGCGTCCTCAGGCTCCGGTATGACGTTGTAGTCGCCGGCGAGAACCAGCGGTTCCTCCAGCTCCAGCCGTTCGCGAGTCCAGCGCTCGAGCCTCTGCATCCATTCGAGCTTGTAGGGAAACTTTTCGCTGCCGACCGGATTGCCGTTCGGCAGATACAGGGACACGACGCGTATGACACCCCNCTTGGTCGAGAAGACGCCCTCGANGAAACGGGCCTGTTCGTCCGCATCGTTGCCGGGAAGACCGCGGTTGACCTCGTCGAAGCGGAATTTCGANAGGATGGCCACGCCNTTGAACCCCTTCTGGCCGTGAGTCGCCACGTTGTATCCCAGGGCCTCGATCTCCAGGCGCGGGAAGAGGTCGTCNACGGTCTTGATTTCCTGCAGNCACACGATGTCAGGGGAAGCTTCCCGCAGCCAGTGGAGCAGGCTGTCGATGCGCGCCTTCACGCCATTGATGTTCCAGGTGGCAATCTTCATGCGGCGTCCCCAGGTTGCTTGAATTTGAGCCAAAAGGCCGGGCAGGGCCCCAGGATTCTTGTCGGTGGAACCCTGGTCCGAGCTTTAGACCGAAACGCACTTCGTTCCAATCCCGGCGAAGGCCCGGAAGATTTCACGGAACATGCCGGCTATCCGGACGTTGGAGGGATCATCATCCAATCGGAAGGGACCGGAATGCGTCTTGCCCTGTTTTTCGCTGGCGTATGGGGACTTCTGGCCCTGCTTCGCCGGGACTACCGAAAGCGCCATCCGCGCCGCCTGCTTAGCGACCAACGCCCGGAGAAGGCAGCGCGGGTCGTGTATGAGGTCGTCGAGCACGATGGCGGCTGGGCCTACAAGGTCGGCGATGTCTATTCCGAAAGTTTTCCCACCCGGCACGAGGCGGTGATTGCCGCCCAGAACGCGGCGGACGCGCACGAACTCATCGGTGACGACGCTCATATCGAGTATCAGGACGACCGGGGCCGCTGGCACGAGGACGAGATATCCGGATTCGACAGGCCCGAGGCCGAGGTCGATTCGCGAACGGGCGCAGGCTCGCCATGAGCGCGTTGCCCGATGCCGATGAGCCATCATTTCATCTCGTGGATACCGTCATCTCGCGGGAAAGTCCCAACAGTTCCTGGATCACGGTGGAGTTCGTCGGTGAAGGTGGCGAAACCGTCACCGTCAGGCTCGTGTCGACGGTCGCCTTTCCCACCATCACCGGCGAGAGTTCGGTCATCGGCCGCGCGCTGGACCTGATGAAGGCAGTAGTGGTAACGGGTGGAAACACGAATACACCCCTTTCCTCTACCCACAGTCTCGATCTGCCGGAAAAGCTCTGAAGCGCAAGGCGATTTCGGCAGTCCGCCTGCTTGTCAGGGCCGCCCAACCGCGTGCATGCGGCTTCACCGAAAGCCTTCACCCGTGCGCGCGGGCCTGCCAGCGCTCCTTCGTAATCGTGTAGACCACATGCGGACGCAGGTGCGGATGGGTCTCCGCCACGCGCGGATGCAGGAAATTTCGCGCCGGATCCGGCAGCATGCNGAGACGCTTCATGACGGCGATGGATCGCTCGTTGCTTTCCACCGCAAAGGCGATGATGTGGTGCAGACCCAGTTCCTCGAAGCCAAAGCGCAGCCAGGCGCGGGCGGCTTCCGTCGCATAGCCCTTGCCCCAGTGTTCGGGGGCGAAACGCCAGCCGATCTCGATCTCGCCGTCGGGGACGGGCGGGGTGTTCGTCACCGGCGAGATGCCGGTGAAGCCGAGGCACTCGCCGGTCTCGCGCAGCTCGACGGCGGCCCATCCATAGCCGAGGTTGTCGATGCCGGCGCGCATGCGGTCCAATACGCGGTCGGCTTCCTCGCGGGTGCGGCGGAAGTCAAAGAACTCCATCACCACATCGTCGGAGTTGATCCGGTGGAAGAGGTCACGGTCGCGCTCCTCCCAGTTGCGCAGCAGCAGACGTTCCGTGACGATCGGCTTCATCTGGCGAATTCCTCCTGTCTGTAACCCTGAAGATAGAGCAGGGCGGTAAGATCGCCATGGTCGATGCGGATCTGCGCTTGCGCGGCGACGGAGGGCTTGGCATGGAGCGCCACGCCGGCGCCTGCCAGCCGCAGCATGTCGAGGTCGTTGGCACCGTCGCCGACGGCCATCACCTGGGCAGGAGCGATGCCGAGTCGCTGCGAAATCTCGATCAGCGAACTGGCCTTGGCCTCGCGGCCAAGGATCGGCTCGGCGACGAGGCCCGCGAGCTTGCCGTTTTCCTCAATCAGCGTGTTCGAGCGGTGCTCGTCAAAGCCGAGCATGGCGGCGATGCGGCCGGTGAACACCGTGAAGCCGCCGGAGACCAGCGCCGTGTAGGCGCCGTTTGCGCGCATGGTGGCCACCAGCTCGCGGCCGCCGGANGCAAGCGTGATGCGCCGCTCGATCACCCGGTCGATGACGGAGATGTCGAGGCCCTTGAGCAGTGCCACGCGCTCGCGAAGCGCCGGCTCGAAGGCGATCTCGCCGTTCATGGCACGCGCGGTGATGGCGGCCACANGGTCCTTGATGCCGATCTCGGCAGCCAGCTCGTCGATGCACTCCTGGTCGATCATGGTCGAGTCCATGTCGGCGATCAGCATCTTCTTGCGGCGGCCCTCCGCCTCGAGCACGGCGACGTCGATGGGCTTGGCCGNAAGGGCCCCGCGCAGGCGACCCTCCGCCTCCTCGCGGGAAAGGCCGGCGGGAACCGCAATGTCACAGGCGATTTCAGGCGCCAGCCACGCGACAGAGGTTGCGCCGAGCGCATCTGCTGCCATATTCGCGGTTGCCTGGCTGAGATCTGCGGCCTTTGGATTGGAGATGAGCGTTGCGACGAGAGCCATGGGAATGTCCGGATATGCTGGCGGGGTTGCCATGCTGAAGGGNGCCACCCTGATAGCGGGACCGACTGCCAGCGGCAAGACCGCTCGTGCGATCGAGCTGGCCGAGCGTAGCGGCGCGGTGATCTTCAACGCCGATTCCATGCAGGTCTATTCGGTGCTCTCGCTGTTGACGGCGAGACCTTCGGCGGAAGAGCTGGTGCGGGCGCCGCACCATCTGTTCGGCCACATCCATCCGTCCGTCTCCTATTCCACGGGCGCCTGGCTTCGGGACGTGGAGAAGCTGCTCCGGGACCCCCGGCTTGAGGGGCGTCCCGTCATTTTCGTGGGTGGCACGGGGCTCTATTTCCGCGGACTCACGGAGGGGCTCTCGCCGATGCCCGACATTCCTGACGAAATCCGCGAGGGGTGGCGCGCGCGGCTTGCCGAGGAGGGCGCAGAGGCGCTGCACCGGCTGCTCGCAGAACGGGACCCCGAGACCGCCGCACGGCTTATGCCATCCGACGGGCAGCGGATCGTGCGCGCGCTGGAAGTCCTCGACGCGTCAGGACGTTCCATCTCCAGCTGGCAGCGGGAGAGGTCGGTGCCGCTGGTGGACGGGGCCAGCGCCGAGAAGATCGTGCTGGAGCCAGACCGGAAGGTGCTTGCGCAGCGCATCTCAGACCGCTTCGACCGGATGCTCGAGCTCGGGGCCATCGACGAGGTGAAGGCGCTCAACAGCCTGAACCTCGATCCCAGGCTTCCGGCCGCCAAGGCGATCGGCGTGCCGGAGCTTACCGCCTGTCTCGCCGGGGAAATCTCCCTGGAGGAAGCGGCCGAACGGGCGAAGGCGGCCAGCCGGCAGTACGCCAAGCGCCAGATGACCTGGTTCCGGCACCAGCTCGGGCCCGACTGGCAGCGCGTGCCTGTGTAGCGGTGTGTTTGCAAGGAAAGAGGGCGCACGGCGGCGATGCCCTCTTTCTCGTGTCATTTCCGTCAGAGGCTCTGCTCATGCTGCAGCGGCGCGCCGCGACGCTGAAGACCCGGATCTAGCGGCTGAAGAAGCGGGAGCCGCCGGACAAGGATGGTCCGGCCGGATACGTGCCTGCGTCGCCATCCGGAACCTCGGAACCGAGGTCATCGGAATGCTTCAGCAGCGAACCCGCCATGGGTTGCGTGACGCTGCGCATCCTGTCGATGATCTGGCGGATGTCCGCATTCGCGCGTGTCAGGGCGCCGTCGCCATTCTCGGGCTTGCCGGGCAGGAGAGACGGGGGCACCTCCTCGAAGCGCAGACGCATGGTTGCCGCCACGCCCTCGCCGAAGGCGATCGCCTCCCGCTGTCCGAGCGCGGGAAGGAAGGCGAGGGTAGAGGCCGAAGCGTCACCGATCGCGGAGCGGATGATTGCCTGGTCGCTCTCGTTGGACAACCGCATGGCGAAGATGGTCGAGCACTGTGAGAGGACCGTCGGGTCCAGGTCACCGGGCCGTTGGGTGATGACGCCCAGGTGACAGCCGTACTTGCGGCCTTCCTTGGCGATCCGCGCCAGGGCGAGCCGCGTGGGCTCGAAGCCCAGCCGGGGATCGGAGGGCACGTAGCGATGCGCTTCCTCGCACATCACCAGAACCTTGAATTTGCCGTCGCTCCAGCTCGCGAGGTCGAAGGCCAGGCGGGCCAGCACCGAACAGACAGCATTCACTACCTCGCCCGGAATGCCTGCCATCTCGAAGCAGGTGATCGGCCGGCCGTCGTTCGGGATGCGGAAGATGGCGCCGATGGTTTCGTGAATGGTTTCCTCGGTTGCCGGAACGCCGAACATGAAGCGATAGAGCGGATCGTTCATCGCCGCTTCGAGGCGGAGCCGAAGATGGCGGAGGTGCGGCCGTTCCGACTTGGCTTCAAGGGCGCCCATGCGGTCGTTGATCTCGCGGAGCACGTCCGCCATGCGATAGGGCATGGGCGTATCAGCGGTGATACCGGTGGAGTCCAGCTTGCGCCGCAGCACGCCGCCCGGGTCCCGGTGGGCGAGCTTCGCATGCACGATGATGTCGCGCAGCAGCTCAAGCTCTTCGGGCGGCGCCGCGTGGCCGCGGTAGAGCACTTCGGTCAGCTCATCGAGGCGGAACAGCCAGAACGGCAGGGAAAGCGTCTTCAGATTGAGCCGGACACAATAGTCGGCCAGCGGCACACCGAATTCGTTGTGGGGATCGAAGATGAGCACGCTGAGGTCCGGACGCGCTTCCACGATCTTGCGGAGCAGCAGACTCACGGCCGTCGACTTGCCGACGCCGGTGGTGCCGACAACCGCAAAGTGGCGGCTGAGCATCTCATCGACCGCCACCGTTGCGTCGATCATGCCGTCCTGGGACAGGCTGCCGATGCGGATGGCGTGCTTGCCGCCGAGGTCGTAGATCGCCCTGAGATCGCTCGCGCGGATGCGGTGAGCGGGTGCGCCGATGAAGGGATATTCGGTGATGCCACGATCGAAGATCACCCCGGTTCCGTTGTCGCGGACCTCTCCCAGGAACTCCACCGAAACCGAAACGGACAGGGCTCCGCCTTCCGTCGCGAACGGGGCCTGTTCCACGGCATAGACAAGGCCGACCGTCCGGATGGTGCCCAGATTGANGGATATGAGCTTGCCGACGGTGAGGTGGGCCGCGTGTTCGGGATCGGCATAGATNCCCGTGATGACGGCCGTCGATCCATCGCACCGGCTGACCNGGCCGATCAGCCGGTCCGGGGTCTGGCCAGCCGCACGTCTTTCCTGCGCGGTCGCTTCATTCGATCGATTGNAATTTTCAACATACATGACAAGCACCCCCAATCGACCGTGACGTTAGGTGTAGATCATTAAAGGGTCGTGATCGGGAATGGTTGAAGGGTGGTAAACGGGAAAATTCTCTGAAAAGATCTTGGATCTCAGTCTACATTTATGAATGAATATGATGGAAGTGTAATATTCGTCACCATTCTCCTTGTTTTTGGTGTCTAATTTGGCGTCTGTACTTTGATCGGTAATACATAAGGTCAGTAAAAACGATACGGAANTTGGCTCCATAAATGTTATTTGAGGTCGTCCTTGGGTGGTCCAGCCAACACCATTGAACAGTCGCTGCACGATGCCGTCGCCGGCCATGCGGACGTTGTCCGGCATGAGGACGGCGCATGGAGAATCCTGACCGGCGCCGACATCATATCCGTCGAATTGGACGAACAGGCGCGCCGCGTGTGTTTCTCCATGGAATATCTCGATGGAATATCTCGGCGAGATGCCGGAGCTCCCGCGCGAAAAGCTCGTGATGCTCATGCAGTATTCGTTTCTCTGGAACGTGACCGATGGCCTCTATTTCGCGCTGAATGATGAGGAGCGGCCCATCATGATGGTTGCTTTTCCTGTTTCCGAAATTGACGCACCTTTCGTGCGAAGCGTTGTCTTCGGAATGGTGCAGAAATTTTCCGTATGGAAGGAAATAATTTCTGACGGTCACCTAGGAGGATAGTTGGATGAGGTATCCAATAAATTCCGAAATGACTGGTAATTTTTGCGATTTTTCAGGTCATTATACTCGTAGCGACTATTCCAAAGGGCCTCGAATGGACAAGATCGTCTATACCTACACCCTCGAAGACGGCAGGCCCGTTCTGGCCGTCAAGGACGATGACCGGTCAACGCTGGACCGTCTGAGGGACGCCATCCATCTCCCCCGGCGCAGCCTGGTCGAGCAGAGAACCGCCGTGCGCGACATGATCCGCCAGGCGCTGGAAAAGTATAGCCATGAGCTGGATTACACGATCCGTCCGGATCTCGAGAAGAAGCTGTTTTCGTCGCGGAAATACCGGGACGTGAAGGCCGGCGATCTGGCGAGTCTCCTCAAGGATGTCGAAGACAACGCCAAGGGCCTTCCCCGGGGTTATGGCCGGGCGGCCTTCTCCCGAAGCGGGTGGAACCGTATCGTGACCCGGGCGGAAAGGATCATCACGCCTTCCAACGGCGAGAGGCCCGAGCCCCGCAGCACCTGGAAGCGCGTGTGCAAGCAGCTCATGGACAAGATCTCGGGATGCACGCCCTCGGTCGTCGGCCGTCTCGGGTATGGGGTTGTTGCCGCCGCACTGTTCTCGGGGCTTGTGTACCTGACGATCAGCTTCGGCGCGACGGCTGCCCNGGTTGGCGTTGCTGGAGCTGCCGGTGCGTTTGTGGCCTACAAGGTGCTACAGGCACAGAATGGACAGAAGCCGACGGTGCAGGCGCCCGACCTGGCAAAGCAGTTTGCCCAGGNCTGGGCCGAGGAGTTCGAGCGGAATCCTTCAGACGAGCTTGCCGGCCCGCGCCGGCTGATGTTCGTGTCGAGTGGCGAACGCTTCGCGATGGATCTCATCCGTGATCTCGGACCGGCGGCTGCCGGGGTGGACACGGTGATCCTGCATCGGGGGATCCTGCAGGCCTTCGAGAAGCTGAGCGAGCGGCAAGCCCGCGTCGAGCAGGACAAGCGCGGCATGATGAAGGTCAAGNTCGACGGCATCAAATATTCCGCCAAGGATGGNNTCACNGAGCTTCCTGGCACCGACGCCAGCCTGCAGGCGCTTGAAAGTTCGAACAAGGAAGCTGCGAAGCTGGTCATCCGGCTGCCGCGGGAAGACAGCCGCCCGGTCGCCGTGCGCCGCATGCGCAACAACGTCACCTGGCAGCTGGCGGATCTGTTCGAGAAGGCGCGCCGCCTGGATCACAGCCGGGACGGAAGCCTGACCGGNTACGTTTCTGTGGTGGAGCTGCCTGGCGGCTATCTCGCGCATGTATTCCGGGACGATCGGGATCTGCCGACGTTCTCCAACANGAGGGATATCATTGCGGCACTGGAGAAGAAGTCGGCCNGGAAGGCTGAGGTGGCGCAGAACATCAAGGCGTTGCTGGTCAAGGATCGGGCGGCATTCCAGCAGCGCCTGTCAGCGGCGGGCATCAACGTGGGGGCGCTGACGGATGACGATTTCCGCATCGACACCAAGGGACGCCTCTTGTGCAACCTCGGTTTCCGTCCGGATCTGAGCGGCGTCTTCAAGACGGAAAACCTGTGGGCATCAACGGCCCCAGTGCAGACCCTCTTGCCAGCCGTCATGCCGGCGGTCATGCCGGCGGTCCGGCTTGCCATTGCCGCCGCCCCGGACCGATCCTCCGTGGCGTCCGGCGACGAC
>JGI25328J35697_1002577_pt1 | contig 10811 bp, 9 predicted proteins | sample HigsolmetaAR203D_FD_35697 | JGI IMG/M metagenome (IMG submission 35697)
GGTGAAAAACCATTTCTAATTGGAACGGTAACTGATAAGCCCGGTATCCAAATTTTGAGAAATGAGGGCGGACAATGAAAAATATTGCCATCTTTGCATCCGGTAACGGCAGTAATTTCCAAGCATTGGTTGATGCCGTTAANGAAGGAACGCTTCGGGCAAATATTGCGCTTCTCGTTTGTGACCGGCCGGGTGCTTATGTAATTGAAAGAGCAGAAGCGGAACATATTCCCGTATTTTTATTTAATCCGAAACAATATCAACATAAAGCTGCATATGAAACAATCATTCTAGCAAAACTCGTCGAAATGAACATTGAATTTATTGCATTGGCCGGTTACATGCGACTCATTGGTCCAACAATCTTAAAGCATTACGAAGGAAAAATTGTTAATATACATCCTTCCCTGTTGCCGGCTTTTCCCGGACTGGATGCGATCGGACAAAGTTTACAAGCAGGTGTAAAACAAACCGGTGTAACGATCCATTATGTCGATGAAGGAATGGATACCGGAAAAATAATCGCCCAACAAGCGGTTCCCATTTCCGTTGATGAAACAAGGGAATCATTACAAGTTAAAATTCAGGCCGTTGAACATCAATTATACCCGGCTACTTTACAAAAGCTGTTAAACTTTTCATCATCCTTTTCTACAAGAACACAATTGGAGGCTAAATAATATGTCAAAAAAACGTGCACTCATCTCTGTATCCGACAAAACNGGTGTCGTCGATTTTGCAAAAGAACTTGTTGAACTCGGCTTTGAAATCATTTCAACCGGGGGAACGAGCAACGCTTTAATAGAAGCCGGTATCCCTGTAATCGGAATTAGTGACATCACCGGCTTTCCGGAAATTCTTGACGGTCGNGTAAAAACTTTACACCCGGCNATTCATGGCGGATTGCTGGCCAAATTGGACGAAGCGGAACATGTTAACCAAATTGAAGAACATGGGATTTCACCAATCCACCTTGTTTGCGTAAACTTATATCCATTTAAAGAGACCATTTCCAAACCAAATGTTTCGGTTGAAGAAGCAATTGAAAATATTGATATTGGCGGTCCATCGATGTTACGGTCAGCGGCAAAAAACCATCAACATGTAACGGTTGTTGTTGATCCGACCGATTACACTGTTGTCCTTGATGAATTAAAAAAGAACGGTGAAACACAATTTTCAACACGCAGAAGACTTGCTGCAAAAGTATTCCGTCATACAGCCGGATACGATGCCTTGATTGCCGAATATATGACCAATTTAACCGGGGAAGTGTTCCCTGAAAAATTAACAGTTACATACGAATTACAACAATCGTTACGATATGGGGAAAATCCTCATCAACATGCAGCTTTTTATAAAAAACCACTTGGATCCAGTTTTTCCATTGCCAATGCGTCACAGTTACACGGGAAAGAACTTTCTTACAATAATATTAATGATGCCGCCAGTGCCTTATCCATTGTTGAGGAATTTAACGAGCCGGCTGCGGTTGCCGTAAAACATATGAATCCGTGCGGTGTCGGGATTGGTAAAACGATATTTGACGCTTATGCAAAAGCATTTGAAGCCGATCCGGTTTCCATTTTTGGCGGTATAGTCGCCTTAAACCGGGAAGTCGATGAACAAACGGCCAAGAAACTTCATGAAATTTTCCTGGAAATCATTATTGCTCCTTCATTTAGTAAAGAAGCATTAAACATCTTAACAACGAAAAAGAATATTCGCCTGTTAACCGTACCTTTTACAAAAGAAAATAAAAATGAATTCAGGCTTACATCCATTGAAGGCGGTTTGCTTGTTCAAGATTATGACCGGGCCGGCTTGGACGAGGCTACGATTATGGTCCCAACAAAACGTAAACCAACCGAGGAAGAATGGGAAGCATTAAAACTTGGCTGGAAAGTGGTTAAACATGTGAAGTCGAATGCCATCGTCGTCACTTCTAAAGATTCAACGCTCGGTGTTGGCGCCGGTCAAATGAATCGCGTCGGTGCTGCCAAAATTGCNCTTGACCAGGCAGGAAAGAAAGCACAAGGAGCCGTCTTAGCTTCCGATGCCTTTTTCCCGATGGATGATACAGTAGAAGCAGCCGGTCAAGCAGGGATTACAGCGATTATTCAACCGGGGGGATCGGTGAAGGACGCCGACTCCATCAAAAAGGCGGATGAGTACGGAATCGCGATGGTATTTACCGGTATCCGTCATTTTAAACATTAATCTTTCGTTCCTTTATCATTCTGAATCTGAACCATATTTGGAGGTTGACAAATGAATGTTCTAGTTATTGGCAGAGGCGGTCGTGAACATGCCATTTGCCGAAAAGTCAGTGAAAGTCCCTTGGTTGAACAAGTTTTCGCGGCACCGGGAAATGCCGGGATGAGTGATTGTGCCACATGTATTGAGATTAACGAACATGAACAAGATCAATTAGTCGAGTTTGCCAAACAAAACGATATCGGCTTAACAATCATAGGACCGGAAGTACCGCTTTTAGAAGGGTTGGCGAATCGATTCCGCGCTGAATCACTCTTAGTTTTTGGACCCAACAAAGAAGCAGCAGAAATTGAAGGCAGTAAATCATTTGCCAAATCCTTGATGAAAAAGTACCAAATCCCTACTGCAGAATATGAAGTTTTCACTGAATTTGATCAAGCAAAAGACTATGTTTTGGAAAAAGGAGCGCCTATCGTTATTAAAGCTGACGGTTTAGCCGCCGGAAAAGGGGTTGTCGTTGCTAATACTGTAGAAGAAGCTGTTTCCACACTGGAAGAATTTTTATTACAAAATAAATTTGGTTCCTCTTCCGCAAAAGTCGTCATTGAGGAGTTTTTGGAAGGGGAAGAATTTTCGTTCATGGCCTTTGTCAACGGAACAAATCTCGTCCCTTTGGAAATTGCCCAAGACCATAAACGGGCTTTTGACGGGGATCAAGGACCGAACACCGGCGGAATGGGCGCATATTCACCCGTCCCTTTTATCAGTCAAGACACGATTCATAAGCTTATGAAACGATTTTAAAGCCGGTTACGGAAGCATTAGTTTTGGAAAATAGAAGTTTTACAGGAATCCTTTATGCCGGATTAATCCATACCGCTTCCGGCCCCAAGGTTATTGAATTCAATGCCCGTTTTGGCGATCCGGAAACCCAAGTCGTTTTGCCGCGAATGGAATCCGATCTTGTGGAAGTAATTTTGCAATTATTAAATGGCGAGACACCAATCATTGAATGGGATGATGAAGCAGTACTCGGTGTTGTGATCGCAGCAAAGGTTATCCGGAATCCTATCAAAAAGGTTTTGTTCTTCCTGCATGTGAATCCATTGATCAAAATGTCCTCCTCTTCCATGCCGGTACAGTAAAAAATGATAAAGGAGAACTGCTTGCCAACGGAGGCCGTCTCCTGTTGGCAGCGGCTAGAGGAAAAACGTTAGCTGATGCTCAATCAAATGTTTATAAGGAATTGGAAAAACTGAACTGGGAGAATTGCTTCTATCGAAAAGATATCGGCAATCGCGCCATTAACCATTCTGTTGTAAAATAAGAGATCGGGGTGTATAAAGAAGGGCGACCTTTTTTGACACCCTTTTTTCATGAAACAAAAAGAGCTGTCCGGACAATGTCTCAAAATAATAAAACCCAAGAATGCAGGAAAATGAACATTCTTGGGGAAATTTTCGAGCCTTCTATTCAGCATCGAATATTGGTATTCAATGATATTTTAATAAATATGAACAAACGGCTCATCCATATCCGGTTCTTTTAAAATTAATGCTTCTTGATTGGTTACTGAATTGACATTTACTTCCGTCGTTGCATATTTCGGAAAGCTCTCAACAATTAAGCTTGCAATATATTGTGAAAAACCGATGACTTCCGTTTTTCCATAAAATTGCATGGTTACATCAATGGATATTTTATTTAATTCATTATTAATATATAGAGCCCTGCCGACAATCCCGTTATAGTTGGAAAAATACTGACCGACATTATTTTTAAACGTATCAAACTGTTGGGCATCGTCACGATGTTTTTCCGTTGCTTCAGTTGAAGGGAAAAGCACATATTCCTCTTCTACCTTATTCCATTCCAATGATGTTCCACTTTCCGCCGTTCCATAAGCAAAGTAGTTTCCGGGGACAATGGATGTTTTATCTTGTTGTTTAAATAACCCGATTGTAATCGGAACAGACTCTAAACCTTTGATCTTTCTTAACTGACCAATCAATTCCTCAGCGATTCGCTTTCCTTCGCTTTCAATGACATTATTGGGGATCTCAACTTTTTTCTCTGCCCCATCCAATTTGTAATAATAGACAGAGTTTAATGCCAACCCAATGGACACACCGCCCAGTTTTACCGTATCACCTTCTGACTTAACTAAATAATCGTGTTCAAGAATATGAGCTAAGTAAATTGGATTTTTTTCTTGGTCAGCTTCATTTTCTAATAATGGATTTAGACCGATGTTTTCATTTTCCTTTAAACCTTTTTCTTGTAATTGTCCACTTGTCATTTTCCTTCTCAGCCAACCGGTGATCGTCTTTTTATTAATATATTGGCCTTCTTGAAAAATATAGGTGTCAGTAGGAAAATTCCGTTGAGATATTCGTAATAATCCTTCTTCAAATTCATCGCTGTCAAAACGATTATTTAAATTGCTGACAACCATCCCGCGTACACTGGAAGGTTTGAATGGCGTCAACGTCCGATAATAAGATTCAGATATTTGATATTTTGGGATAATCGCTTTCTCCTCTGTTTTATTATTTTTTTTAACTACTTCATCCTGATCATTAACATTTGGCAGACAACCGGATAAAACAAAAACGAGAAGGAAGGATAGAATCATGTATTTTCTCATTTTTTGGACACCTCTTTAAAAAAAGACTACTGTTCATTTTCGTTTAATATTTCAAGGAACTGTTCTTCGCTCCATATTTCAATATCGAGACTTTGTGCTTTTTCCAATTTTGATCCGGCATCAGCCCCGGCGATAACAATATCAGTCTTTTTACTGACACTTCCGGTTACAGTTGCCCCTAATTGTTCTAGTNTTTCCTTTGCTTCATTTCTGGACAAATTCGTTAACTTTCCTGTTAAAACNATNGTTTTCCCGGCTACAGGAGATTCTATATCCGCGATATTTTGCGGTCTTTCCCCTTTATAAGTGACATTCACACCNAGGGATTTCAATTCATCAATTAATTCTTTTACTTCCGGAGCCTGAAAATAAGTAACAATCGAATTTGCCATTTTTTCCCCAATATCAGTAATTGCTTGTAATTCTTCTTCTTTTGCATCCATAAGCCGATCGATGTGTTCATATGTTTGTGCTAAAATTTTGGCTGCTTTTGCACCGACATGACGAATGCCAAGACCGAATAATAACCGTTCTAATGAATTTTCTTTTGAGGCTTCAATGGCAGTTAATAAATTTTGAACGGATTTTTCACCCATTCTTTCCAGTTGAATCAATTGGTCTTTGGTTAATTTATAAATATCAGCTACATCTGCGACTAAATTTTCTTGGAACAATTGGGTAATTACTTTTTCACCCAAACCATCGATATTCATGGCATTTCTTGAGACAAAATGAATCAAACCTTCACGAATTTGTGCCGGGCATTTCGGGTTTATGCACCGCAAAGCTACTTCCCCTTCCAAACGGACCAGTTCACTTCCGCAAGCAGGGCAATGAGTTGGCATCGCAAAAGGATTTTCTTTACCGGTTCGTTTTTCAGGAACAGACCGCACGACTTCCGGAATGATGTCACCCGCTTTTTTAACGATAACATAATCACCAATTCGAATATCTTTCTCTTTAATCAAGTCTTCATTATGCAAGGATGCCCGCTGTACCGTTGTTCCGGCAACGCGTACCGGTTCCAGTATTCCTGTTGGCGTCACGACACCGGTCCGACCGACACTGAGATCAATACCAATTAATTTGGTCATTACTTCTTCTGCCGGGAATTTATAAGCAATCGCCCAGCGTGGACTTTTCACCGTCGTTCCAAGCTTTTCCTGCTGGTCATAACGGTCGACTTTGACCACAATCCCGTCAATTTCATAAGGCAAATCAGGTCGCTTTTCTTGCCATTCTTTAATATATTCCAAGACGTCATCAATCGTCGAACAAAGTCTTCTTTCCTGATTTGTTTTTAAACCGAGCCGGTCCAAATAATTTAATCCTTCACTATGTCTTTCAATTAATTCTAAATGATTCTCACCGATGGCATAGAGAAACACATCGAGATTCCTGGAAGCTGCAATTTTCGGATCCAGCTGTCTCAAGGAACCGGCCGCTGCATTCCTTGGATTGGCAAACAAGATTTCTCCGTTTTCTTCCCGCTCCTTATTCAGTTTAGCAAAAGATCTTTTCGGCATAAATACTTCCCCACGAACTTCAATCGTTACTTTCTCGGTTAACTGTAAAGGAATCGAGCGGACGGTTCGTAGATTCACTGTAATATCTTCCCCGACTGTTCCATCACCACGGGTAGAACCTTGGACGAACACACCGTTTTCATATCGAAGGGAAACCGCTAACCCATCAATTTTCAATTCGCAAACATAAGCAGTGTCGCCTACCGTTTGTCTCACTCTGCGGTCAAAATCGCGAAGATCAGCCTCATTAAAAGCATTGGCAAGACTAAGCATCGGGATTCGGTGTCTTACCTTTTGAAAACCTTCCAACACTTCACCGCCTATCCGCTGCGTTGGAGAGTTCGGTGTCTTTAATTGGGGGAATTCCGTTTCCAGAGCAATTAATTCTTGCATTCGTTTATCATATTCACTGTCAGGAACAGATGGCTTATCCAATACGTAATATTCATATCCATATTGGTTCAATAACTTATGCAATTCATCTACCCTTTTTTTGGCATCTTCTAAACGCATAGACAACCCTCACCTTTGTATGTAATGTACTGATTAAGCAAAGCGCGATTTCCTGAAAGAGCTTTTGGGTTTTATTTGTTATTTTAAATGATCCATAAATCTTTTCTATATTTTTTGTGAAAAAATCACATTATTTTTGTTTTTCAATAGGGGCAAATTTGGCTAACAGACGCTTTATGCCGACTGGTATTGGAAAGGCAATATCCAATTCCATATGATCCCCCTCGCCTTTCACACTAACAACCGTACCGACGCCCCATTTTTTATGAATCGCCTTGTCGCCCGCTCTCCAACGAATATCTTCACCGCCTGTGGTTGATTGCGCAGGTCGAAATACCGGACGAACCTGATGCTGATCACGAACGGGAACATTTCGTTTCTGTTCATTTAACCTNTCNATAAATTCATCGGGAATTTCTTCAATGAATCTGGAAGCGGGATTTATATTAGTATGACCGTAAAGCGTTCGGATTTGGGCATTTGTAATATATAATTCTTCCTCTGCCCGGGTAATTCCGACATACATGAGACGTCTTTCTTCNTCCATATCATTTTCTTCCATGAGACTTCGTGAATGTGGAAAAACTCCTTCTTCTAAACCGATTAGGAAAACAACGGGAAATTCAAGTCCCTTTGCTGAGTGCAGTGTCATTAGTACGACAGCATCTTTTACATTTTCTTCTTTATCCAGTTGATCGATATCAGCTACTAAGGCTAAATCAGTTAAAAAAGCAATCAGTGTTTGGTCTTCACTGGATTCCTCAAAATTTTTNGTCACTGACAGAAATTCATCGATGTTTTCGAGGCGGCTTTCTGCTTCTAATGTTTTTTCAGCCTGTAACANTTCCCGATATTCTGTTCGTTTAATGATTTCTTCGGTTAACTCCATCACGGACAAATATTCTTGCATCTGATTCAATCCGGAGAGCATTTGATAAAATTCACGGCAGGCTTTCATAGCTTTTGCCGATAAGCCGATCCGTTCCACTTCTCCTAATGCACGAAACATAGACATCTCGTTTTGAAGGGCATATTGCGCGATGCGATCAAGGGAAGTAGCTCCAATCCCGCGCTTTGGCACGTTAATGATACGAACAAAACTAATATCATCATCCAAGTTTGCAACAAGACGTAAATAAGCGAGTAAATCCTTAATTTCTTTCCGGTCATAGAATTTTGTCCCGCCAACAATCGTATAAGGAATATTCGCCTTCACCAACATTTCTTCCATTGCCCGCGATTGTGCATTTGTCCGATATAGAATGGCAAAATCACTAAACTTTCTTTGTTTCGTTTCAACCAGTTCTTTTATTTTACCGGTGACAAACAATGCTTCTCCTTGTTCTGTGTCAGCTCGATAATATTGGATTTTTTCCCCTTTTTCATTATCTGTCCAAAGATTTTTCGGTTTTCTTTTCACATTATTTGAGATAACATGATTAGCCACTTGTAAAATATTTTTCGTTGACCGATAATTTTGTTCAAGTAGGATCACTTTTGCATTCGGATAGTCCTTTTCAAACGAAAGAATATTGGCAATATCGGCACCTCTCCATCCGTATATCGACTGATCCGAATCACCGACCACACAAAGATTTTGAAATTTCGCTGCCAATAAGTGCACAAGTTGATATTGCGCCTTATTCGTATCTTGATATTCGTCCACATGAATGTATTGAAATTTCCTTTGATAGTACTCTAAAACCTCAGGAACCCGTTTGAATAATTGAATTGTTTTCATGATCAAGTCATCAAAATCGAGGGAATGATTTTTGAGAAGCCGTTTTTCATATTGTTCAAAGACGTCGCTTACGATATTTTCAAAATAATTGCCTGTATATTTTCCATATTGTTTCGCATCAATCAACTCGTTTTTCGCACTGCTGATGGCACTTAAAATGCCCCGCGGGTCAAATTTTTTCGAATCAATATTTTTATCTTTTAAAATTCCCTTTATGACCGATAGCTGATCCGTCGTATCTAAAATGGTAAAATTCCGGTTAATACCAATCCGGTCAATATCTCTTCGTAAAATCCGGACACACATCGAGTGGAAAGTGGAAATCCAAATTTCATCTGCGGCACCGCCAAGAATTCCGTTAATCCGCTCTTTCATTTCCCGAGCCGCTTTATTCGTAAAGGTAATCGCTAATATATTATAAGGATTGACTCCTTTTTCCAATAAAATATAAGCGATTCGGTGCGTTAGTACTCTTGTTTTTCCACTGCCTGCCCCGGCCATAATGAGGAGCGGACCTTCCGTGGTCTTGACCGCCTGTTGCTGCTCCTTATTTAATCCTGCAAGAAGACGATCCTTTAAATATTGCACAACAATCACCCTTTTCAAATCCGAATATTTGTTCTTATTTTACAAGAAATCGTACTGGAATGCAACTTGTATTACAATTCTTTTGCCGCTTTGACGGTTTTCAACGCTTCCTGTAAATTATCATAAATCACATTTCCTACCACAATTACATCTGCATGCGTGATCATTTCCCGGGCACGTTCAGCAGTTGTTATTCCACCGCCATAGAAAAGGACCGATTCTTCCAACTGTTCTTTTACACATTGAACGACTTCCGGATCTCCGTAAGTTCCGCTATACTCCAGATAAAACACGGGTAAGCGCAACATTTTTTCCGCCATTACTGCATACGCTTCAATGTCATCCAAACTCAAATCCGTTTTCGCACCGGTTAATTTCGCTACTTTACTATTTTCATTTAAAATACAATAGCCTTCAACGACCATTTCCTTCCAATCGATGAAATGCCCGTATTCTTTAATAGCCTGATGATGATGTCCGATAATCCAATTCGGATCTTGGCTGTTTAGCACCGTTGGAATAAAGTATAAATCAAATCCGGGGGAAATCGAGTCAATATTGGAAATTTCCAACGCACATGGTACAGGATAACGCCGAACTCTCGCCATTAAGTTAAGAACATTTTCCAGCGTTACCCCGTCCGTGCCACCGATCATAATACAATCCGTACCTGATTCGCAAATTTTCTCTAATGACAGATCATCAATTTCTTTATTCGGATCAAGTTTAAATACATGTCTCCAAGTCCGTAAATCGTACATATGATTTTCCTCCATTATTCGCTCCATTCCAACATTATACCATTCCTTTGCTATATAAAAAATAATGAAATCTTCTTATTAAAACCAAGAAGGAATCAGTGCCATAGAAAAAGGGACTTACAAACCAGTCCCTTTTTCTTCTTCCCGCTCATTATTATTTTGTTTATCAGCCAAGCGATCCAGAACCATCTTATACGCATCGTTTCCGTAATTTAAACAACGCTTGACGCGAGATATCGTTGCAGTGGAAGCACCTGTTTCTTTTTCAATTTCATGGTATTTACTGCCTTCTTGTAAAAGTCTTGCAACTTCTAACCGCTGAGATAAGGATTGGATTTCATTAATGGTGCACAAATCATCGAAAAATCGATAGCATTCCTCTTTGTTTTTCAATGTTAAAATCGCATCGAATAATTGATCCAACGCCTTTCCTCGTAATTTATCTATCTGCACAAATCATGCCTCCTCCTACAAAATAACCTTCTTCCTTGCTAATAGAAAAATGGAAGAAATCTATATTTCCCACAAATTTGATAGTAGAACAAATCTGACGCTTCCGGCAAGCCTCCCACCAACCTTCCTCGTTGGATAAAAATTTGGTAGAGGCTTTAAGAGTGGGATAGTACCTAAAACTGAACCATTTTATCTAAATCAGGGACAATATTAATCCATGTTTTACCCGGCACAAGGGGCACTTCTTTTCCATTCAAATAAGGGACAATTCTCCCATCTTGATTTTCCCATTGGATCTCTTGTAATTTCCCTTTTTGTAAAAGAAATGCACGGCCGCCGGAAGTTAAATCAATATCCAGTAACCC
>JGI25328J35697_1002578_pt1 | contig 10809 bp, 6 predicted proteins | sample HigsolmetaAR203D_FD_35697 | JGI IMG/M metagenome (IMG submission 35697)
GCGATGGCCATGGGACATGTCATTTTAAACGAATTTTACCATCAAAATAGGACCCCCTACTTTGAAGAATATGCGAAAAAATATACCGATCTTCCATTTGCTGTTCTTTTAAAAAATAAAAATGGAACGTTCACACTAGACAGATTTCTCAACGCAAAAGATCTTGGTATTGACTCTGCCAATAATGAATGGAAACCGGCGATGTTTAACAAAAAAACCGGTGACTTCTCCATTCCACACGGCACCATGGGCTCTCGCTGGGATGAGCAAGGTAAGTGGAATCTCCATTTAGTTGATGAACATACAGAGGAACCAATTGAACCTGTTTTAAGCTTTTTAGGTATGGAAGATGAAGTGGTTACAGTCGATATGCCATATTTTGATGATCAAGGAAAGCGAGCAATTCCACGAAATGTCCCTGTAAAAAAAGTTGAAGTCGATGGAAAAACCGAATATGTCACATCCGTTTATGACCTAATGCTGGCCAACTACGGAATTGATCGCGGCCTTGGCGGAGAAGCAGCAAGTTCTTATGAAGACCTCACGCCATACACACCGGCATGGCAAGAGCAAATTACCGGAGTCGACGCTGAACTTGTTATAAAAATCGCTCGTGAATTTGCCCAAAATGCCATTGATACGAAAGGTCGCTCAATGATTATTGTCGGTGCCGGCATTAACCATTGGTACAACGCGGACACGATTTATCGTGCCATTGTCAATCTCGTTCTTTTAGTCGGTGCACAAGGCGTGAACGGCGGTGGTTGGGCTCATTATGTCGGCCAAGAGAAATTACGTCCGGTAGAAGGCTGGAACACCATCGCAATGGCAAAAGATTGGCAAGGACCACCGAAACTGCAAAACGGAACATCTTTCTTCTATTTTGCTACCGAACAATGGCGCTTTGAAGAACATCCGGTCAGTGACTTGGCTTCCGCAACTGTGGAAAAAGCAAGATATCAGCACCCGGCCGACTATAATGTCCTGGCCGCAAGACTCGGCTGGTTACCGTCCTACCCTACTTTTAATAAAAACGGGATTGACCTATACAATGAGGCAGTTGAGGCAGGTTGCACAACAACTGAAGAAATCGGTGAGTATATCGCAAAACAATTGAAAGATCGCAAGTTGCAATTTGCCATTGAAGACCCGGATAATCCGGTTAACTTCCCGAGAAACTTATTTGTTTGGCGGGCCAACTTAATTTCCAGTTCTGGAAAAGGCCATGAATATTTCTTAAAGTATTTACTCGGTACCTCCAACGGTTTACTGAATTCTGATGAAGACAGTATTCGGCCGGAAGAAATTAATTGGCAAGAAGAAGCCCCGGAAGGAAAAGTAGATTTACTTGTGAACTTGGAATTCCGGATGTCCGGCACGGCTCTTTATTCCGATATTATTTTACCGGCCGCCACTTGGTATGAAAAACATGACCTTTCAAGTACCGATATGCACCCATTTATTCATCCATTTAATCCGGCGGTCGCATCACCATGGGAAGCAAAATCAGACTGGGAAATTTTTAAAACGATCGCCAAAGCTGTGTCCGATATGGCTGAAGAAATTGACCTGGAACCGATGAAAGAAGTTGTGGCCACTCCTCTACAGCACGACACTACTGCCGAAATGGCCCAACCTTTAGGAAAGATTCGCGACTGGTCAAAAGGCGAATGTGAACCAATCCCGGGGCAAACAATGCCGCAAATTCATGTAGTCGAACGAGATTACAAACAAATTTACAATAAAATGATTGCCCTTGGTCCGAATGTGGAAAAACAACCATCCGGCGGTAAAGGGATGAATTGGAGTCTGGCAAAGGAATATGACGAATTGAAACGTCGGCTGGGAACGATTAACAATGGCACAATTGCAGACGGTTGTCCGGATATCAGTGACGCAAGAAATGCTTGTGAAGCCGTGCTTACCCTCTCATCTACATCAAACGGAAAAATTGCCGTTCGTGCTTGGGAAGCATTAGAAAAGCAAACGAATTTGGAACTGAAGGATTTGGCTTTAGACCGTGAAGGCGACCTGATGACCTTTGATAAAATAACCGCACAACCACAAACAGTCATCACATCCCCTGCATTCAGCGGATCGGAAAAAGATGGCCGGCGGTATTCACCGTTTACAACGAATGTCGAGAAAATGATCCCGTTTCGCACGATTACCGGAAGACAATCGTTTTTCCTTGACCATGACATGATGAAGGAATTCGGGGAAGCGATGGCGGTTTACAAACCGATTTTGAACCAAAAGCCATTCAACTCAAATCGACCGGAAGCGGAAGGCAAAGAAATTACATTAAATTACCTGACACCGCACAACAAGTGGTCCATCCATTCGATGTATTTTGACTCGAAACCAATGCTTAACCTATTCCGTGGCGGTCCGACCATTTGGTTAAACAAAGATGATGCAGAAGAAATTGGCGTGGCTGATAACGATTGGATTGAATGCTTCAACCGAAATGGGGTTGTCGTTGCCCGGGCAGTTGTCTCGCACAGAATCCCGAGAACCGTTGCATTTATGCACCATGCCCAAGATCGTCATATTCATGTCCCGGGAACAAAACTCACGCAAAATCGTGGCGGTACCCATAACAGCCCAACCCGCATTCATATGAAACCAACCCATATGATTGGCGGGTATGCCCAATTAAGTTACGGGTTTAACTATTACGGACCCACCGGAAACCAGCGTGATTTAAACGTTGTTATCAGAAAATTAAAGGAGGTTGACTGGCTTGAAAGTTAAGGCACAAGTAGGAATGGTTATGAACCTTGATAAATGTATCGGCTGCCATACATGCAGTGTCACCTGCAAAAACACGTGGACCAACCGACCGGGTGCAGAATATATGTACTGGAATAATGTCGAAACAAAACCCGGTATCGGTTACCCGAAACAATGGGAGGATCAAGACAAATATCGCGGCGGCTGGGAGCTAAAAGACGGTGAACTCGTTTTAAAGTCAGGATCCAAAGTAAATCGACTGTTAAACTTATTTTACAATCCGGCTCAACCGGAATTGGATGATTATTTTGAGCCTTGGGACTATGACTATGAAACATTAACAAATNGTCCGGAACGAAAACATCAACCGGTTGCCCGTGCAAAATCGTCTATCACCGGAGAATTTATGGACCTTGAATGGGGTCCGAACTGGGAAGACGATTTAGCCGGCGGACATATTACCGGGCTTCGTGACCCAAACGTCGTCAAAATGGAAGAATCAATCAAAACCGAATTTGAAGATGTGTTCATGATGTACTTACCGCGGATTTGTGAACATTGCATCAATGCACCTTGTGTTTCTTCCTGCCCATCCGGTGCGATGTACAAACGGGATGAAGATGGGATCGTTCTGGTTGACCAAAATGCTTGCCGCGCTTGGCGTTATTGCGTAACAAGCTGCCCATATAAGAAAGTTTATTTTAACTGGAAAACAAACAAAGCAGAAAAATGTACATTATGCTTCCCGAGAATCGAAAACGGGCAACCGACCATTTGTTCAGAAACTTGTGTCGGTCGGATCCGTTATATTGGGATAATGCTTTATGATGCAGATAAAGTAAAAGAAGCCGCATCCGTTGAAGATGAAAAACAACTGTATCATGCACAACTTGGCATCTTTTTAAATCCAAACGATCCGGAAGTCATTCAAGCTGCACTTGCAGAAGGAATTCCAATGGACTGGATTGAAGCCGCACAAAAATCCCCAATCTATAAAATGATTATTGATTGGAAAATTGCTTTGCCGCTTCATCCGGAATATCGCACGATGCCAATGGTTTGGTATATCCCGCCTTTAAGTCCAATCATGAACACGATTGAAGGAAAAGGAAGCAATGCAGACTGGTATGATATTTTTCCNGCCATTGATGACATGCGGATTCCTATTGAATACTTAGCCAATCTGTTGACTGCCGGTGATACTGCGCATATTCGGACTGTCTTGAAGAAAATGGCGGTGATGCGTAGTTACATGCGTGCCCAAACGACNGGAAAAGTTTTTGATACCGAAATTATTGATGAACTCGGTTTAACGGAAGATGGCATTAAACAAATGTATCGGTTGCTTGCGATTGCCAAATATGAAGATCGCTTCGTTATTCCAAAAAGCCATAAAGAAGAAGTTCAAGACTTGTACGATGATCAGGGTGCTTGCGGCTTAGACTTTGCCGGCGGACCTGGTGGTTGTGGGGTTCTCGCTTAATTTTAATTCAACAAAAGGGACAATTGTGACGATCGCCTTATCACTTGGTGTACAATGTTCTCTCTTAATTTTAATTCAACAAAAGGGCTTTTAAATATGGAGCCCTCCCCCTAAAAAAGGAGGCGAATAATAAATGCATCAAACAGAAATTTATCAACTGATTTCAATTCTTTTTCAATACCCGGATGAGGAATTGCTTACCATCCTACCGGAATTGCAAGTTGAAGTGGACAACTTCCAAGATGCCAAGATTCAGGCTCCTCTATCACAATTTTTGCATGTGTTAGCTGAGACTCCAGAAGATCAATTAATTGAACATTATATTGAACACTTTGATTTTGGCAGAACAACGAATCTGTATGTCACTTACTTCAATTCCGGTGAAGCAAGGGAACGAGGAATTGAACTATTAAAGCTAAAAGAATTTTATAAAGAACACGGTTTCGCTATAACGGACAATGAATTACCGGATTACTTACCGCTTATGCTTGAGTTTTGCGGCAATGTTCCGATCCATGTCAGCAACGATCTTTTACAAAATCATTATGGATCAATTCTAGAAATACGAAATAAATTACACGAGAATCAAAGTTATTATGCCCAGCTTCTTGATGCACTCGTTGCATTAATGGATAGAAACGGAATCTAGCTTGGAAACGGCAAAAATCAATCTTTAAAGGAGGGGGTTCATCGTGAGCAGACTCGATATATTCCTTTGGGCTATATTGCCTTATATCGTTCTGACCATCTTTATCGGTGGTCTCATATATCGTTACCAAAAAGATCAGTTTGGCTGGACAACAAAATCGAGTGAAATTTTAGAGAAGAAAAGATTACGCATTGGTTCCCTCATGTTCCATTGGGGTCTTATTTTCGTTTTTGGTGGACATGTCGCAGGAATTCTAGTGCCGATTCAATTTTACGAAGCACTTGGTATCCCGGAACATATATACCATAAGATAGCCATTATTTTAGGGATGCCTGCAGGGATTGTTGCCTTCATCGGGATTCTCTTATTGCTACATAGGAGAATTAGTGTCAAACGAATTTTCAAAACGACAACAACCGGTGATTGGGTTGCACTATTGGTTGTCATCTTGTGCCTTGCAACAGGTTTAACTGCAACTTCTTTAAATGTTGACGCGCACGGATTTGATTATCGAACAACAATTGCACCATGGTTTCGTGGAATCTTTACCTTTCACTTTCAACCGGAATTAATGGCGGGAATTCCAATCTGGTTTAAGATTCATATTTTATCTACCTTTGTCCTGTATACCGTTTGGCCATTTACAAGATTGGTTCATGCATTTAGCTTCCCGCTCCGTTATTTAACAAGAAATTATGTCATTTACAAAAGGCGTGTCAGAGAAATTTAAAGATTAGGGTGCCCTATGGAAACATATGGCTCCCTTTTTATCTTTGGACCTGACAGATAAGGAGGAATATTTCCCATGATTATGCAAAAGGACCTCAACCAAATTTCATCTATCATTGAAGCTGTAAAAAAGCAACTGACAAATGGCGACATACGTACTGCTAAAGAATGGATTGCCCAATTAGAAGCCCTAAGTCAAAACACCCTTGATGTCAACTTGCAATTCCAAGCCTATGTAACAATCGCAAAATATTACCGGCGCATCCGTAACTACGACGAGTCAGCCGGCCGTTTCCGAAAAGCGTTGAACATGGTTAGCGCTATCGACCAGAAGGAACTGGCAAAGGTGATCATTGATGCTCACCTAGTTTATATCACCCTTGAAACGGAATATAATCAATTGAAAAAAGCACGGACGACCGTAGCAAAACTGTTGGATTGGCTTGATAAAAATCGGCCGGATGACCACCTAGCCTATGGACTTACTTACCGTAGCCTCGGGAATATTTTTTTTGCTGATGATGATATTCAAGGCGGTATCAAACAAATGGAAAAGGCACTGGCTTATTTTTATAAAATTTATCCGGTCACCCACCCGGTCACCCTTGATGTAATCAACATCATCTCGAATGCTTATATAAAAATAGAGAATTTTGAAANTGCTCGTCTCCCCTACGAAAAACTTTTGCAAGAATATCAAAAGAGGAATGACCAAGCTGAAGTTGCCAGCACATTATTAAAGATTGGAGAAATTTATTATTATACAAACCTGAAACAAGCCCGTTCGTCAATCATGAAGGCGCTCAAAATATTTGAAGAAACGTTTGAAGCGGGGCATGAAGATATAATCAAGGCGCTTATGATGCTTGGTGAAATTGATGAAAATATAGGTAATTACCCACGAGCAGTCAACTACTATCAAAAAGCACTTGGACAAATTTTAACAAGTAGACAAAATACAAATGCCATCGTGGTTTACACGTATGCAAAAATCGGGATGATCTTGATCAAAATGGATAAATTAGCTGAGGCAAAGTCTTATTTAGAAGAAGGATTGGCGCTTTCGGAAAACTTTCCGAATATCCGGTTGCAGTTCCTTTACGGCTTAGGGAAAATTTACTCTTTTGAAAAAAATTATGATGCCGCCTTTGTGATCTTCCGNGAATTTTTACAGCGTCTGGAAGCTAGTGGGCACAAATATTGTAAAAGTTATGCAAACACGTTGCAGGCCATCGCCTTTAACGACCTTGAACAACAAAAACTGAACGAAGCCTTAAAACACTATTGTGAGGCTTTGTCCATTTATGAAAAACTCGTATCTACAAGCTGCCGGGAAGAAAAAGGGTTAGNATATATCCGTCTTGGCTATTGTTATGAACATATTGAGGAAAAGGACTTAAAGAAAGCAGAACAATCCTATGAAAAAGGCTTTCGGATTCTTGATAAAGTAAATGACACCGGGCTTTTAGAAGAAGCGCTCGCCGCCATGATTGACTTCTATAACCGTACGAATCAACCGAAAAAGAGGAAGATTTATAAGGATAAGCTGGTAAAATTACAAACCCGAGATTAGTTGGCAGTATTATATTATGTCCCCTTTTCAGATTTAGGGGACGTCTCGATACACTTTTTCATTCTCATTTTGAGCTACTAGTTGCTGCTGAATTTGACTACAACATTAGCATACTTTCTTCCCTAGATGGAAGTCACAGAAAAAGAACAGTTTATTTTTTCAAATAAAATTCCGAGTTATTATGTTTCACTTTAAGGAATTAACTTAGCGATATCTGTTTTTTTATAAATTGNTGTTCTGTTTTTCCTGCCTTTGCTTCAATTGAGTGTATTTTGCCTTAGTTATAAGGAATTTGGGAATTTGTTTGTTTTAAAATACTACTCTCCGAATTACTGGATAGTACCAAACTTTTTTAAGAAATAATTAATGTGAAGTCAGACTCTTTCAATGTTTTACTGCTCCGGTCATACCGGCAATTTCCAGAAAATGTTTATGCCGGACATTTTTTGAACACCGTAAACACAATGAGCAAAAATTTTTGCNCTTATGCCCTGCCAATCATTTTCAATCCGTTCAATCCCATGGTCCCAATACAGATGAAAAGGAGTATATAAGCTTGTCTTAAATCATCCATGTTGCCTGCGCAGCCCTTGCTCTCCACTCATCAAGATTTTCCTGCATCAAACAACCTGGAAACTCTTTCTCATGATCACCTCCAAAGGGGCAGGTCCCTTGTCCCATTTTTAGTCAATGTTGATAAGGTGGGCTGCGGGACCTGTCTATCTATTCATCTTCCCCGGCATCCATGTCGAGGATAAAGTTTCTTGGAATATCCCGTTCCATTCGGGGTTTTTGTTTTGCACTCTTTTTGTTCAAACGTTCTCGATATTCCTTTTGTGCGGCACGAACCTCATTGATGGTTTGATAGCCTTTATCCAACCACCGGCGAAGAATTCCTTCCACGTAACTCCAATTTTTATTCCCGCTTTCGACAGCTATTTTCATCGCTTCTAAAACAAGTTCTTGGGACAAATCCTCACACCACGCTTGTATTTTTTCAAAAAGATACCCACTGATGGTTCCAAACCCGTTTTGTTCGAAAAATGTAAATGGGTTTTGTTCTTCTGCGCGCGCGTGCGTAACTATTACTACGCTTTTTTTCTCTGGGGTAGTCTCTGAAGTAGTCTCTGGTATTGCTTTGGTTATGTTTGTTCGTGCTAGTGCTAAGCTTGCACCCACGTACTGACCAGCTTGCTCACCCGATGTGGTCAAGTTGGAATTATTTTGATACGTGTGATTAGTCAAGCTTGCATCTATGTACTGTCCCGCTTGCTCACCCGATGTGGTCAAGTTGGAATTATTTTGATACGTGTGATTAGTCAAGCTTGCATCTATGTACTGTCCCGCTTGCTCACCCGATGTGGTCAAGTTGGAATTGTTTTGGTCGTTGTGTTTGGTCAATTTGGTCACCGTTTGGTCAGTGTGATTGGTTAAATTGGTGCCAGTTTGATTTATCGGATTGCCGAAGTTAGCACCATTTGGGTTCGTGGGCTTGCTTAAGTTGGTATCTGATTGGTTTGTCCGTTTGCTTAAGTTGATATCCGATTGGTTCGTCGATTTGCTTACATTTGCATTCGTTTGTTCATCCTTGCCTATATTAGGTTTGTTTTGACCCGTCAGATTGTTCTGCGTTTGGTGGCTCGATGCCTTGCCTAAATTTATTCCTTTTTGACTGTTCAAAGCGTCCGTGTGTGTGCCGTTATGCTGCTCGGTTGGGTCGCTTGTGTCAGTCCGCTTGTTGCAAAGGTCGGAAAGTTGCGCATCCTCATCCATCAGCGACTCCAAATACTCGTAATTAATCCGATACCATTTGGTTTTGTCCATCTTAAAACGATTGTAATTTCCGGAAACGATTAAGCCTTCCCTTTCAAGCTTCCCAATAATTCTCCGGATTGTACTCGTGGACCAAAATGGAAACTGCCTGTGCCAATCCTCGTATGTGTTATATACCCATTGATACCCATCATATGTATGCTTGCTGTCTGCCAGCCAGTAGTGAAGTTGTTGGATAAACAGCGCCTGATTCAGTCCAATCTTTTTCGCTAATGTCGGTAGAACTAAAATTGGACTTTCATTGATTAATAGCTTGCTCATTTTCGACTCCCCCTTGTAATTATCCTTTTATTAGTGTTATAGATTCCCTTTTGCAAAATGAACATAAGATTGTCAAAAATTTTTAATGGGGAGGGAACAGCTCCATTGACTCATTTTAGAATATCCCGGAAAAAATAAACGGCGCCTACCCCTCAACACATAAAAATATTAACGTGTTCGGGGACAGGCACCGAAAAAATATAATGAAGGAAATTTAAATCGAAATCGTTTTTAATAAGGGGGATCCTTCAACGGTTCCCATCTCTTTATTAATATAATAAAAAGAAACCTTGTAAGCCATCCCCACAAATATCTTTTATTATTTATTATGATAATCATTCAACTTGTGTGAGTAAGTTTTTATTATCTTGCTCTTTTATAGGAATAAACTTAAATGTTAATGCTAGTATCAATGCACCGATTGAGCAAACGATACCTGACATCCAAAAAACTCCAACTAATCCGATATAATTTACTAAAAGACCACATATAAATGTCTCAATTGGAACAACGCCTCCCATTATTGACATCAATGTACCAAAAGCTCTTCCCCTCTGGTGGTCCGGGATAATATGTTGAATTAAAGTCATTGTATATGCATTTGCCAGACCTGAACCAATTCCGTATAAAAAGAGTATAAAAACATTGACGATAAGAATTGGGAATACCGGGAAAAGAACGATTGTACTTTGAAATAAAAAAGCAAGAATTTGTCCACGCTTAATATTGATAAATTTTGAAAACCATCCAGATGCGAAAGCCCCTAAAAACGTCCCTATACCTAACCCCAACTCCAGCAAACTATAACCTTCAGGACCAGAATGGAGGATCTTTTGTGACCAACCGGGCGTTAAATAAATAAATGTTACAAAGAAAATATTCGTNAAAAAAACACCTGGTATCATAAATAATAGTATTTTTGAACTTTTGATCACACGAAAACCNTCAACTACATCATTAATGAACTGTTTAACAGCAAATAATTNCTTTTCTTTTTTACGGTTTTTAGGTTGNACTGTCTNATTTACAGATTCCTTTGGCAAAACGAANCGTAATAGAAATAAATTAAAAGCAGAAAACAAAAAGGTGATTGTGTTAAAAATAAAAAAAAGATAAATATTTACTTTACTTAATAAAAAGGCACCTATCGTACTTGCTATAATAGTAGAAATTTGGGTTCCGGTAGCAAATAAACTATTGCCAAGAACCAATTTTTCTTCAGGTAAAGTCGAGGGCATAAAAGCCCTTGAAGGTGGAAAAAATATGTTATTACAAATATTCAGAAGAGAGAACATTACAGCTATAAATAAAATAGAAAACTCTATAACATATGTGTAAGTGGTAATCATTAGTAGAATTAAGGCAGAGCAAATATCTGTTATAATCATAATTTTTCTTCGATTATATCGATCGGGGTAACATTTGAATAATAAACATGGAACCTGTGGCAATAGTTGATTTAGTAATATCAAAAATATATAGTGGCATTGCGATGAGAAAGATCCAATCGCCCAAGCCTGAAATCATTCGTGCCATCCAGATTAA
>JGI25328J35697_1002581_pt1 | contig 10805 bp, 9 predicted proteins | sample HigsolmetaAR203D_FD_35697 | JGI IMG/M metagenome (IMG submission 35697)
AAAGATTAATCGACAAAATTCAACATTCTTTTCAATAAATTTGAATAGATGACTTTACATCTATTCTTTTTTTAAAGATAATAGAAAAATAAAGTTATTTTTAAAACTCAATACCCAAATATTTTTAAAATTACAAAGGTGAGTATTTATATGGCGAAAGATCAGGTATTAACCGCCGAACAAGTAATCGATCGGGTGAAACAATATTTAAATGAAGAGCATGTAGCTTTAGTATATAAGGCCTATCGTGTGGCAGAAGAAGCGCACAAACATCAATACCGGAAATCCGGGGAACCTTATATTATGCATCCGGTGCAGGTTGCGGGCATTTTAGCGGATTTGGAAATGGATCCTGCAACAGTGGCAGCGGGTTTTTTGCATGATGTCGTGGAAGATACGGAAATGACCCTCGAGGATTTAAAGAGGGAATTTAATGAAGAAATTGCCATGCTTGTGGATGGAGTTACGAAGCTTGGCAAGATTAAATATAAGTCTCATGAAGAACAGCAAGCGGAAAATCACCGGAAAATGTTTTTGGCTATGGCTCAAGATATTCGAGTGATTTTGATTAAGCTTGCTGATCGTCTGCATAATATGCGTACGTTGAAACATTTGCCGGCTGAAAAACAACGCAGAATCGCCAATGAAACGCTGGAAATTTTCGCCCCGCTTGCTCACCGGCTGGGAATTTCTAAAATCAAGTGGGAGTTGGAAGATACCGCACTTCGCTATTTAAACCCGCAGCAATATTATCGAATTGTCAATCTGATGAAGAGAAAGCGGGCAGAGCGCGAAGAATACTTGGAAGAGGTCGTTGAAGAAGTGAGGGAGCGGCTGAAAGAAGTCTCGATTGAAGCGGAAATATCAGGCCGTCCTAAACATATTTACAGCATTTACCGGAAAATGGTCATAAAAAACAAACAATTCAATGAAATATACGACTTATTGGCTGTAAGAATTTTGGTCAACAGCATTAAAGATTGTTACGCGGTGCTTGGAATTATTCATACATGCTGGAAACCGATGCCGGGGCGTTTCAAAGATTATATTGCTATGCCGAAGCCTAATATGTACCAATCGCTGCATACGACTGTCATCGGTCCGAAAGGCGATCCTCTGGAAGTTCAAATCAGGACTTTTGATATGCATCGCATCGCTGAATACGGGGTTGCTGCCCACTGGGCATATAAAGAAGGAAAAACGCTTGATGAAAACTCTTCTTTTGAAAAGAAACTTTCTTGGTTCCGTGAAATTCTTGAGTTTCAAAAAGAATCGGCCAATGCGGAAGAATTTATGGAATCGCTGAAAATTGACTTATTTTCCGATATGGTATTTGTATTTACTCCAAAAGGAGATGTCATCGAGCTTCCGTCCGGNTCTGTTCCGATAGATTTTGCCTATCGCATCCACTCGGAAATCGGCAACAAAACGATCGGTGCAAAAGTCAATGGAAAAATGGTGACTCTTGATTACAAGCTGAAAACTGGGGACATCGTGGAAATATTGACGTCCAAGCATTCTTACGGTCCAAGTCAAGACTGGATTAAATTGGCCCAAACGTCCCAAGCGAAAAATAAAATTAAACAGTTTTACAAGAAACAACGGAAAGAAGAAAACATTGAAAAAGGTCGGGAGCTTGTAGAAAAAGAAATCCGCAATATGGATTTTGATTTAAAAGAAGTAATGACGCCGGAAAATATTAAAAAAGTAGCTGAAAAATTCAATTTNTCATCGGAAGAAGATATGTACGCAGCTGTCGGCTATAATGGCATTACCGCTGCCCAAATCGCCAANAGATTGACGGAAAAATTGAGAAAACAGAGAGATGAAGAAATCAGTGTTCAAGAATCGGCGATCAAAGAGCTGAAAACATTCCCGACTACTAGTAAAACGAACGTCGGTGTTCGCGTAAAAGGAATCGATAATTTGCTGCTCCGACTTTCAAGATGCTGCAATCCGGTTCCTGGAGATGACATCGTCGGCTATATTACGAAAGGACGCGGTATTTCCGTTCATCGTGCGGATTGTCCTAATATCCATACTGAAGAGACGAAAGATCGTTTAATTCCGGTCGAATGGGAAAGCAATCCGGAAAATCATAAAGAATACAACGTAGAAATCGAAATATCGGGTTATGACCGCCGCGGTTTATTAAATGAAGTCCTCCAAGTGGTCAATGAAACAAAAACCAANATTTCAGCGGTTACCGGCCGATCCGATCGCAATAAAGTAGCTAGAATACACATGTCGATTTTCATACGCAACGTCAGCCACTTGCATAAAGTGGTGGAACGAATTAAGCAAATACCAGACATTTATGCGGTAAGAAGAATTATGAATTAAGGGTGTGGAAAATGAGAGTCGTACTGCAAAGAAGCAAAGAAGCTTCCGTCGAAGTGGANGGAAAAACGGTCGGACAAATTTCATCCGGTTTTGTCCTTCTAGTTGGAATCACTCATGAAGATACAGAAGAAGACGCCGCTTATTTAGCGGAAAAAATTGCCGGGCTAAGAGTATTCGAAGACGATAAGGGAAAAATGAACTTATCCATCCTTGATGTAAATGGAGAAATTCTTTCCATATCGCAATTTACTTTATATGGCGATACGAGAAAAGGACGNCGTCCCAATTTTATGAACGCCGCTAAACCGAGCCATGCAGAGCCTTTATATGATCGTTTTAATGAATTATTGCGCGAAAAAGGCGTGCACGTGGAAACCGGCCGATTTGGAGCGATGATGGACGTCAAATTAGTCAACGATGGGCCGGTCACCTTAATATTGGAAAGCAAATAACGTGATTTTAAGAGGATGGCCGACCGGCCGCCTTTTTATTGTGAAAAATAAGAAATGAGACCGTTGTAAATGCCGGTTGTTGCCTGCTCTTGATAGGGCAGGGTGATAACGGTTTGCTCTTCCTGTGGATTGCTTAAAAAACCAAGTTCAAGCAAAACAGAAGGTTGACTGTTTTCTCTTAGTACATAAAAATCGCCTTTTTTAACGCCGAGAGAAAAAAGCGGACTTGCTTTTTTTACTTGCATTTCCACCGCTTGAGCCAGCCTNTGTTGATAAGGCTGATAGTAATAAGTGGTAAAGCCCCGAATATTTTGATTGTGGTTGCTGTCAAAGTGGATGCTTATGAAGGCATCGGCTCCNAAAATTTGGGACATGGCCACTCTCGAAGCCAGCGGAATATAGGAATCATCCTCTCTTGTTAAAAAAACATGCGCCCCAGCCCGTTCCAATTTTTCGTATAAACGTTCTGCTGTTTCCAACGTTAAAANTTTTTCCATAGTGCCGCTTGCTCCTTTTGTTCCTCGGTCTTTTCCTCCATGCCCCGGATCAAGGACGATGGTTTTTCCTTTTAGAACGCTTGGATCCAGTGCTGATTGGGAAGAAACATTGGCTTGACGAACAGCGACTACCCAGCTGGCTATATACCCTGTCTGTCCTTTCGATAAATCAATTTCATACCAATTTCCCACCTCTTTGTTGATCGGATAACGATCACCCGCATTTGCTTTTGCCGTAACAGCGGAATCGGTAGATGGTTCAGTTCGAATATTGGTATTGTTGTAAAGAACGACGGCCATCCTATTGTTCAAAACGTTTTCTTTTTGATCATTGAGGCGAATAAATTGTTGATTTACCCAAGCTGTTTGGTTTTGGTATTCGATTTGCACCCATTCATTTTTCGTTTGTTCGGCCTTCACTGAATCTCCGCTATTCAACTTTCCGACAATATCTCCTTGCTCTGAAGGAATGTTTCGAACATTGACGTGGTCCGCTATGATGATCCCTTGTCGGCTGAAATCGCTCTGTTTTTGAGCCAACGTAGTTAAGTAGCCGGCGATCCATCCTTTTGTTCCATTCTTTAATTCAATTTTGTACCAGCCGTTTTGTGATTCCAGCACAGAATAGGTTTCGTTGTTTTTTACGTTGCCGATGATTCCAAAAGAATAGCCGGGGCCTTCCCGAACATTGACGACATCGGTGTTTACGGTGATGCTGTTTGCGTAAGCCAAGCTAGTCTGAAGCAAAACAATCAAAAGCGACAAAAGAAACAACGTCAAAAAACGCGTACCCATCACTCACCATCCATGTCTGTTTTGATTCTGATCCGTCTTTTGAAAGGAACTCACTGTTTCAATTCTTCTTTTTCAAAAAAAATCCTGTTTTTTTATGAAAAATTAGGAAAAAGGAAATAATAGAAACAATCTCTTTGCGGATGGATCAGATTTTACGAAAGGCAGGTATCATCATGCGGGCAAACGATAAACAAACAATGGTCTCAAGTGAAAACAAGCCTTTATTTGGCATCCGTTTCCATGATCGAATAGATAGAGAAGAAGCGAATTTATGGGAGCTTGCTTCTGAATTCGGTGTGTCTCTGAACGAAATCAAGCGGATAAAAAAGAGGCTTGAACGTTCTTGAGAAATTCCTTATACTAAGGACATTGGCATGTGCGAATTCTATCAAACACATATAGATAAAACCAATGAGGGAGAAGAGTAGTTAAAAACGCATGCAAAGAGAGGAAATGCCTTGGGCTGAAAGCGTTTCTGCATGGCTGTTTAACGAAAAACACTCCTTAGGTTTCCCTCTGAACTTTTAGTAGGAGGGAACGCAGATGGCGTTAACGGACAAAGTGGGAGCAATTTTCGCTCCAATTAGGGTGGTACCACGGGAATCTACTCTCGTCCCTTGTTTTGGCAAGCGCAAGCAAGGGGCGAGAGTTTTTTATTAGCCCGATGGGTTCATCCGTAAGAANTCATGTACATAGTGGTTAGGTACGAAGGAGGAGAAATCATGATACAAATTCCAAGAGGCACTCAGGATATCCTTCCGGGAACTGTAGAAAAATGGCAGTGGATTGAGCAAACGGCCAAAGAGGTTTGTCGGACNTATAATTATTCTGAAATTCGTACTCCGATTTTTGAACACACTGAGCTTTTTCAGCGNGGNGTCGGAGATACAACGGATATTGTGCAAAAAGAAATGTACACGTTTGAAGACAGGGGCGGACGCAGTCTGACGCTTAGACCGGAAGGAACCGCTTCTGTCGTCCGTTCTTATGTGGAAAATAAAATGTACGGAGATCCTAATCAGCCTGTTAAGCTGTTTTACACAGGGCCGATGTTTCGCTACGAACGTCCTCAGGCCGGACGTTTTCGCCAATTTGTCCAGTTTGGGGTTGAAGCGATTGGAAGCGAGGATCCGGCTATAGACGCTGAAGTCATTTCAATTGTCATGACTATTTTCAAAAAGTTAGGTCTAAAAAATATTCAACTTGTCATAAATTCGTTGGGCGATAAAGAAAGTCGACTTGCTCATCGGGAAGCTCTTATTCAGCATTTCAANCCTCGGATCGGTGAATTTTGTGCTGATTGTCAAAATCGGCTGGACAAGAATCCGCTGAGGATTTTAGACTGCAAAAAAGATCGCGACCATGAATTGATGAAGACGGCTCCATCGATATTGGATTATTTAACAGAACCTTCCAGAAAGTTTTTTGATAAAGTTCAATTTTATTTAAAGGAACTTGGAATTGAATTTATTGTAGATCCTACGCTTGTCCGCGGATTGGATTACTACCATCACACCGCTTTTGAAGTTATGAGCAATGCTGAAGGATTCGGTGCCATTACGACTTTATGCGGCGGCGGACGATATAACGGACTTGTCCAAGACTTGGGAGGTCCGGAAATGCCGGGAATTGGCTTTGCATTCAGCATCGAACGGCTTTTGCAGGCACTTGAAGCGGAAAAAGTCGAATTGCCTGTAGAACGAGGTCTCGATTGTTTTCTTGTTTCTCTTGGAGAGGAAGCAAAAGATTATTCCGTCAAGCTGTTGCAAGAGCTTCGCCATGCCGGAATTCGGGCCGATAAAGACTACCAAGATCGAAAAATGAAAGCTCAGTTGAAACAGGCGGACCGGTTAGGCGCTCGCTTTGCGGCGATTTTAGGTGAAGACGAATTAAAGAAACAGGTGGTCGTCCTAAAACAGATGGAAACAGGTGAGCAAAGAGAAGTTCCTATTGACCGGCTTGTTTCTGAATTAAAAGAAATATAAAGTACGAATCGATCTGTATATCGACCCCTCTGCAAAACAGAGGGGTAAATGCCAAGATCAATGAACCATTTCATCTATGTCTATCAATTGAGGAGGAGAAAAGATTGTTTGGAAGAACTCATTATTGTGGAGAAATTACGGACCAGCACATTGGTGAAGAGGTCGTTTTAAAAGGATGGGTGCAAAGAAGAAGAGATTTAGGCGGCTTGGTTTTTGTGGATCTGCGTGACCGGACGGGAATTGTCCAAGTGGTATTCAGCCCGGAAACATCAAAAGAAGCTTATGAAACAGCAGATAAAGTTCGNAACGAGTATGTTCTTGACATAAAAGGNANAGTGGTGGCGCGCAGTCGTGAAACGATCAACCCCAATATTAAAACTGGGACCATTGAAATTCAGGCGAATGAAGTGACGATTTTAAGCGCAGCCAAAAATCCGCCGTTTACGATTGAAGACCGGACCGAAGTTTCGGAAGATGTGCGCTTGAAATACCGTTACTTGGATTTGCGTAGAAATACGATGTTTGAAACGTTTCAAATGCGTCACAACATTACAAAATCGGTTCGCAGTTTTCTTGATGAAGAAGGATTTATAGAGGTAGAAACGCCGATTTTGACAAAAAGCACACCCGAAGGAGCACGCGATTATTTGGTGCCGAGCCGGGTGCATCCGGGAGAATTTTACGCACTTCCGCAATCTCCCCAAATTTTTAAACAGTTGTTAATGGTGTCGGGATTTGATCGCTACTATCAAATTGCTCGTTGTTTTCGAGATGAAGATTTGCGCGCTGACCGCCAACCGGAATTTACTCAAATCGATATCGAAGCAAGCTTTTTAAGTCAAGAAGATATTATGGACTTGACTGAACGAATGTTGAAACGATTAATGAAAGAAGTCAAAGGACTGGAAATCACCGAACCATTTCCGCGAATGACTTATGCAGAAGCAATGAGCCGTTATGGTTCCGACAAACCGGATACCCGCTTTGGCATGGAACTGATCGATGTCTCTGAAATTGTTAAAAATTCAAGTTTTAAAGTATTTGCCAATGCCGTAGCTCAAGGNGGGCAAGTAAAGTTAATTAACGCCAAAGGAGCTGCAGGCCAGTATTCCCGAAAAGATATCGATCAGCTGGCAGAATTTGCAGCGCGTTACGGTGCTAAAGGTCTCGCATGGCTAAAAGTAGAAGATGGAGAATTAAAAGGACCGATCGCCAAATTTTTCAGCGAAGAAGAACAAGATCAGCTGAAGAAAACGGCGGAAGCAGAGAGCGGCGATCTGCTTCTTTTCGTCGCAGATAAAAAATCGATTGTGGCCGATGCTCTCGGTGCTCTTCGTCTTAAACTTGGAAAAGAACTAGGTCTGATCGATGACAATCAATTTAATTTCTTATGGGTAACCGATTGGCCGCTCCTTGAGTATGACGAAGAAGATGGAAGATATACGCTGCCCACCATCCGTTTACGATGCCTTTCAGAGAGGATTTGCCGTACCTTGAAAGCGAGCCTGAAAAAGTACGGGCCCAAGCATATGATATCGTTCTCAACGGCTATGAACTGGGCGGAGGTTCACTGCGGATTTTTGAGAAAGATATACAGGAGAGAATGTTTAAAGCGCTAAGTTTTACAAAAGAAGAAGCAGAGGAACAATTCGGCTTCCTGCTTGAAGCGTTTGAATATGGAACTCCNCCGCATGGAGGAATCGCATTAGGACTGGATCGGATCGTCATGCTTCTGGCTGGCCGGTCTAATCTGCGCGATACGATTGCCTTTCCGAAGACGGCNAGTGCAAGCTGCTTGTTGACGGATGCACCGGGGGAAGTTAGTCAAAGCCAACTGGAAGAGTTGCATTTGAGACTGTCTGTTGAAAAAAATGGGTAAAGATTATGTGTATTGAATGTTGATAAATCAAGAAGGCTATGTTAATATATCAGTAACGATTACGAGTCCTGATGTGTACGTTAGTAACCTATTCTGTTTTGACCGAACACTTAGATTTACGGGAGCCTGGAGTTTTTAAGTAGCGCAAATGCCTCTTTCTCTGGATGGAGGACTTGCAAAGCTTAAAACAGGGCACCCACCTGCCGAGAGCGGGTTCAAAACGTATAGATCTTTGACAACGGCACGATTGGGACTCGTACTTTTGTTTCCGTAGACTTTAAATAGCCCGAATAAACCATTTTGCTTTGATGAACAACCGCTGCATGCAGCGGTTGTTTTTGCGTATTGAATGAAAAGGCTTTCTTATCAGGCAGGTCATTCGACCATCCTCCATAAAAACGTCTATTGAATCCTTTCTATTAGATGCGGTAAGATAGTTTTTGGCGAAAAAACTGTCGAGCTTAGGCAACGGCTGATTACATAATAGGAGTGAGAATATGCTTCACCAATTTTCGAGAAATGAATTAGCGATTGGAAAAGAAGGGCTGGAAAAATTAGCAAACAGCACGGTTGCTGTACTAGGCGTTGGAGGAGTCGGTTCCTTTGCTGTTGAAGCGTTGGCACGTTCCGGAATTGGACGTATTGTAATGGTGGATAAAGATGTAGTGGATATAACGAATGTGAACCGGCAAATTCCCGCTTTGCTGTCCACGATCGGAAAAGCAAAGGTGGATGTGATGAAAGAAAGAATCGCGGATATAAATCCTGATTGTGAAGTCATCGCCTTAAAAATGTTTTATACGGAAGAAACGTATGAGCAATTCTTTGGCTATCGCCCTGATTTCGTCATTGACGCATCCGATACCATTACTTATAAGATTCATTTAATGAAAGAATGTTTGAAACGAGATATTCCCATCATTTCTAGCATGGGAGCCGCTAATAAGATGGATCCAACCCGATTTCGGATTGCCGATATATCCCAAACGCACACTGACCCGATTGCGAAAGTGGTTCGTACCCGATTGCGCAAAGAGGGGATCAAAAAAGGGGTNCCTGTTGTGTTTTCCGATGAAAGCCCCATCGTTATCCGCGAAGACGTCCGCAAAGTGGTCGGCAACGACGAAGCAAGTATTCGAAAAGCGAAAATGCCCCCATCTTCGAATGCGTTTGTTCCATCTGTATGCGGCCTGATTATGGCCTCATACGTGGTTCGAAAGCTGCTAGAAGGAATAGAAATAGCACGGGTGCAAAACGGGTAAAAGCCGCCGATAAAGGCGGCTTTTTATTTTTAAGGCAAGCATTTCTTTTTTGAGCAGTAATCCATGAAAATAAAGGCAAAGAGAATGACGCCCGTTTGACATGCTGGTAAAGGTGTCAAGAAACGACGTCATCGTTCATCATTTAGGCTGCCGTAATAGAACGATGATGTTCTTTCCAATGATCATCGCTCTTTTTTTGGTACAGTGATGGATCGAAGTTTTCCCTCATCTAATCAGCTGCATTTTCGGCATTAAGCCAGATCTTTCGCTTTTGTTTCCGTTCCTAATAGGGCGATGCTGACAACGCTGATGATAATCGCCGCACAAAAAATAGAGAAGATGGCGGAGATAGAAGTCTCGCTGCCAAGAAAACCGATCAAAAGCGGACCGAGGATGCCTCCTATTCGTCCGAAAGAAGTGGCCATTCCAACCCCTGTACCGCGGATAGCCGTCGGGTATTGTTCCGGTGAATAAGCATAAAGTGCTCCCCAAGCGCCTAAGTTAAAGAAAGATAGTAAAATTCCATAAGTAATCAACAACGGCAAAGTTTCCGCATTTCCAAAAAGCCATGCGCTGATGGAAGTACCCAGCAAAAAGATTATTAAGACCCATTTACGGCCGATTCTGTCAATCAGCCAGGCAGCAGTGAAATAGCCGGGAAGCTGTGCAAGAGTCATAATCAGCACATAGCCGAAACTTTTAATTAGGCTGAATCCTTTCATGACCATAATGCTTGGGAGCCAAAGGAACATGCCGTAATAAGAGAACACGACGCAAAACCAGACGATCCATAGCATGATCGTTTTTCGAATATGCGGACGAGACCATACTTCTTTTATGTTTAGAATGAAAGAACGTTTTGTTTTTACCGATTGAAAACGGGCTGAATCGGGTAAATTCCAGCGTAAATACAGGGCGTACAGTGCCGGAATGGCTCCTAATAATAATGCCATTCTCCAACCGTATTCTGGAATAATAAAATAGGAGACGACAGCAGCAAGCAACCAGCCGCCTGCCCAGAAACTTTCCAAAAGGACAATGNTTCTGCCNCGATCTTTGGCCGGTACGCTTTCCGATACAAGTGTTGATGCAACGGGAAGTTCGCCCCCTAAGCCCATTCCGATAAAAAATCGGAAGAATAGAAATAAGACAAGAGTGCTTGTGAACGCCGATAATCCGCTCCCGATCGTAAAGAGAAGCAACGTGATCAGAAAGACCGGCTTTCTTCCGATTCTGTCAGCCAGCAAACCAAATAAAAAGGCGCCTGCTGCCATACCGATGGAGTTAACGCTTCCAATCCATCCCATTTCCTTGACCGACAAATTCCAATCTTTTTGCAGGGCAGCTTGGATAAACGACAGCATTCCGACATCCATGGCGTCAAACAGCCAAGCGAAACCGGCTATACCTAGGAGCTTGCGAGTGTTTTGTTTTAATGCGTCATTCATTGAAGATTTCCTCCTGTAATTACATATGTAAACAAATGTATTTACAACTAATTATACAGATAAAGGCTCATTGGAACAATCCTTTTCGTATTTTTTGAATCATCCTGCAAGGATTTATCAATTTTATTGTCAAAGAAAATATAA
>JGI25328J35697_1002582_pt1 | contig 10803 bp, 11 predicted proteins | sample HigsolmetaAR203D_FD_35697 | JGI IMG/M metagenome (IMG submission 35697)
AAAAACGTAAGCCATCATTTATGGTGTTCTAGAGGAGAGGGGCAAGCGAAATTTTAAAGCCTTCTGATTCTTCTTTCTCACAGCCACTATTGGCATTGGNGAAAAGCTGTTATGCAATGTAAACTATTAGAAATAGTCCGGTGAGTGNCGTTTCCTGCTTGTGACCNCCACAGAAGTGTGCAAACATGCAAACTCCCTGTTTTTTCTTTACATGATGCTCTCCTTTAGCTGGAGCGAAAGATTAAGATACTAAAGCATAAAAATACCGCTGACACATATCTCCATGTGACCAAGAAAATTGAGGACGAGGCACTGGAGTTGTATTAACGGTATAATACAAACATGAATATCTAATTTTTGTGGGTGAATTGTGGGACTGTTCGAAAAGTCAAATCCCCATTGAAAACAAAAAATTATAAACACCGATATATCAACTTTTCTAAAATAATGGGGGCGTCAATAAGCCGTAAAAACGACTTATTAGACACCCCCTTAGTATTATAAGGATTATCCAATACTTCCTTCCATTTCAAACTTGATGAGGCGGTTCATTTCAACGGCGTATTCCATTGGCAGCTCTTTTGTGAATGGTTCAATGAATCCCATAACGATCATTTCGGTTGCTTCCTCTTCAGAAATGCCGCGGCTCATGAGATAAAACAGCTGCTCTTCAGATACTTTCGATACTTTTGCTTCATGTTCCAAAGATATATTATCGTTTAGGATTTCATTATATGGAATCGTGTCGGAAGTTGATTGGTTATCCATGATTAATGTGTCGCATTCAATGTTTGCACGTGCTCCGTCTGCTTTCCGACCAAAATGGACAATACCTCGGTACGTTACTTTTCCACCTTGTTTCGAGATCGATTTCGAAACAATCGTAGATGAAGTATTCGGCGCTAAATGAAGCATTTTCGCTCCTGCATCTTGATGTTGACCTTTACCGGCAAGGGCAATGGACAATGTCATGCCGCGTGCACCTTCACCTTTCAATACGACTGCAGGATATTTCATAGTTAATTTCGAACCGATGTTTCCGTCAATCCATTCCATTGTTGCATTTTCTTCACAAACCGCACGTTTCGTTACTAAGTTATACACATTGTTTGCCCAGTTTTGAATNGTTGTATAGCGGCAATAGGCTCCCTTTTTCACAATGATTTCTACAACAGCACTGTGCAGCGAGTTAGTTGTGTAGACAGGCGCCGTACATCCTTCAACATAATGAACGTGGGCACCTTCATCAACTATAATTAACGTCCGTTCAAATTGTCCCATGTTTTCTGAATTAATTCGGAAATATGCTTGCAAAGGCGTATCAACTTTTACTCCAGGCGGAACGTAAATAAANGAACCCCCTGACCAAACTGCAGAGTTTAAAGCGGCAAATTTGTTATCAGTCGGCGGAACGACCGTCGCCCAATATTTTTTAAAGATGTCCTCGTTTTCTTTTAAGGCGCTGTCTGTATCTTTAAAAATGATGCCCATTTTTTCAAGGTCTTCTTTCATATTGTGATACACAACTTCTGATTCGTATTGNGCAGAAACACCTGCTAAATATTTTTGTTCCGCTTCAGGAATTCCGAGCTTATCAAAAGTGCGTTTAATTTCTTCTGGAACTTCATCCCAAGAACGTCCTGAGTGTTCAGAAGGTTTTACGTAATAAGTAATTTCATCGAAATCTAAAGCAGACAAATCGCCGCCCCATTGAGGCATTGGCATTTTATAAAAATGGTCTAAAGCTTTCAAGCGGAATTGCAGCATCCACTCAGGCTCATTTTTCATTTTCGAAATTTGTTCAACAATTTCTCTTGTCAATCCGCGTTCTGCNCGGTATATAGAAACGTCTTTATCGACAAAGCCATACTTATAATCGCCTATTTCAGGCATTTTTTTCGCCATACTTTCTCACTCCAATCTAATTTAAATTTTATCACTCGACTTCAGATCGCACACCTTTTTCCATCGCTTTCCAGGCAAGCGTTGCACATTTGATTCGAGCTGGAAATTTTGAAACGCCTTGCAATGCTTCAATATCTCCTAAATCAATATCATCATCGTATTCCTTGCCTTGCATCATATCGGAGAAGATTTTAGAAAGCTTAAGAGCATTTTCAATCGTTTGTCCTTTGATCGCTTCGGTCATCATGGATGCCGATGACATCGAAATGGAGCAGCCTTCCCCTTCAAACTTCGCATCGATGACTTTTCCATCCTCAATTTTCATTGTCANATGAATTCTATCACCGCAGGTTGGATTGTTCATGTCAACCGTAACGCTGTCTTGAAGAGAGCCTTTATTTCTAGGATTTTTATAGTGATCCATAATGACTTGACGATACAATGTGTCAAGATTATCAAATGACATTGCCGAAATACTCCTTTGTTTTTTGAATTGCGCGAATGAATAAATCAATTTCTTCTTCAGTATTATATAGATAAAAGCTCGCCCGTGCTGTCGCTGATACTTCTAAGCATTTCATCAATGGCTGGGCGCAATGGTGCCCGGCTCGGATCGCAATACCTTCCGCATCCAGAACAGTTGCCACGTCGTGAGGATGAATGCCTTCGAGGTTGAAGGTAACGAGCCCAGCCCGTTCTTTCGGTCCGTAAATTGTCATGCCTTCAATATTTGAGCATTGNTCCAATGCATATTGGGCAAGTCTATGTTCATGATTGAAAATATTCTCAAGNCCAATTTCTTCTAAAAAGTCAATTGCTGCNGCTAATCCAACTGCTCCGGCAATAATTGGTGTACCAGCTTCAAATTTCCATGGGAGCTCCTTCCATGTAGATTCATATAAACCGACAAAATCAATCATCTCTCCGCCGGTTTCAACCGGTTCCATATTTTCGAGCAGCTCTTTTTTTCCGTATAGAACACCGATTCCTGTCGGAGCACACATTTTATGTCCCGAGAAAGCAAGAAAATCACAATTTAAATCTTGAACATCAATTTTCATATGTGGTGCTCCTTGAGCAGCATCTACGACAAGAACAGCTCCNTTTTGATGAGCAATTTCGCCTATTTCTTTTACTGGATTGATCGTGCCAAGAACATTGGATACGAGCGCAATCGAAACAATTTTCGTATTGGCTGTAATCGTATTTCGAACATCACTTAANGAGATAGTTCCGTCTTCTTTTAGTGGTATATATTTTAACGTAGCTCCTGTTTCTTTTGCAACTTGCTGCCATGGAATTAAATTGGCATGATGCTCCATGTACGTAATGACAATTTCATCGCCTTCATTTAAATTGGCCCTTCCATAGCTCTGTGCCACCATATTTAGTCCTGTTGTTGTTCCCCGTGTAAAAATAATTTCCTGGACGGATTTTGCGTTAATAAATTGACGAACTCTTTCCCGTGAACCTTCATAGGCATCTGTAGCTTTTGTACCAAGTGTATGAACACCGCGATGCACATTTGAATTGTACTCGCGGTAGTATTTTGTGATTGCATCAATGACGACATTTGGCTTTTGCGATGTTGCAGCATTATCCAAATAAACTAAATCGCGGCCGTTGACCTTTTGACTAAGGATCGGGAACTGTTTNCGAATTTCTTTAATATCCATTACCGAACTTTCCTTTCAATAACCTCTGTCAATTGGTTTTTTACACTTTCAATCGGCATTTGTCTTACAACAGGATCTAAAAATCCATGAATAATTAATCGCTCAGCCTCCGATTTTGAAATTCCTCTGCTCATTAAATAATAGAGCTGAATCGGGTCAACACGCCCCACAGATGCGGCATGGCCGGCGACAACATCATCTTCATCAATGAGCAAAATCGGATTTGCGTCTCCTCTTGCCTTTTCACTTAACATTAAAACGCGGGATTCCTGCTCAGCATTTGATTTCGATGCACCGTGCTCAATTTTGCCGATGCCGTTAAAAATGGACGTCGCACTGTCTTTCATAACACCATGTTTTAAAATGTTGCCTTCGGTATGTTTGCCAAAGTGAACGACCTTCGTCGTAAAGTTTTGAATNTGGCTTCCTCTCCCAACAACAACTGTTTTTGTATCGCCTATAGAACCGTCTCCGACAAGATTTGTTGTGTTTTCAGAAATCGTATTGCCGTCATTCATTAATCCTAATGCCCAAAGAATTTTTGCATCGCGTCCAGCAACCCCGCGGCGGTTCACATATGTTGTGATGTTTTCAGTCAGATTGTCAACCGCACCGTANGAAACTTTCGCATTAGTATTGGCGATAACTTCGGTAATTAAATTAAACACAGCACCCTCTGTTTCGGTGGTCGAGATGTAGTTTTCGACATACGTAACAGAACTATTATCATCCGCAACGATGATCACATGATTAAACAAATTGGCTTCAGGGTTTTCATGTATAAAAACCGCCTGAAGAGGCTTTTCCACTTCTACATTTTTCGGCACATACACAAAGACCCCGCCGTTTAAATAGGCTGCGTGCAAAGCTGTCAGCCGATGTTCATCAATTTTTACTCCATCTTTCATAAAATATTGCTGAAGCAAGTCTCCGTGTTCCTTCGCAGCCGTGTGAATGTCAGTAAAAATAACTCCTTTTTCTTTCAAATCTTCAGAGACTGTCAAAAAAGCAGGCGTATTGTCACGTTGTATATAAAGATTTTTATGTTCTTCATCTGCCTCAATAAGCGTTTTTACTTCTTCCGGCAGCTCATCAAGAGAAGATAGAGTGCTGCTGGAAACGACATGTTTAGAAAACTGTGAGAAATTCCATTTGTCGATTTTTGTTTTATCCGGCTTTGGCAATGGAAGCTCTTCAGCTTTTGCAAGAGCAAGCAAGCGAAGATCTTTCAGCCAGTCCGGTTCACCTAACTGTTTGGAGAAATTTTCTATATATTTCTGGTCAAACGGTAGTTTCGTTTCTACAGTCATTTTGATCCTCCTAACGCTTACGCTTCTTGCCCTACTGTTTCGTCTTCGATGCCTAATTCCTTTTTAATCCAGTCATATCCTTCTGCTTCAAGACGCTGAGCTAGTTCTGCTCCNCCGGATTTCACGATTCTTCCTTGCATCATAACATGAACAAAATCNGGTGTAATATAGTTTAACANACGTTGATAGTGTGTAATAATCANGCAGCCAAACTCAGGGCTNCGCATTTCNTTGATACCTTTGGAAACAATTTTCAACGCATCAATATCTAAGCCTGAATCAATTTCGTCCAAGATGGCAATCTTAGGCTCAAGCATCATTAATTGAAGTATTTCATTCCGCTTTTTCTCACCGCCCGAGAATCCTTCATTTAAATATCGCTGCGCCATCCCTTGATCCATTTCAAGAAATTCCATTTTTTCATCCATTTTGCGAATAAATTTCATTAAAGAAATTTCGTTGCCTTCGCCTCGGCGGGCGTTGATAGCTGAACGCAAGAAATCAGCATTTGTGACTCCGCTGATCTCACTTGGATATTGCATGGCAAGAAAAAGTCCTGCACGCGCACGCTCATCTACTTCCATCTCAAGCACATCTTGTCCGTCGAGAGTTATGGATCCTTGTGTCACTTCATATTTTGGATGTCCCATGATCGCGGAGGAAAGAGTTGATTTTCCTGTTCCGTTCGGCCCCATGATCGCATGAATTTCTCCGCCTTTTATTTCAAGGTTCACACCTTTTAAAATTTCTTTCCCTTCTACGGAAACATGCAAATCTTTAATCGTTAATGTAGATCCTGACATAACCAATACCTCCATTAATCTATAGGTCAAATATTAATATCATTCTCAATTTATTCTCATTATTATTTTATAACAAATTAAAAGTGAATACAACCTTTTAATATCTCACAACATTATTCATATTACCAAATTTTTAGGAACAAAGTATATAGTCATCTTAGTATCATTCAAACAAACTTGTTGTATGTATTCAATAAAAAGAAAAACCAGTCTTTGCCGACTGGCTGATTTAGTTTAGCGTAGACAAAAACAATTTCCCTTTCAGATTAGCTGTTACAATTTGGCTGCTGCGGTAATTTCGTTCTCTTTTTCTTTCAACCTTCATTCGCTTCTTATGTGTTCTCCTATATTCGTTATATCCCATTCCGTGAAATTGATGCATTGCTTTTTCCATTTCAGACGTAAATTTAATGTCTATCATTTCTTGGTTTAAATAAATAATGAACCAATCCTTTCATTTTTTATACAATTTAATGTTAGCAATGATTGCAGCTTGCAAGCAACCTGCTGTATCGCTGATTAAAACAGCTTAAAACCCATTTTAAGCCAATGAGAAAGGATTAAAGGTTCAATCTTACAAATGCTCCAAAATACTGAAAATTACATCTTTATTTGTTTTTCATGCAAAACATTCCGTTCTAAATGCGGCCGCTAAGCTCATCACAAGTCCTTCTTCGAAAGCTGGTGCAAATCCTGCTGCTTCATATATTTCCTTTCGGCTGCATTCCCGCTGGAGAGAAAAAATACAATATTCATCTTGCATTTGACACTGATCGTTCATGCTATTGATAGCTCAACCTTTTTGAAACAAGCAATTGTAAAATTATGTTGAGTAAATGCCCCATTCCCTTTCTTATGTTCTGCTGAAGCGCTTAATTGAAATGAACAGCACTTTCTATTTGCTTTTTTGGCGGCATAAATTTCACCTAAGTTCGTACGTTTTTTCTCAAATGAAATTTTGTCCAAACAATACCAGCTCAGCTTGGTCCAAAAAAAGAAGCTGCGCGTAAATATGCACAGCTTCCCAATTGATTATTCAGCAGGAATAACGGAGCCTTGATAATTTGTTTGAATAAATTCTTTAATTTCATCTGATTGTAACACTTCTACAAGAGCTTTAATTTTTTCAGAGTCTTTATCTTCACTGCGGACAGCAATGACGTTTACATACGGATTGTCTTTTGGCGATTCAAGAGCAATGGCATCTTTTGATGGGTCAAGTCCTGCATCCAGAGCAAAGTTCCCGTTAATTAATACAGCATCGCCTTCATTGTTTTCATAAGCTTTCGTCAACATTGGCGCTTCGATGTCTGTTTTGAATTTCAAATTCTTTTTGTTTTCTGCTATGTCATCAACTGTCGCTTTCGTTTTATCAACGCCATCTTTCAGCTTAATTAAACCTTTTTCCTCCAGCATTGACAGCATGCGTCCATGGTCAGCAACTGAGTTACTCATGATAATAGTAGCTCCATCCGGAAGCTCCTCTAAAGATTTATATTTTTTTGAATATACGCCAATTGGCTCAATATGAATTCCGCCGGCATTGACAAAATCATATCCATGTTCTTGTTTCTGTGCTTCAAGGTAAGGGATATGCTGGAAGTAGTTTGCATCAATATCCTTTTCCGCTAAAGCTTTATTCGGCAATACATAATCAGTGAATTCTTCAATTTTCAATTTATATCCTTTTTTCTCAAGAAGCGGTTTTGCTTCCTCTAAAATTTCTGCATGTGGAACAGGAGATGCGCCAACTTTAATTACTTCATTTTTCTCATTGTCAGAGCCGCCGGAGCTGCCTCCCTGATTACTTCCACCTCCGCAAGCAGAAGCAAATATCATCGTCGCACCTAAAACAGTCGCTAAAAGCCATTTTTTCATATTATTCTCCTCCTTCGTTTAACGCTTATCAATTGCTCTTGTAATCATATCGCCGATCAATTGGATGATAAATACAATAATCAATATGAGTACAGTTGCAACAAATGTTACATCACTATGATTACGCTGAAATCCTTCTAAATAGGCAAGGTTTCCAAGACCACCGGCACCAATGGCGCCTGCCATGGCTGTATAACCTACCAACGCAATTGCTGTGACAGTTATTCCTGAAACTAAAGCAGGCATCGATTCTGGAAGCAGTACCTTGAAAATAATTGTGCTCATTGTAGCTCCCATCGATTTTGCAGCTTCAATCACCCCCTTGTCAACTTCCCTCAGTGCAATTTCCACCATCCTTCCATAAAAAGGCGCAGCACCAATGATGAGTGCAGGAAGTGCAGCATTAGCACCTAAAATGGTACCAACGATTGCTTTTGTAAAAGGAAGCAGCAAAATGATCAAAATAATGAAGGGAATTGAACGGAATACATTGACAACTGCTGCAACAAACGAGTGGATAAACCGATTTTCCCACATGTTCCCCTTTGACGTTAAAAACAATAANAGACCTAAAATAATTCCGAGAAAAAATGTAGCAAATACAGAAACAGCTGTCATATAAACCGTTTCATAAGTTGCATCAATGACTTTGTCCCATTTTACATTTGGCAACAATGTCTCAAACATTCGCAATCACCTCCAGCTCCACTTGTTGATTGCGAATAAATTCAATGGCTTGTTCAACTGTAGTTTCATCTCCATCAAAATGGATGATTAACGTCCCGTAGGATCCACTTTGAGTTTGTGAAATTTTCCCTTGCAAAATATTAACCTCTACATCGAACTCTTTAATGATTTTTGAAATCATAGGCTGCTCCGCTCTGTCTCCTACAAAGGTAAGTTTNACAACCTTTCCATGCTTGTACTTTTCAAGCAGGTAATCAATCGTTTCCATTGTTTCATCAGGTTCTGTAACTTGTTTAACAAATCGTTTTGTAATGTTAGCCTTCGGATTTCGGAAAACCGTCAACACATCACCATGTTCAACAATCTTCCCGTTTTCCATCACAGCCACTCTATGACAAATTTTTCGAATTACATGCATTTCATGGGTGATCAAAACAATCGTTAAACCTAATCGCTTGTTAATATCTACAAGCAAATCTAGGATGGAATCAGTCGTTTGAGGNTCTAAAGCAGAAGTCGCCTCATCGCACAAAAGAACTTTCGGATTGTTCGCAAGAGCTCTTGCAATGCCGACTCTTTGTTTTTGTCCTCCGCTCAATTGCGAGGGATATGCATCTTCTTTTCCTTCTAAACCTACTAGTTTAATAAGTTCATCAACTCTTTTGAGCCGATCGCTTTTCTTCATGCCGGCAATTTCTAATGGAAAAGCGATGTTCTCCCGCACTGTTCTTGACCACAATAGATTAAAATGCTGAAAGATCATACTAATCTCTTTNCTGGCGGATCTCAGTTCTTTTCCTTTAATTTGGTCTATTCTTTTTCCCGCCACTTCAACTGTCCCATTTGTCGGCTTTTCAAGACCATTTAACAAGCGTATTAATGTACTCTTCCCAGCACCGCTGTATCCGATGATCCCAAAAATTTCTCCNCTCTGGATTTGAAGATCAACTTGATCGACAGCTTTTACTTGGCTATGATTCGTATGATAAATTTTTGTAACACCGTTGAGAGAAATCATGTTTACACCTTCTTTCACACATGCAGCAGCTTCGGTTTAATACTAAAAGCCTTCCTGCACAGCTGCAGAAAGGCACGATTACATTCAATTGACCTTCCTTTTTTTCAACGCAATTGTAGACAAAGCTTTATTGTACATGTGCACCCGCTATTTTTCTATTAAAACATTACTTTAAACAATACAAACTAACTGGGAGAGATTGTACCATTCAACAAACATTGTGTCAATATATTCTTTTCCGATATCTTTACTCTATTTTAACCTGTTAGAGCAATAAAGACAAGACAGATTCTAATCTTAAAATATCCCGAAATCTCCCCTCAACTTTTACTGCTTTCAATTTCATTAGTTGTTGGAGCTTTAGCTGGCCTGTAATGAGCTCTTCCATTTGCTCTTCATTTCCTATAATTTTTACATCAATGGATTCGATATTTCCATCAACTCGTCTTAATCCTTCCAAATCCAATTGATAACAATAAATGCTTTGGCCAAACTCAAAAGCAATAAACATAGGATGTGCCGGAAATAAAGGCTTTAAAAAATGATGATCATTTGCCTTTTCTAATAAAAAATCAAACATTGACAACCCCCCAGCAAATATTTTATTTTACTCATTCTTTCTAGCTTTCCTTCTTCCTGCTGGGAGTTGTCGACGCTTTCTAGAAAAAACTGACATATTTCTCAGGAAATATAATTATATGGTAGAAAAACTTTTTAACTTTTGATATAAATAGTCAATAGAATGAAACGCATATATTTTTTCGGCAATTTGTCCTTTTTCAAAGATCAATAAACATGGAACACTTTCAATTTTCCATTTTTTAGCAAATTCAGGGATATAATTCAAATCTTTCGTATATATGTTTATGGAAGGAATGATTTTTTCTACAATTTCCAGCATGCTTTTAGCTAATTTACACGTCCCGCAAAAAGGTGTATATAAAAATATAATGGTTTGCTCTTCATCGCTAATCGCATCTAATTGCTCTTTTGTTATTTCAATCATTGAACACACTCCACATTTATGATAAATATCTTGCATGTACATCAATATTTGCTCTCAGCAAAACGGCGGCAATATGCTGTTCAGGTGCGGATGCAACTTGACGGTACATTTTGTCTATATATAGATGGTTGGCTTCCGGAAGCTCCCGCTTAATTTGTTTTCTCAATTTTTCTCCTGCTTCATCCGCATCGACTAAAATATAAACATCCTTGAAAAATAAGCTTTCCGCCAATTCATCGAGCTTGGACAAGCTTAACGTGCCATTTGTACAAATAATCTCAGCAGGTTCATTAATAATTTTCTCTACTTTTTTCTTATCAGACTTTCCTTCAACAATGATAACTTTCTCAATTTCTATCAGTGCCATTGTTATCACCTGCTTATAGATGCTTTTTGATATATACTTATTCTAAATGAAATGGTTGATTCCTTCACACAAAACACTTTGATTGTCCGCACTTTTCCATTTATAAAGAAATCGAGTAGGAGGGGGTGACTAACCCCTCTCACACCACCGTAC
>JGI25328J35697_1002583_pt1 | contig 10800 bp, 12 predicted proteins | sample HigsolmetaAR203D_FD_35697 | JGI IMG/M metagenome (IMG submission 35697)
GCGCTGCCGGGCGCGGGACTGTGCGCGCTCCTCGGCTGGGAAGCCCTCGTCGGCGGACCGCACTGGGGCATGGCGCTCGGCCTGCTCACCTGGGTCACCGGNACCTGGACCGTCCGCCCCGCATGGGCCGCCCGCCGCATGCTCGNCGGCCCACCCCCGCAGCCCGANCTCGNGCCGCCCGAACCCGCCGCCGAACTCGAACCACCCGCCACACATAGCGCGGCGCGTTGGTGGGCCGAGCACGCCGCCACCGAGGACGGGCCCGCCCCCGGCACCATGCTCCGCGAAGTAGAGCCATACGGATCAGGGGTGCGCGCGATCATCACCTCAGCGCACCCCGGCCGCCCCGTACCCGACATCAACATCCCCGCCCTGTCCGCCCTCCTGGACGTGCCAGAGGACCACATCCACCTCGGCCCCGTCCCCGGCCGCGGCGCCGGAGTCCGCCAGCTCACCATCGGCGCACCACGCCAGAACCAGCCGGCCACCACAGCCGAGGCGTGGCGCGCCCAAATCGCCCCCGCCGCCATGCGCGACTCCGAGCTCGTCGAGGTGCGGTACGGCACCGGCACCCGCGAGGGAGTGGTCGAGTTCCACGCCGAAGTCCCCCGCGGAAAAACGATCACCTACGACTTCGGCGCGCTCGTCTCCGCCCTCGACGCCGAGGACGACCCATCACGAGTCGTCGTGGAGGCCAGCTACCGCAAGGCGATCGTCACCCTCTACCCCCGCAACCCGCTCCTGGACATCCAGCCCGTCACCCTCAACGAGCTGCTGATGGACGAGCGCGGCTACATCACCGTCGGCCTCTACCACAACGGCCGCCCCGCCCAACTGCGCCTCTACGACCCCGAAACCGGATCGGCCCAGCGTTTCCTGCTGTTCGGCACCACCGGCGCCGGCAAGAGCCGCACACTCCAACTCCACCTCGCGGCGGAGAAACGCAACGGGATCTGCTCGCTCGTGGCCGACCTCAAGGGCGGCCAGTCCGTGCCCGAGGCGCTGCAGAACGTGTGCTGGCCCGTCACCAGGCAAGAGGCGGCGATCATGATGCTGCGGTCCGCGGCCGCTGTCGCCGAGGACCGCATGCGCCGCTACGCCGCCCAAGGCCGCAACGCATTCGAACTCGGCGTCGATCCCCTCATCCACGTCACGATCGACGAGGCCAACCGGCTGCTCGAGACCGGCGCGCCCTACCGGGACGAGGCCGTCCGCCTCATCAAAGAGATCGCGCGCACCGGCCGCTCGGTTGGTGTCGGCATCCGCCTCGCGGCCCAGGCATCCCACCTCGACGAGCTGGGCGGCAGCGACACCATGCGCGGCCTGCTCAAAGAGGGCGAGGTCACGCTGCTGCGCTGGTCGTCCTCGATGATGCGGCAGCTCGTCGCCGACGGCCTCCTGCCGCCCGGCGTGCAGCTCACCCCGATCCCCAAACGGATCGGCACCACCCCCCTGGTCAGCCAGTTCGACGAGGCCGGCGCCGAGGACGCCGGCGAGGGCACCCAGGGCATGGCCTATCTGCTGTCGGGCGCTCACCCGACGAGCCTGATGCGCCATTTCAGAGTCGGCGCCGTCGAACCAACACGCGGGCTCGACCCCGAGATCCTCGCCCTCTACGGGCCCGAGCCGCCGGTCGAGCTCGGCCCGGAGGACGCCGCCGCGGCTGGTGAGGCGTACGCGCTCCGCCACGACGAGGACGCCGTCGTGCGTCTCTTCTTGGGCCAGACCAGCCAGCCATCTGGCGCTGCGCGGCCTGCCGCGGCGCCGCAGACCACCCCGCCCGCCCAAACCAGTCAGGCACCCGCTGTGGCGCCGCGGCACCTCAACGACCGCATCCTCGACGCCCTCCGCGCCGCCGGCCGATCCCTCACCGCCGCCGAGGTGCTCGAGATCGTCAACGCCGACGGCGGCCGCACGGTCGCGCTCGGGTCGATCCGCAACGCGCTCTCCCAGCTCGCAAACCAGGGCCAGGCCGTGCGCACCGAGCACGGCCACTACACCATCCCGCAGGAAGGAGACAACAAGTGACCAGCAACCCGACGTTCGAACAGGTCGCCCGGCACCTCTTCCAAGACACCCTGCCCCGCCGCTACACCACCCTCTACCTACTCCCCGCCCTCATGACCGCGGCAGGCGCCGCACTCGGCCTGCTGCTCGGCTGGCTGCCGCACAGCACGATCATCGGCACCGCCACCCTCGTCGCCGCCTACACCGCCGCCACCAGACGGGATCAGCGTCCTGCTTTCGCCCCCGCCAGCGCGGCCGCATACCTCCAGCGGCTCCGAACCGAACTCCCCGGCGACGCCATGGACGCCATCGCGGACGCGGTCGCCGAGTGCAAGACCCGCGGGATCGAGGCCGACGTGTACCGGATCACCTGTGCCTGCGGCCAGATCATCTGCACGTGTGAGAACCGGGTCCGCGCCGCCGTCGCCCCCTTCGGCCCGCGGTACGCGATCATCGCCGTCGGCGACCGCCTCGCCGACACCACCGGCCAGCTGCGGTTCGTGCTCGCCCACGAGCTCGGCCACCTCGCCGGCTTACACCGCGTCTCCCAGAACGCGTGGCATGCCGCCAACACGCTCGGCTTCGCGATCATCGGCCTCCACGCCACCGGCTGGACGCTAGTCACCGCGTTCATCNCGTGGAGGCTCGTCTGCAGTCTCTGGTACGCGGTCAACGAGGCGGCGTGCGACATCCGCGCCGCACGGCGCTACGGCTATGAGGCCGCCGCCTACTGGAAGCGCCGCGTCGAAGCCGCGCGGCTGGCGCGCTCGGCCCGGCCGGTGTGGCATCGGCTGGTGGCGTTGCCGGTGCAGGTGCTGCCGATGCATCCGCCGCTGCGGGTGCGCGCCTGGTACTGCCGGATCGTCGGCACCCGGCGCTAAGCCGGGGACCGCACCCGCGGGCGTGGCCCTGGCACGTCACACACCGGGGCCACACACCACCCACGACATATAGCCGATTCGGCGAACTCCAAGCCGTCATCTTGTGCATCGTGGACAATAAGAGCGTTCCCCTTTCTCCCCTTCAGGAGATCACTCCATGCCACAGCAGCCCGTGCTGTCGATTCTCCGGATGCCACCCGGAGACCCGCTCACCGAACGCACCTGGCACGACACCCACCTCGCCCACGCCAAAGTGCTGGAATGGGCCGCAGACAGCCAACGCGTCCTGTGGGCCCGCCCCGCCAAGCAAATCCTGCTGATCCAATCCACCCGCCACGTCACCCCCAGCAACCTCCCCGCCGGCCACCACGTCACCTGGCGGCAGGTACGCACCGACTGGGAACCCGGCACCCAAATCCGCTGGTCCCTCATCGCCAACCCCGCCAAAGCCCAACCCCGGCGCGACGGACCCGACGGGCGCTGCACCAGGCCGAGCCCCCGCGTGCCACTCCCGCCCGCCCAGCGCGACCAGTGGCTTCACCGCAAACTCGGCGCCGCCCTCACCATCACCCACATGACCGGGCAGCCACTCGGCCGCCGCACCGGCAACCGGGCCGGGCACCACATCGTCCACGAACTGCACTGCTGGGCAGGCCACGCCGTCGTCGCCGACAGCCACGCCCTCGCCGCCCTGATCACCCTCGGCGTCGGCCCCGGCAAGGCCTACGGCGCCGGGCTCCTCATCGTCCAGGAGGCCGCATGACCTACCCATCCGGACCGGTGATGGTGTGGGAACTCGCCGGGCGCCCCAGCCGCGCCTCCATCCGCGTCGAACCCATCCCCGCCCCGTGCGCCATGTGCGGCCAGCACGCCGCCGAAACCGCCGCCACCAAAACCGCCATCGGCGGCAACTTCACCGACCAGTACCTGCTCGCCCGCCCCGACTCCCCGCGGATCTGCTACGCCTGCACCTGGGTGTGCTCCGGCAAACCACCCGACACCATCCGCATGTGGACCGTCGCCGCTGCCCCCGGCCGCGGCTTCGGCCCCTCCCACCCCAAATCCCCCGGCTGGGGCAACAGCGACCTGCTGCTGACCGCCCGCAACGACATGCGGGAGGTGGTCGCCCTGCTCGCCGACCCACCCGACGGGCCATGGCTGGTGTCCATCGCCGAGACCGGGCAGAAACACCACCTGCCGTACGCGCGGATCAACCACGGGCAGGCCCGGTGGACGGTGCGGATGGACGCCGTCGACATCACCGCGACCCCCGCCCAGTTCCGGCACGTGTTCGGCCACACCGTGGCCCTCCGCACCGCGGGGTTCACCGCCGCCGAGATCGAGCAGCTGGCCCCGCCGGTCCACAAACTCACCGCCGGCAACCTGCCCATCTGGCGGCACCACGCCCAGCAGCTGGCCCCCTACAAGGGCAGCGCGCTCCTCCACCTGACCAACTTCGTGATCAACAAGGAGCACCTCAATGAATACGCCACCGCCTACGGCGCCCCCGGACCTCGACACGATGATCAGCTGGGGCAGCCAGCTCATCAACGCCCTGCTGGACACCCCCGGCGTGGCCCAGACCCTCGGCCGGGACCTGTGGACACGGGCCCGCACCGCGCTGGAGACGGGCTGCTCGACGGCGTCCTTTTCTGAAGCCGTCTCCAAAACCGCGGCGAAACTGCAGATCGACGGCGCCCTGCCCGCCAAGACCAGCGAGGAGATCGTACGGCTCGGCCGCCACCTCGCCGACCCGGCCGTCTTCGGGGCGTGGGCCGAGCTCATGCGACGCGACGCCGTCTACGTCATCGCCATCGCCCGCGTCGACCGCAAAACCCGCAAACCCGCCACCAGCACCGTCACCAGCGCCGACGACGACACCGAAAGGGTCCCGTTCTGATGACCAGCGACCTGCACGCCCTGCACGCCCTCCCCGACCTTCACCTGCCGCTCACCCTCACCGCCCTCGACCCCATCTCCCACGGCGCCGGCACCAGCGGAAACACCCAGCTCCTGCGCGTCCAAGACGTGCTCCAGCCGGACGGGCGGCGCGTGTCGGTGCCCTACATCTCCGGAAACAGCCTGCGGCACACCCTCCGTGCCGCCCTCGCCTGGCACCTGGTCCGCACCCTCGACCTGCCCGACCGGGCCCTCCCCAAGAACGTCGTCGACCTGCTGTGGTCCGGCGGCGCCTTGTCGGAGACCGGCAACCAGGTCGACCTGGAGACCGCCCGCCGTGTCTCCGCGACACTCCCGGCGCTGTCGCTGCTGGGCTACTCCGCCCGCAGCGACATCGTCGCCGGCACCCTGTGGGTGGACAACGTCCACCTGGTGTGCGCCGAGAACGTCTTCCGCCTCCCCGACCGCCTCACCGGCCACCCCCACGCCGACCTGCCCGCGGGGGCGATGCGCGGCGAGGCGTTCGGCACCCGCCACGACGTGCGCGGCACAGCCGTCGACCGGTACATCGCCATGCTCGCCGACCACGGCGAGACCGGCATGCTCGGCCTCAACACCGCGGCGGACGCCGAACCGGCCACCACCCAGATGATCTACGACATGCAGGTGATCAAACCCGGCGCTGTCCTGTGGACCGGCCTGCACCTGCTCACCCCCACCCCCGGCCACATCGCCGCGCTCGCCGTCGCCATCGACGAAGCCATGCCCATCGTCGACGGCCGCCGCATCCTCGCCCTCGGCGGCAAACGCTCCACCGGGTACGGCTCCTGCGCGGCCGACGTCGACCTTGCGCCGCTCGGGGACCTGGCCGCGCTGCGCGCCGCCTACGAGGCGCACCTGCGCGAGCACCGCGACACCATCATCACCATGCTCAAGGACGTGGTGGGCTGATGCTCGTCGAACCCGGCACCATCGTCGACACCACCACCGACAGCCGGTGGACACCCGTCCGGGTGACCGCACACCTGGCCGAGCCGATCATCAACCTCGACGGGCACGCCTGCCACCTGGACGGCCCGGCCGCATTCGCCGCCTACCTCGCCTACACCGACCGCCACGGACACCACTCGCTGCCACCGATGGGCCGCGACAGCGTCGTGGATTTCGCCCTCCCCCTGGCCACCTGGACCGCGCCCGCCCCAGGCCCGGTGCACCAGCTCGCCCGCGCAGCCACACCCGGCCACGTGTGGGGGTGGGCATGCTCGGCCGCCGCCGCCGACCCCGCCGCGTGGACGGTGGTCGAGGTCCGGCGCAAGCCGGACTCCGAGGCGATGCACCGCTACGCCCCCGACCGCAAGGTCCACCTGGCCACGGGCCCGCTCAAGGCCCGCAACGCCACCCACCCGGCCACCATCGTCCGCACCATCACCTGGTGGGCGCTGGCCGACCCCGACCGGCTGCACGCCCTGCTCTCCCGCGTCCCCGGCCTCGGACGGCACACCCGCCACGGCAACGGCCGCGTCCACCGCTGGGAGGTCACCCCAGACCCGCGCGCCGCCACCCTGTGGCGGCGCCGCGTCTGGCCCGACCCGGACGGCACACCCGACACGATCCGCGCCCCCTACCACCACCACACACGGCTCATGCCCTGCACCCCGCCACCACAGCGGGAGGAGGAGCGGTGCTGATCGACTCCCCGCGCATCACCACCCGGGACCGCGCCCACTGGGCACGCATGGAGCACTACGACGACGTGCTGTCCCGCTCCCCGCGCCTCGACCGGCTCGCCGAGCAGGCCCGCGCAGCGGTCACCCGCTTCGCCGACGCCGGCGACTTCTACATCAGCGTCTCGTGGGGCAAAGACAGCGTCGCCGCCGCACACCTCGCGCTGCAGGTCGTCCCCGGCGCGCGCCTGGTGTGGGTGCGCTCCAAGCACTTCGAGATGCCCGAATGCGAGCAGGTCCGCGACGCCTTCCTCGCCACCCACCCCCAGGCCCGGTACGAGGAGATCGAGGTCGAACTGCGGAATCCCAAGCGGGGCGAGCCCGGATTCGACGAGCGGCATCTCGACCCGCACGCCGACCACCAGGACGTCCTGAAGGAGAACCTGACCGGCCGCTACGTCTCCGGGGTGCGCGCCGAGGAATCCCGCATCCGCCGCATCAGCGTCGGCCACCGCGGGCTGGTCACGCCGAACACCTGCCGACCGCTGGGCCGGTGGGAGGCGACCGACGTGTTCGCCTACCTGCACCGGGAAGGGCTCCCCGTGCACCCGGCCTACGCGATGACCATGGGCGGCGCCCTCGACCGGCGGTGGATCCGCGTCCACCCGCTGTGCTCGGCCCCGCCCGCCCAATCTGCCGTGCACCGCCACGACCCCGCCTACTGGGAGGACACCTACTACCCGGACGTGATCGCCGCCGCCCGGGACGCCCGGGCACACATGTGGGGCAAGAACGGTGTGGCCGGCTGACCGCTGCCCGGTGGCGATCCCCACCATCACCGCCCGCGCCGAATCCGCCGCCCGCGTCACCGGCTGGTGGCGTGCCCGCGGCGTCGAGCCCGTGGTCGAACTCCAGGACCCCGCCCTCCCGGTCGGCCCCGCCTCGCACGTGGCCACCTGCATGACGGTGATCCGCCGCGCCCTCGACGCCTTCCCGCAGGCGCGGCACCTGCTTTTGTGCGAGGACGACGTCGAGCTCGACCCGGCCCTCCCGGGCCTGGCTTCCATGCTGCTGTGCGGCCGGGTCGTCACCCTGTGGACGACCCGGCTGGCGCACCTTCCGGCGTGGATGGTGCGCACCGTCCAGCGAGGTGACCCGCTGCCGTCCCGCACGCTGGTGCGGGCGGTCGGGCTGCGGTCCTGGCACGGCAGTCTCGGCCTGATCCTTCCCCGGGATGTCGCCGAGCGGGTGCTCGCCGCGCCGGTACGGCGCGGCGGGTTCGACATGCATCTGAAGGACTGGCTGATCGAGCACGATGTGCCGCTGTGGGTGGCGGTGCCGAACTTGGTGCAGCATCTGCCGCTGCCGCGGCAGGCGACCAGGGGCGGTCCGCGGTGGGTGCGGTCAGCCACGTTCGGCTGGCCTGTCACCGGTGAGAACACGCCGCGGGGCGCATCGGCTAGGGAGGAGCGGTGACGCGGGCGGACGCGCAGGGCTTGGAGCGGAGGCTCTGGGAGCTTCTGCCTGGGCGTGCGGACCGGAACCGTGTGGCCGACGCTGCCGTCCTCGCGGCCAGGCTGGGTGTCCCGGTCGGCGAGGTGGTCGCTGCTCTCGACCGTATGGAGAGGTCCGGTCATGCTGTCCGGGACCGGGCCACGGGGAGGCGGTCGCAGCGGTGGCATCGCGGCTTGCCCTACCCGGATGCCGTTTCGGCGGGCGGTGGGGTCTGCCAGCCGGGCTTGTGGTAGCCGGCGTGGAACACGGTTGAGGCGGATCGAACCAAACCACTTGTGCTTCCTAAGTTAGGAAGCTAATGTGGTTGTCACAGGTCAGGGGAACGGCCCCAGACCACGACCGGAAGGAACCGGCATGACGCCCACCACCACGCTCGCCCGCGGATACAAGCTCGGCAAGGACTACCAGGCCGACGGCTGGTACGGCTACATCAACGGGGGTTGCTACACCAACGAGCAGGCGGACGCCCTCGTCGACGCCCTCCTGGACGCGATGGAGCGCGAGGTCGACAAGCTCCTCCCCGCGGGCTGCCACTGGTACCCGACCCTGGCCGAGATCCAGGGGCCGATCACCGCCACCCTCGAGGGCATCGACCTCGACGACCTGCTCGAGGAGGCCGCCGAGGCGGTCGCCGAGCGCTTCGAGGAGATCGAGGCCGAAGTCACCGGCCGCAAGTAGACCCGTCCGAACCGGTTGCCCCCGGCCCGCCGCCGGGGGCACGTCCATGTCTGGAGCCACCATGCCCGAACGCACATACAGCGACCCGCCGGGGATGCCGGAGGACGAGCGGATGACCCCTGCCGAACTCAAGGTCGTCCGCGAATACCTGGGCCTGTCCGGCTCCGCCCTGGCGAAGCTACTTCAGGTCTCCGACCGGACCGTGCGCCACTGGGAGGAGGGGAAATACCCCATCCCTGACGGGGTGAGGCTGGAGATCGAAAACCTTGAGCGGATCACGGCGGAGTTCGTCAGCGGCGTGATCGCAAAGCTCATGGACTACCCAGGGGACCCCGTCGTGGTGACATACCGGAACGACAAGGAGTACCACGCCGCCCACCCGGAGAGCCCGTTCCCGGCATCCTGGCACCGCGCGGTGATCGCCCGGGTGGCGCAAGAGGTGCCGGCGCTGAGCATCGTGTACGCGAGCGACATCCCCAAGACAGTCCGGCCGCAGCTGTAGGCCAGCGACCGCCATGACGTGATCAAGGAGACTCGGTCATGCCGCTGAACACCCGCATCTACATACTCGACCAGATCCGCCCCAAGGACGTCTTCGCCAAATGCGTCCAGATCCAGGGCGGAGACGAGGGCCTCCCCGTCATCGACGAGTACCACGAGCTCAGACGCGCCGACATCTACCCGGCGGACAGCCTGCCCAGGTGGACCCGCGTCCCCTGGGGCAAGCACCTGGAACGGTACCCGGAGATGCGCGCCGTCCCGTTCGTCTACTACCGGCACGACGCGCCGATCCGGGAAACCACCGGCAGCCACGATTGGATATGCGACCCTGACTGCGACGAATACCACCCCGAACCGGCATGCTGGGTGGAGATCAATCTTGACACCGCCTACGGTTCCCGCGACGAGCAGGGCCGCTGGCCGGGCGACATCCACGCCTGCCTCGTCGTCGAGATCGGGCAGTGGCTCGACGCGCAGCAGCGCCGGTGGCTCTGGATGAACGAGTTCACCTGGGAGGTCCACGAGGGGTACAGCGAGTTGGCTGGCCTCTGCACGCCTGGTTTTCGCGACGCCGGTTGGTTCCAAGGGTCGGCGCTGCAGCGCGTCCTCTGATAGGAGCCGCCAGTGACCCAGCTCGAACATCGCATCGCCCGCGCGCCGGCGACACCACCGCCGCCGAGCCCGGTTGACCGGATCCGGCCACCACACCCCGTCAACAACACACCGTGCCCGCACGTCTTCTCTCTGCATCCGAAGGAGGAACGCATGCGTATCCGGTCCCTGGTCGTCTCGGCCATGCTCGCGGTCGGCCTGGTCGCCGCCGGTGGCGCCGTGTCGGCGGCGACCGCCGAGTCCACGGCTGTGGCGGCGGCCTGCAAATACCGGCGCGTCGGGAACGTGTGGAAGTGCGTGACGCCCGGGTCGTTCTGCCCGAAGGCGGCCCGGCTGAAGATCGGCTACGGGAAGAACGGCAAGCGCTACCGGTGCGTCCGGTACGCCAACGGCAAGTGGCGGTGGAAGCGGGCGTAGCCAGACGCCAAAAACTATGCCCCGCCCCCTAGACAAATCCTTGGGGGTGGGGCATAGTTATGCGCGTCAGCAGAAAGGAGCCACCGATGGACACCACCACCGCAGCCGCCAAGGCCGGAGTCTCCACCTCCACCATCCGCACCTGGTGTCGGATCGGAGCCGTCGCCGCCACCAAGAACGGCCGGCGGTGGATCATCGACGAGCGCTCCCTCAACCACCGCATCGCCCTCGGCATCCGCAAGCCCACCCCCAGGCCCACCCGCCCCAGTTACGTCGAAATGAACCTCGACGTCTGCACCCCCGAGGGCAAGACCTGGCTCGCCCGTATCACCGGCATCAACGGCCGCTACGGCTTCACCCGCGAATTCATCAACACCATCGCCCGCAACACCTCCCGCAGCGGCCGCACCGGCACCTACACCTACCTCGTCACCGACGGCCTCTACGAGTCCAACGAGGGCCGCCGCCGCCTCGGCCGCCGCTACTGGAAGGTCGAAAACGGGACCATCACCGAGATCGACCGAGACGAGCTGGTCGCCGCCTTCTGCTGAACCCAACCAAACCGCAGAGAAAGGAAACACCCGCCATGACCGTCACCACTACCAGCTACGGCACCTGGAACAACC
>JGI25328J35697_1002588_pt1 | contig 10787 bp, 10 predicted proteins | sample HigsolmetaAR203D_FD_35697 | JGI IMG/M metagenome (IMG submission 35697)
CCGCGGCGGCACCGGACAGCACCCGCGGCCGGGGGCTGCCGCTGATCCGCGCGATCAGCGCCGAGGTCGACATCGACGCGTCGGCCGGCGGCACCACGGTCCGGATGACGTTCAGCCCGTCGCGTCAGGTCTGCGGCAACCGCACCACCTGAACGAAGAACTCGTCGATCTGACGGACCGCGTTCATGAACTGGTCGAGGTCCACCGGTTTGGTGACGTAGGCGTTGGCGTGGAGCTGGTAGCTGCGCACGATGTCCTCCTCGGCGGACGACGTGGTCAGCACTACCACCGGGATGTGCTTGAGGTCGGGGTCGGACTTGATCCGGCGCAGCAGTTCCCGACCGTCGTACTTCGGCAGGTTCAGGTCCAGCAGCACCAGATCCGGTCGCGGCGCGTCGGCGAACCGGCCGCGCCGGTACAGGAAGTCCAGCCCTTCGGCGCCGTCCCGGGCCACGTGCAGTGTGTTGTTGATCTTGTTGTGTTCGAACGCTTCTCGGGTGATCAGCTCGTCGCCGGGGTCGTCCTCGACAAGCAGAACGTCGATCGCCCGCCCTTTTTCGGTCAATGGGTTGCCCCTTCGGGGTCGGTGGTGTCCGCTGCGGCGGGCTCGGCAGCAGGGTCGGTGGGGATGGTGAATCGGAACCGGGTTCCGTCGGTGTACGACGAATCGATCCAGATGGTGCCGCCGTGGTGTTCGACGATCTTCTTACATAGTGCCAGACCGATGCCGGTGCCGGTGTAGGAGTCGCGGCCGTGCAGGCGCTGGAAGATGACGAACACCTTGTCGGCGAACTCGGCGGGGATACCGATTCCGTTGTCGCTGACCGCGAACTCCCAACCGTCCGAGGCCTGTTCGCAGTCGATCTGCACGCGCGGGGCGACGTTCTCGCGACGGAACTTGATCGCGTTGCCGATCAGGTTCTGCCACAGCATGGTCAGCAGCGTCGGATCGCCGGTGAGCCGCGCCGAGGCGCCCCGGCGGACGATCTGCGCACCCGACTCCTTGATCGCGGTGTCCAGGTTCGCCAGCGCGTCGTCGATCACCGTGTCCATGTCGACCTCGGTCTGCTGGGCGCTGATCCGGCCCACCCGCGAGAAGGTGAGCAGGTCGTTGATGAGCACCTGCATCCGTTTCGCGCCGTCGACGGCGAACGAGATGTACTCCACCCCGCGCTCGTCGAGCTTGTCGCCGTAGCGTTTCTCGATCAGCTGGCAGAACGACGCCACCTTGCGCAGCGGTTCCTGCAGGTCGTGGGAGGCGACGTAGGCGAACTGCTCGAGCTCGGCGTTGGACCGCTGCAGTTCCTGGGCCTGTTCGGCGAGCCGGCTGCGCGCGGTGTGCGAGGCCTCGAGTTCGGCGACGATGCGCTGGCGCATGTCCTCCACGTCGGCGGCGATGGCGCGGATGTCGCTCGGCCCCTGCGGCACGATTCTGTCGTCGAAGTTGCCGCTGGTGATGTTGCGGCAGGAGCGGGCCAGCGCTTCCAGCGGCCGGTTGACCGCGTTGCGGACGATGACGGCCAGCGCCAGCGCGGCCACGAAGAACGTCGCCACCATCCCGATCAACACGCTGTCCCGCCAGACCCGCACCCGGTCTATCTCGTCGACGGCGTGCTGACGGGCCTCGGCCAGATGCGCGTTCTGAACGTCGAACAGCCGCCGGATGCCGTCGAAGAGCGCCCGGCCGCGGTCGGAGGTGGCGGGGTCGATGACCCCCGGCGTGCCGGGTTTGATCCGGGCGATCAGCGGCTCGGCGAACGACGACCGCCATTCGTCGGCGGCGCGCTCGATCGCGTCCACGTCGGCGATCAGCTCCGGGAACTCGGCGAGCACGTCGCGGATCTCCTGCGTGGCGGCGCGTTCGGTCTCCTCGCCGGTGTAGTAGGGCTGCAGGAACAGCGGTTCGGCGGCGATGGCGTAGCCCCGCACCGCGGTCTCCTGGTCGCGCAACGCCGCCTGCAACTGGTAGGCCGCGATGCGTGCGGGCTGGATGTGCTCGGTGAGCCGCCGCGACATGTCGTCGTAGCGGTTGAGCAGCAGCGCGCCGCCGACCGCCCCGGCCAGCACCAGCGCACCCATCGACAGCAGGACGAGGTTCTGCCACCCCTGAACCGTCGGGCGCCGTCTCATGGCGAACCCGATCTCCGCTCGTCGCCGCGCACCTCGGTGCGTGCCCCGCCGCCGGTGTCGGCGGCGCGCTGCACCCGCACCACCGCGATGTCGTCGCTGATGCCGCCCACCGACTGGGCGCGCCGCTCGACGTCCTCGATCAGCGCGTCGACGAACTCGGCGCCGGGCAGGTGCGCGTAGCCGCGGGCCACCTCCAGCAGCCCCTTCTCGCCGAGACGTTCGGTGCCGTTGCCGGAGCGGCCCTCGAACAGGCCGTCGGTGAGCAGCACCAGGCCGTGGCCCTCGGGCAGTTCGTGCACGGTCAGCGGCCACTCGTAGCCGTTGAGCCCCAGTGCGGGCCCGACCGCCGGTTCCAGCCATTCCACCGTGCCCGGGCCGTGCAGCAGCATGCCGGGGTGGCCGGCCGACACCACGTTGAACGTCAGATCGTGCGGGGAGATCGCGACGCTGAGCACGGTGGCGAAGATGCTGCGGCCGGGCCGTTCGGTGCTCAGGATGCGTTCCAGTTGGCGCATGCGCTGGTTGCCGCGCAGCCCGGCGAAGGTCAGCGCGCGCCAGCCGATGCGCAGCGCCACCCCGAGGGCGGCCTCGTCGGGGCCGTGGCCGGCCACATCGCCGACCATCACGTGCACGGTGCGGTCCGGGGTCTGCACGAAGTCGTAGAAGTCCCCGCCGAGCAGCGCGTGCTGGCGGCTCGGCCGGTACTGCGCGACGATGTCGACCCCGGGCGAGTCCAGCAGCAGCGGCGACGGCAGCAGGCCGCGTTCCAGCCGGGCGTTCTCCTTGGCGCGCAGTTCGCTGGCGTGCAACTCCACCGCCGTCAGCTCCGCGCGTTTGCGTTCGATCGCGTACAGCAGCGCCCGATGCAGCGTGTCGGGTTCGACCCGCCCCTTGACCAGGTAGTCCTGGGCGCCGGCGGCCACCGCCGACACCCCGAAGTGCTCGTCGTGCAGGCCGGTGAGCACCACGATCGGCACGGTGGCGTCCCGGCGGATGATGCGGTCCAGCGCCTTGATCCCGTCGGCGTCGGGCAGGTTGAGGTCCAGCAGCACACAATCGGGCCGGCTCGCGCCCAGCTGCCGTTCGGCCTGCTCCATCGACGACGCCCAACAGACCCGGATGTCGGCGTCGGCGTCGGCGATCAGCTCCTCGACCAGCACCGCGTCGGCCCGGTCGTCCTCCACCAGCAACACCGAGATGGGTTGCGTGGCTGGAGTTCGATCGCCCGACGGAGTCACTGCCGTGTCAGATATCGCACGCAAAAGCAACCACGTCTTCTCACATCAGTCACCGTGGCCGCCCTGACCTCTTCGTTAGTGACTCTTCGACCATAGCCCCCACCGCGATCATGTCCGAATCGAAAGCCGCCGGCATCGCTCATCGACGACGGATCCGCCGAGGTCACGACGCCGGGCGGGGCCGGGCGCCCCGCCCGCTGCCGCGTCGGGAAACGACGTCGCGGTCGCCACGTTGGCAGACCGTACCCGATCTTGGGTGCGGGGCGGGCGAAACCGGCCGACCCGATGCCTGGATGCGCATCGACGGATCGCCCGGCGCCCACCCGCTCCCCCGGCGCCGGTCCGTCGGCCCGCCGAATCATCAACCGCGCCAACGGCGTTGGGAGGATCGCCGGCACTTGCGCTTTGCTGACGCGTTGGACTAGCCTGCATTCGGGTTCGGGGGAATTCGAATGCGAAACCGCTTGAAACAGGGGGAGGAACGATGTTTCGCGTGATCTTGACCGTCGCGGCGGTGGCCGTTGCTGTCGCCGGCGCCGCACCGGCGGCCGCCGAGGCACGGCCGTACAAGAACTGCTCTCAGGCGCACGCCGACGGCCGCTACAACATCCCGAGGGACGATCCCGCCTACTGGCCGGAGGGCGACCGCGACGGGGACGGGCTGGCCTGCGAACCCAAACCGCGCTGAGCCCATGCCGACGCGGACACCCCTGGCGCGGCTGACCGGGCTGGTGAGTGCCGGGTTACTGGGTGCCGGGTTATTGGGTGCCGGCGTGCTGGCCCGGGCTCCGGCGGTGGCCGAACCGGTCGACGCCACCGCGGTGGTGCTGGAGGTCATCGACGGCGACACCATGGACATCCGCGACGCCAACCGCGGCCATCTGCGGGTGCGGGTACTGGGCATCGACACCCCGGAGACGAACAAACCCAACTCGCCGGTGGAGTGCTGGGGCCCGGAGGCCACCCGGTTCGCCACCGAGACCATGCTCGGCCGGCGGGTGGCCGTGGTGCCCGACCCGACCCAGGACCGCACCGACCGGTACGGCCGCACGCTGGCGTATCTGATCCGCGAGGACGGCTGGAACTACTCGGTCGAGGCCGCGCGGGCCGGCATGGCCCGCGCCTACGTCTACGGCGGGGTTCCGGTCAGCCGCTACGACGAGATCGCCGCGGCCGAACAGCAGGCCCGGGCGGCGCGCCGCGGCCTGTGGGGCCCGCCCTGCAACGGTGCCACCGAGCCCGTGGCCGGGTCGTCGGGATCCGCCCCGGCGCCGACCGTCTACTACCGCAACTGCGCCGAGGCCCGGGCCGCCGGGGCCGCGCCGCTGCTGCGCGGACAGCCCGGCTACCGGTCCGATCTCGACGGGGACGGCGACGGGGTGGCCTGCGAGCCGAAACGACGCTGACACCCGCCGCATAGCACTGCGGCAGGCCGGCTCAACTCTGCCGGCCTGCCGCAGCCACGTCCCGAACCGATCAGGTACCGGTCCACTGCGGCGCCCGCTTCTCGGCGAACGCCTTGGCGCCTTCCTTGGCGTCGTTGGAAGCGAACACCGGGAGGAAGATCTCGGCCTGCTTCTTCCACATCTCCGCCGAGCTCCAGTCCCGCGACTCGACNATGATGCGCTTGGTCGCGGCCACCGCCAGCGGGCCGTTGGCGGTGATCTTCTCGGCCAGCTCGATGGCGGCATCCAGCGCCTTGCCGGGCTCGGCGAGCTTGTTGACCAGGCCCAGCTCGAGCGCCCGCTCCGCCGAGATGCTGTCGCCGGTCAGCGCCAGCTCCATCGCGACGGCGTACGGGATGCGCTGCGGCAGCCGCAGCAGACCGCCGCCGCCGGCGACCAGGCCGCGCTTGACCTCGGGGATGCCGAACGCCGACTCCCGCGACGCCACGATCAGGTCGGTGGCCAGCGCCAGCTCGCAGCCGCCCGCCAGGCAGTAGCCCTCGACCGCCGCGATCAGCGGCTTGGCCGGCGGCTTCTCGGTGAAGCCCAGGCCGCGGCCCTCGATCGCCACGTTCTCACCGCGAGCGAACGCCTTGAGATCCATGCCCGCCGAGAACGAGCCGCCCGCACCCGTCAGGATGCCGACCGAAAGCCCCTTGTCCCCGTCGAGCCGATCCATCGCATCGGCCAGTCCGCGGCTCACCTCGGCGTTCACCGCGTTCTTGGCCTCCGGCCGGTTGATCGTGATGATCAGAATCCGGTCTCGCTGCTCGACGAGCACCGTTTGTCCAGTGTTGTCACTCACGCGGGTGATCGTAACGGTCCGCACCGCCGCCGTACCCGGCCGGTCGATAATCCGGTTAGACTAGAACACGTTTCAATTTCGACCTGAGGGGCCGCCCGTGACCACGACCGACGCGGAGCCGTCGCAGTTGACCAAGTGGGACCCCGGTCTCACCGAGCGCGTCACGGCCGTCACCCGGCCGTTTCTCAAGCGCTACTTCCGCGCCGAGGTCCGCGACCTGGACAACATCCCGCCCGGCGGTGCGCTGCTGGTCTGCAACCACTCCGGTGGGCTGTTGCCGATGGATGTGCCGATCCTGGCCGCCGAGTTCTACGCCCACCACGGTTACGACCGGCCGCTGTACACGCTCAGCCACGACATGCTGATGACCGGCCCGACCGGTGAGTTCTTCCGCAGGATCGGCTACATCAGCGCCAACCACGAGAACGCCGACGCCGCGTTGCGTTCCGGCGGCCTGGTGGTGGTGTTCCCCGGCGGCGACTACGACGTGTACCGGCCCACGTTGCGCGCCAACGTCATCGACTTCGCCGGCCGCACCGGGTACGTGCGTGCCGCGCTCAACGCGGGGGTGCCGATCGTCCCGGCGGTCGGCATCGGCGGACAGGAGACCCAGCTGTTCCTGTCGCGCGGCACCTGGCTGGCCGAGCGGCTCNGGCCGATCGCGCGGCTGGCCCGCACCAAGATCGTGCCGATCTCGTTCGGGTTCCCGTTCGGGCTGAGCCTGGTGGTGCCGCCGAACCTGCCGCTGCCGGCCAAGATCACCATGCGGGTGCTGCCGCCCATCGACATCGAGGCCGAGTTCGGCGCCGATCCCGACATCGACGAGGTGGACGCGCACGTGCGGCGGGTGATGCAGCGCGCGCTCGACGAACTGGCCGCCGAGCGACGGCTGCCGGTGCTGGGCTGATGCGCCGGCTGCTGCGCCCGCGGCCGCTGCTGCGCGCGATGGTCGAACTGGCCAACGCCGCCAACGGGTTTCGGCCGATCGCCCGCGAGGGGTATCTGACCATCCCGGTGTTCGCGTTCGGCTGGCCGACCTCGGAGATGTCGCCGCTGTACCTGGCCGCCTCGGTGCTCTCGGCGCTGCGCCGCGGGCTGCGTGGCGACTTCGCCGGGACGCGCGGCCGGATCGCGCTGGTGCTCACGATGATCGCGTGGGTGCTGTTGTGGCTGATCCACCGCCGCAATGTGGCGTCGCGGCCGCATTTCGAGGAGCCGCTGCGGGCCGAGCTCGGAGACGACTACGAGGAGATCGCCGCGCGCTCGCAGCCGTCGCGGCGCCGGGTGCAGGTCGGGGTGTGGCCGACCGAGCTGGTGCGGCGCCGCTATGTGGAGACCACGGTGCGCTACGGTCCGCATCCGCGCGGCAACCTCGCCGACATCTGGCGCCGCGCCGACCTGCCCCGGGATGCGAAAGCGCCTGTGCTGCTGCAGGTTCCGGGCGGCGCGTGGTCGATCGGCATGCGCCGGCCTCAGGCCTACCCGCTGTTGAGCCACCTGGCCGACCGCGGCTGGGTGTGTGTGTCGATCGATTACCGGGTCAGCCCGCGGCACACCTGGCCGGACCACATCGTCGACGTGAAGCGGGCGCTGGCGTGGATCAAGGAGAACATCGCCGACTACGGCGGTGATCCGGACTTCGTGGCGATCACCGGCGGTTCGGCCGGCGGGCACCTGTCGTCGCTGGCGGCGCTGACCCCGAACGAGCCCCGCTGGCAGCCGGGTTTCGAGGACGCCGACACCTCGGTGGTCGCGGCGGTGCCGATCTACGGGCGCTACGACTGGGTGTCGCTCGAGGGCAGCGGACGGCGCGAGTTCATCTGGTTCCTGGAGAAACTCGTCGTCAAGAAGCCGTTCCGGGAGAACCGGGAGATCTATCTGGACGCGTCGTCGATCCGGCATGTGCGCCCGGACGCGCCGCCGTTCTTCATCCTGCACGGCTGCGACGACTCGATCATCCCGGTCGCCGAGGGCCGGGAGTTCGCCGCGGCGCTGCGCGCGGTGTCGACGAATACCGTTGTGTACGCGGAGATCCCGCACGCCCAGCACGCGTTCGACTTCTATTACGGATCGCCGCGGGCGCATTACACCGCGCAGGCGGTGGAGACGTTTCTGTCCTGGGTGCACGCCCGCTACCAGTCCCGCACCCGTCCGCGAGCAGACGCGTAAACCCCCCGAAAACCCGCCGATTCGGGGGTGTTGGCGTCTGCTCGCCGGGGAAAGGTTACTGGGCCATGGCGGACTCGACCACCGTCAGCTCGGCGGGAAGCCCGGCGGCCGAACGTATCTCGATGAACGCCTGGATCATCGCGTCGGTCAGCTCGTGCGGGTCGCCGAGCGTCGACCCGTCGGTGAGCACCGAGATGTTGAGCTGGTCGACATAGCTCCACACCGTGATGTTGAGCCCGCTGCCGGCGGTGAGCGGCCCGACCGAATAGATCTCGGTGACCAACGCCCCGCCCACCCGGCCGGGCTGCCGCGGCCCGGGCACGTTCGAGATCGGGATGTTGAGCACCTTGTTCTGGCCGTCCTTGTCGCTCAGCCAGGCGAACAGCCGCTCCGCCGGCGCCGGCGGCAGATACGCCGACCAGCGGCTGATCAGCTCCGGCCCCAACAGGTGATGGGCCTCCTTGGCCTCGACGGCGGCGTCGTGCACGGCCCGCACCCGCTCCAGCGGATCGGCCAAATGGATCGGCACCACCATCATCACGCCGGTGAACCTGTTGCCCGAGATCCGGTCCGGCGAGAAGTCGAAGCTGACCGGCACCGACGCCAGCAGCGGATGGTCGGCCTGCCCGTCGTAGGCCAGCGACAGCTCCCGCAGCGCCCCCGCCGAGATCGCCAGCACCATGTCGTTGATCGTCACGCCGAGGTGTTTGGCGGTCTGTTTGACGTCGGCGAGCGCCAGCGTGGCGGTGGCGAACCGGCGCACCCCGTCGACCCGGTGGTTCATGAACGACGGCGGCGGGGTGAACGGCCGGGTCAGCTCCGGCGAGAGTTTGCGCGAGCTCCTGCGCACCCGCTGCAGGCCCTGCGCGGTGTAGCGCACCAGCCCGGGGATCCGGCCGATCTGCCGCAGGTGGTCGACGAACGCGGTGCGCACCAACTGCCCGCGGGTCGGCGCGGGGTCGGTGACGTAGTCCTCCCGGTCCGGGCCGGCCTGCAGGTCCATGCCGCGGGCCAGCAGGTTCGCCGAGGCCACCCCGTCGGCCAGGGCGTGGTGGATCTTGCCGAGCACCGCGATCCGGCCGTTGGCCAGGCCCTCGATGAAGTACATCTCCCACAGCGGCCGGCTGCGGTCGAGCTGGGTGCTGGCGATGCGGCCCACCGCCTCGTCGAGCTCCCGGCGCCCGCCCGGCGGGTCGACCCGGTACGGGCGGACGTGGTACTCGAGATCGACGTCGCAGTTCTCCCGCCACATCGGGTGGTGGAACTTGAACGGGATGTCGACGAGCTCGTAGCGGAACGGGTCGAGCTTGTAGAGCCGACGGCGGATCACCTCACGGAACTCGTCGATGCCGAACGCGCGGTCGCCCAGCTCCGACAGGTCGATGACCGCCAGCTTCAGCGTGTGCATGTGCACGTCGGGGGTCTCGCTGTACAGCAACAGCGCATCCCACCCACTGAGGCGCTTCACGAAACCACCACCTATCCGGAGGCGTCCTATATAACCCGCTTGGCCCGGATCAATGCCCGGTTTCGGTGAATGTGGTTGAGGAACAGCCCCATTGCGGTCACCGCGGAGCCGGTTCGGGCACCGTCGAGCATGTCGAAGGCGTGCCCGGCGCCGGGCAGTTCCAGATAGCCGACCACCGATTCGGACACCTCGCGCAGCCGGTCGACGAACGCGCGCGCCTGGGCCACCGGGATCACGGTGTCTCCGGTGCCGTGCACCACCAGGAACGGCGGGGCGTCCGGGTGGACCCGGGCGATCGGCGAGGCGGCCCGGAAGATCTCCGGGTGCCGGTCGATGCGTCGGCGCACCACCACCCGTTCGAGGAAGTCGACGAAGCGCACCCGTTCGGCCGTCGAACGGTCCTCCCAGTCGTAGCGGCCGTACACCCCGACCACCGCGTCCACCGAGGTGTCCGACCCCTCGGGCAGTTCGTCCTCGAAGTCGGGATCGTTCGGCGTCAGCCCGGCCAGTGCGGCCAGATGCCCGCCGGCGGAGGCCCCCGCGACGGCGACGAAATTCCGGTCGCCGCCGAACCGGTCGACGTTGGCGCGGGCCCACGCGATCGCGGTCTTGACGTCGACGATGTGCGCCGGCCACGGGTGGTGCGGCGCGACCCGGTAGTCGATGGACAGGCACACCCAGCCGAGCTCGGCCAGATGGCTCAGCAGCGCGTAGCCCTGCAGCATCCGCTGTCCGTGCACCCAGGCCCCGCCGGGCACGAAGATCAGCACCGGCGCGGGCTGGCTGGGCAGATCCGCCCGGCGCCAGACGTCGAGCAACTGCGTCGGCCGCGGCCCGTAGCGCACCGAGGAGCGGTGGACGTAGCGCAATTGGCCGGCCGCGTTCCACAGCGGCGGCACCCGCTGCGGCGCCGGCCAGTCGATGTCCAGGTCTCGGGGGTTGACGATGCCGCGCAGCGCCTCGCGGGCCACCTCCTCGGTGCGGTCGCGTTCGGCGCGCCGCGCAGCCACCGCGCCTGGGGTGAGCCAGTTGCGCACCGTGGCGGCCATGAAGTCGGGCAGATGCCGCGAACCCCAGACGCTCATCGCGGCCACCCCGCCCAGTGGTTCGAGGTGTTTGCCGATAACCGGCAGAGACGCCGTGGCCACACTGGCCGCCATCAGATAGTCGGTGGGCCCGGCGGTGAGCCGACACAGGGACGACACCGAGGGGCGTGGTCGCTGATTTGCCATTGCGCGAATGTACCCCGCCGGACGCCGGCGCCAACCTCCAACACCCGGTTTCGATTCCACCGTGTTGTGACTGGGGCCACAGGGTGTCTACCGCGGGTTCGGGCGTTGGGTTTAGCGTGACACCACGACCGTCGACCGTAACGAGGACAGCCACTGTGACCAAGTCAGCGCTTGCCATCACCGAGGAGCACATCGATCTGGCCAACGCGGTGTTCGGCCGGCTCAACCGGCTCGACAGCCGCGCCGCCGCACGCGCCACGCTGGAGCAGGGGTCGTCGCATCCGCCGCAGGTGTGGCAGG
>JGI25328J35697_1002600_pt1 | contig 10755 bp, 10 predicted proteins | sample HigsolmetaAR203D_FD_35697 | JGI IMG/M metagenome (IMG submission 35697)
CTACGACACGCGACTCGACGAAAACGGCGGCAACTTGTCCGGCGGGGAACGGCAGCGGCTCGCGATCGCGCGGGCGGTGCTGAACGATCCGCGCATCTTGATCCTGGACGAAGCGACCGCGTCGCTCGACATCGAAACCGAGTCGCTCATTCAGGAGGCGCTCGCCAGGGTGACGAAAAACCGGACGACGATTGCGATCGCGCACCGCCTGTCGACGCTGCGCAACGCGGATCGGCTCATCGTGCTCGAGAAGGGGAGCATCGCCGAAGTCGGCACGCATACGGAGCTGATGCGCAAAAGAGGCATTTATTACAACTTGATCATGGCGCAGCGGAACATGGCCAAACCGAAATCCGGATTCCGTACGACGGCGGCGACGTAACGGGGGAAGACGAAAGGGGGAGCATCCATGAAACTTGCGGAAGAGCAAATCGCGGACAGATTGCGGCAGCTGGGAACTTGGGAGCGGACGGACGAAAAATGGATCGCGCGAAAATACCGTTTCCCGTCGTTTCCGGCCGCGATCGCCTTCGTCAACCGCGTCGCGGAAACCGCCGAGGCGATGAACCATCATCCGATGATTTCGATCGACTATCGGATGGTCGGCTTGAGGCTGACGACATGGCACGCGGGCGGATTGACCGAGCTCGATTTTCGCAGCGCGGAAACGTACGACAAGATCTATGGGGAAATGGCGCAGCGATGACGAAAACAAAGGCGCAAGGGTTAACCCTGCGCCTTCACTCTTCTCTGGAAATAAATGAACACGGGCAGCGGGATGACGATCCATCCCAGGCTCTTGATCAACCGGTTCACGGCCCTGGCCCGCGTCTGCTGCTGTTCTTCCTGGACGAGCCGGTCGTAACGCTGCCGGATGAGTTCCTCCGACGGAGGCGTTTCCGCATTGGCGTCCTTGCCTGACAGCACCATTTCCCGGTAGCTTTCGTAACTTTGATAATACGGCGGGGGCGAAACGAGATCGGCGACGGCCACGAACACGGACACACTGCCGCCGATGGTCATCATCAGCGTGGAGAAAATGACCAGGTAGTAAAAGATGCTTTTGATCAACGAGAACTCCCCCTTTTGATTGGTTGTTCCTTCATTATATTAGACCTGGGGCGGGGGAGAAAAGTTGCAAAAAACCGCCGCGGAGAGCGGCGGTTTTTCGTTTACACCTGGCGCATGCGCGGCCACGCGAGTTCAATGCCGGCCGTGACCAGACGCTGCTGGAAGTCGGCGAGCAGCTCCTGGTTTTGACGCACCTGCCGCGGCCGCAAATCGCGATCGAGACAGTACGCCGCCAGATGGCCGGCCGCTTCGCCGATGTTCCATTCCACGGGATGCAGGCGGTAGCATCCGTTGGTAATGTGCGTCACGCCGATATTTTTGCACGCGGGCAGCAAATTGTCCATGCGCACCGGCAGCAGGCTGCCGAGCGGAATTTGAAACGGCAGGGAGGAAATGTCGATGTAATTGCGTCCGCCGGTGCTGGGATGCAGATCGATCCGGTAACAGCCGATGCCGACGGAATCGTAAAACTCCTCCGCGCCGCGCCCTTGCCGCACATCCGCGGCGACATGCTGCTCCAGCACGGTGAACTCGGCCTTGATGCGGCGGGATTCGCGCACATAGACGTGCATCGCCAGGCCGTCTTCCGTGCCGGTCACGTCGGGGCGGAGCCGCAGGCCGGGGTATCCGGTTCCGCCGTCGGGGCGGGGCGCTTCGGTCTGCAGCCAATACAGCAGCGACAAGCTTAATTGTTTGGCCATGTACAGATGGCGCTGTTTTTCTTCCTCGGGCACATCGATGATCGGGCCGAGCCAGTAGTCGTTCTGCGGCCAGTTCACGAGCGTGATATCGCTCGCATACAATCCGCCGTGGAACTGGTGTTTGGCCGCGATGCGCCGGTACAGCCAGAGCGAGGCGGCTCCTTCTTCCGGAAACAGGCTGTAGCGCACCGGTTTCAGCGTAATCGGGTGGGAGCCGTACCATCCGAGATGCGGACCCGGCCAGAAGGGCGCCTGATAGCTGCGCCAAAAGTCGTACTCCGCCGGTTTGGGAATCGTAAAATCTTCGCCCTCCACGTAGTCCATCGCGAAGCAGTGCGTGATTCCCTGCATGTCATAAGGATCCGCCGCTCCCGGCAGCGCGTGGGGTTCGCCGGTTTCCGCCTGCGATTCCGCGCCGATCACGTACTCGGTGCCGGTTAACGGAAGCAGATCGCCGCATTCGGTGGCATCCAGAAAATAAGGCGCGACCAATTCCAGTTCGTCGCCGCTGTCGAGATGGCGGACGGTGACGGAAAGCACCCGGTCCGCCTGCACTTGCGCCGCAACCGGGCGATACCGGTGCAGCACCCGCACGCGGCCGCTGAACGTGTAGGGGGCCAGCATTTGCTCCAACACGGCCAGCGCGGCTCTCGGCTCATGGCATAAGCGGCTGACGTGGCCCGCGCCGGGATTGAGCAGCGGATTCGCGGCCGCTTCGGGAGTGAGCGGAAAATGGCGCCGATAGTATTCGCGTACTCCGTTTCTGAACTCGCGATACGATCTCGTGCAGCCGAACTGTTCGATCCACGGATGCTCGTCCGGCGGAACGGCCTGGCTCGTCAGCTGCCCGCCGATCCACAGCGTTTCTTCCGTCATGATGACGCGCTTTCCCGATTTCGCCGCCGCGAGCGCCGCCGCGCATCCGCCGGTGCCGCCGCCGATAATGACCACATCTGCCGCAAGTTCCCGTTTCAACTAGAAACCCTCCAATTCATCGTTCCTGTTGTAGTGGGTAGTTCCGGAGTTTTTTTGGAGATGGCGGTTTTTGCGCCATCTATGCCCAATTATAAGCGCAGCGGGGAAACCGGCATAGGCCGTGCCGCCAAAACACAAAAAGTGATAACAAACTTCTTAAAAAATGCACAATGCTGTGCGATGTTTATTGACAAAAATATCCGCATTTATGAAAATAGATGCAGGAAAATTCCATCTTTATATGTTCAAAAGGGATGATATCCGATGACGTTGCTGTTCCGCAATCCGGTTCATGACGATCATCCGTATTTTTTCGATCCCAAGCCTTTCGCTTCGTACCAGCTGTATCAGCTCGGCGAATTGATCTGCCCTCGCGGCTATTTGCTCGAAGAACACATCCAGGTGTGCTACGAGATTACCTATGTCGTGTCAGGAACAGGATGGTTTTCCACGAACGGCAAAGTGCATCGGCTTGGTCCCGGCGACATTTACATCCATATCCCCGGCGAGACGCACGCGGGAGGAGCGGACCATGCGGATCCGTTTCGATATTGCTATTTTGGTTTCCGCTTTCATTCCAACGCGGAGGGGACCCACCGATTCAAACAAATCCAGAAGTCGTTCGACACCCATACGGTGCCGGTGTGCCGTGACCGGCTGGGCATTCGCGCGCCGTTTTTCGGCGCGTTGAGAGAGCTGCGCGAGCCTTCCCTCTATGCCGAAGACATGCTCGAATCTTTCTTGAACCAGTTGATCATATTGACGTATCGCAATTTTTTTACTTCATGGGACTCGCCTTCCGACATGGGCAAACCGGGCGGGGGGGCGGAAGAAGCGGTCTATCGGGCGATGCAGTACATTGACCGCCATTTGTCGGACATGAAGGACCTTTCCGAACTGTCCCGGGCGGTCGGGTACAGTTATTCCTATTTGTCGTATTTGTTCGCCAAAACGACGGGCATGAACCTTCGCGACTATTTCACACACAAAAGAAAACAAAAAGTGCTGGAGTTGATGCGTTCCGGGCGCCACAGTTTGACCGAAATCGCGGAAATGATGAACTACCGGTCGATCCATACGTTCAGCAGAGCGTTCAAAAAAGCGTTCGGCGTCTCGCCGTCCGAATACAAAAAGCGCCATATGCAGACGGCCGAAAACTGAAAACAAGCAAACGATGTCCGTGAGAAAGGATCAATACACGCATGCTCCCGGTTGATACGATGAATGGGGCTATCCCGGGAAAAACGCTCCGATGAAGTTTCGATGACCCAGGGGGAAGGAGAATTCGTTGAATGTCCAAAAAGAAAACGTTGGCGGTGTCGCTCATTCTTCTCGTTATTGCCGCATGCGCCGTCCTCATCGGAGTGATGGATTCGCGCGACGACGATCCCCAAGCGCCGGAAGTCGTGTTGGAAGCAAGCCCCGTGATCGTGCCGATTGAACAGCTGAAACCGGCCACGGCCCTCCCGAAACCGACGTTGACGGCCGCCGGCGGACCCCTGATCTTCAGCGATTCGCCGGAAATGTTCAACGAACCCGGCGCCTTTTACCGAGATGTCGCGGAAGGGGAATTTCGCGTGTTTTGGCACCATCAAAATACGAGCAACCGGAAGATGACCGTGGCGGTCGCCTTTACCAACGAATCGGACGAAGCCATCAGGTTGTATGCCAAGGGAAGCGGCATCGGTACGAACCTTTATGTGGACATCGCCGGGCAGCGGGCGATGCAGGACTTTATGGCCACGCTGGGAACGAAGGAGTTGCTGGCCGTTTTGGAACCGGGAGATCATTATTTTATCGAAACCCCGACCGGCGCGCAGCAAACGACGGACGGGATCGCGCAGTTTGAGGCGGTGCGCAAGCGCGGCCACAAACCGGCCTCCGTCACCGTGACGGTGCTCGCGTATGATGTGCGGCCGGAGCATCCGGAGCAAATGCGCATTCTTCCGTTGGAGGAAAACGTCGTCAGAGGGACGTTTCCGCATTTCGACCGCATCGGAACGATCGAATACGATCCGGCCATGGGAAACGTATTTCTTGCGATCGACGCCGCGGCGGCCGGCCAATGGAAAAACGATATGCCGGGGGAATATGAAGAAGGCTGGAGCGCCGTCGACAACGCGCCGGTGATCAACAACGGCAATTACGGCGTGCTGTACCATTGGACGGTGAACATCACCAACTCGCAAGGGGCGCCGAAACAGGTCAAAGCGTGGCTCCATGCGTCCGGCGGATACGGGCACTTCACGCTGCGGTGGAACAATAAAATTCATAGTTCGGGCTATGTGGATTATACGGGAGCCTGGAACTTCGTCACGGAAAACCTCGATGCCAAAGGCGGCACGTTTACCATGAAGACGAGTCTGACCGGCGGCTCCTCGGGACCGCAAACGATTTATTTCACCAGCGAACCGTAACGTCGAACGCAGAAAACGGAAAAAAAGCAAACAAATGTAAGTAAGAAAGGATAAATACACGCTCCTTTCCAGTTGATACAATGAAGGTGGAATGCCACGAATTCGCTTACATGGCGTTCCCAAATCCAAAATGGGAAGGAGAAGAATGATGTTCAAACGGAAACCGCTGGTAGTGTCGTTGATGGTGATGTTGACGGCCGCCTTTGTCGTCGTCTCCGGCGGACTGGCGCCCCAGGCCAATGCGCAATCGACGCCCGTGATCGTGCCGATCGAAGAGCTCAGGCCGGCCACGCCCATGGCCAAACCGACGCTGACGCCGACCGGCGGAAAACTGATCTTCAGCGATTCGCCGGAAACGTTCAGCGAGACGGGCGCTTTTTACCGCGATACCGCGGAAGGGGAATTCCGCGTGTTCTGGCATCATCAAAACACGAGCAACCGCACGATGACCGTCGCCGTCGCCGTTACCAACGAATCGGACGAAACGGTTTTGCTGTATTCCAAGGGAAGCGGCGTCGGAACGAACATTTACGTGGATGTGGCCGGGCAGCTGGCGTTGAAGGAGTTCATGCGCACGCTGGGCACAAAGAAGATGCTGGCCATTTTGCGGCCGGGCGAACATTACTTCATCGAATCGCCGACCGGCGCGATGCAAACGACGGACGGAATCGCCCAGTTTGAGGCCGTACGGCAGCGCGGCCACAAGCCGGCCACCGTCACCGTTACGGTGCTCGGATATGATGAGAAGCCGGAGCATCCGGAACGGATGCACATTCTCCCCATGACGGATTACACGGTCCGGGGAACGTTTCCGCATTTCGATCGCCTCGGGATCATCGAGTACGATCCGGCCATGGGGAACGTCTACCTTTCGATCGACTCCGCGGCGACGGGGCCGTGGAAGAACGACATGCCCGGGGAATATGAAGAAGGTTGGAGCGCCGTCGACAACATGCCGGTGATCAACAACGGCAACTATGGCGTGCTGTACCGGTGGACGGTGAACATCACCAACTCGCAAAAGACGCCGCAACAGGTCAACGTTTGGCTGCATCCTTCCGGCGGGTTCGGGCACTACACGTTGAAGTGGAAAAATCAAATTCACAATTCGGGATATCTGGATTATACGCGGGCCTGGAACTTCGAAACGGTGAACATCGGCGCCAAGGGCGGCACGTACAGTATGTGGACCAGTTTGACCGGAGGTTCCTTCGGACCGCAAACGATTTATTTCACCAGCGAACCGTAATGTCTTCTCATCCGATCGCCAATGCCCGATGAGGGCGCACGCAAGATGGATCAAAACGACCGGCCTTCGTTTATCATGCCGGAACCCCGCCGTACATCGCGCATGAGACGCCGTGTACGGCGGAATTTTTCGATTGCGGCGAGTCGTCCTGCAAAACCTTCTTGTCCCTTGCGCGCATTACAAGATATAATGGAAAATCATTCCGAACCGTCCAGCGCGGTCAAATACAGCTATTTCCATTTGTCGCATCCGTTCGCCGAAACGACGGACATGAATTTGCGCGACAACCTGCGTTCCGATTTCCATTGCGAGAAGGAGAAATGATCGATGATGCATGCGGCAGACGAATGCAAAGCCATGGCGGAACCGGCGCCCGAGATCGTGCCGATCGAAGAGCTCAAGCCGGCGGCCGTCATCCCCAAACCGACGCTTGCGCCGGCGGGCGGAAAGCTGATTTTCAGCGATTCGCCGGAAAAGTTCAGCGAAGCGGGCGCCTTTTACCGCGACGTCGCGGAAGGGGAGTTCCGCGTGTTCTGGCATCACATCAACACGAGCGAGCGCACGATGACCGTGGCCGTCGCCATCACCAACGAATCGGACGAAGCGGTCGAGCTCTTCTCCAAAGGCAGCGGCGTCGAAACGAGCATTTACGAGGAAGTGGCCGGGCAGCTGGCCATGAAGGAGTTCATGCGCACGCTGGGAACGGCGCGGCGGCTGGCCGTTTTGCAGCCGGGCGAACATTACTTCTTCGAATCGCCGACCTTGCCGGAGCATACGACGAACGGAATCGCCCAGTTAGAGGCTCTCTCGCAAAACGGCGGCAAGCCGGCGGCCGTCACCGTCACGGTGCTCGGATACGAGCGGAAACCGGATCATCCGCAGCGCATCGGCATTCTCCCCATGACGCAACCCACCGTCAGAGGAACGTTTTCGCATTGCGACCGTATCGGGACGCTTCACTATGATCCGGCGGCGGGAAACGCCTGCCGAGCGATCGGCTCCCCGGCAACGGGGCGGTGGAAGGACGACATGCCGGCGGAGTATGAAGAAGGTTGGAGCGCCGTCGACAACATCCCGGTAATCAACAAAGGCAACTACGGCGTGCTGTACCGTTGGACGGTCGAGATCGCCGGCTCGCGGCATGCGCCGCATCAGGTCAAAGTGTGGCTCAATCCGTCCGGCGGATACGGTCAATTCACGCTGCAGTGGGACAACAAAATCTATAACTCGGGTCACCTGGATTACACGAATGCCTGGAACTTCGCCACCGTGAACGTCGGCGCCGACGGCGGCACGTTTGATATGCTGACCAGTCTGACCGGCGGTTCCTTCGGGCCGCAGACGCTCTATTTCACCAGCGAACGGTGAAGCCGCCGCCCCTTGTCCCCTCCGCGCATTTCAAGATATAATGTTACGGTAACGGTTTCGATCCAAATTATCGGGTGAGGGAACAAACATGGGCCGGAAATGGAACAATATCAAGGAAAAGAAAGCGTTGAAGGATGCCAATACAAGCAGAATTTACGCGAAGTTCGGCGTGGAAATCTACGTCGCGGCCAGACGCGGGGAGCCCGACCCGGAATCCAACCGAGCGCTGAAAGTCGTGCTGGAACGGGCCAAAACGTATAATGTTCCGAAGGCGATCATCGACCGGGCGTTGGAAAAAGCGAGAGGCAGTTCGGACGAAACGTATGAGGAACTGCGGTATGAAGGGTTCGGACCGGCCGGATCGATGATCATCGTCGACGCGCTGACCAACAACGTGAACCGGACCGCGGCGGAAGTCCGCGCCGCCTTTAACAAAAACGGCGGCAACATGGGCGTCAGCGGCTCGGTGTCCTATATGTTCGATGCGGCCGCCGTCATCGGCCTGGAAGGAAAAACGCCCGATGAGGTGCTGGAAATTTTGGTGGAAGCGGAAGTGGACGTGCGCGATATCGCGGAAGAAGACGGCGCGGTCATCGTGTATGCGGATCCCGACCGGTTTCACGCCGTACAGGAAGCGCTGCGCCGCGCGGGCGTGACGGAGTTTTCCGTCGCCGAGCTGACGATGCTGCCGCAAACCTATGTCACGCTGCCGAAGGAAGCCGTGCCGCAGTTTGAGAAACTGATCGACGCGCTGGAAGACCTCGACGACGTGCAGCGGGTGTACCATAACGTCGATTTCGGCGATTGAGTTTCGGGGCCGCTTTCGGACCCGGACACGGGTTTCGCCGCCATTTCTCACAAAAAGGGAGGATATGTCCATGCCGGATATGCTCGTCAAGTTGTACGAATTGCCGCAGTCGGAAAGCGCGCGGCAGTATGAGGAAAGGACAGGCATCGTCATCCGCAGGGCGATCGGTCCGGAAAAACGCATCGTCGCCTCGTGGGTGGAGCAGAAGTTCAATGCGCATTGGGCGAGCGAATGCGAAGCGGCGTTTGCGCGCCAGCCGGTGTCCTGCATCATCGCGGTCAAAGACGGACAGTTGCTCGGCTTTGCTTGTTACGACGCCACCGTCCGCGGATTTTTCGGTCCGACCGGCGTGGATGAGAGCGAGCGGGGGCAGGGCGTCGGCCGCATGCTGTTCTTGCAGACGCTGGAATACATGCGCTCGGACGGGTACGCCTACGCGATTATCGGGGGAGCGGGGCCGACAGCGTTTTATGAAAAAACGGCCGGCGCGCAAATCATTCCCGGATCCGAACCGGGCATTTACCGCGGTATGCTGAGATGACCGATCGGACCGGATTGCCATTCGCGGCCGTTCGTGTCCGCATCGTGGCATAACAATGGCCGAATTCCGTTCAATAAAAACTGGGAATGATGGGGCGAAGAGCCCCCGACGAAATGACCGCAAAAGGCGGAAGGTTCCTCTCGAGAACATGCATCGAGGGAACTTGCCGCCTTTCTTTTTCCCGGCCTTTTACTTCCCGGCCCTGTCCGCCTATGGATTGAGGCCGCGCATGTATTGATAGATCGCGTAGGCCATGTCCACCAGATCATCGCGGAGAGCGGCCCTGGTGTAATCGACGGCGCGCGGCGCCGCACCGATGCCGCGCAAGGCGGCAATCCACCCGTTCGCCCAGCCGGACGCCCCCTCCACATCCGCACCGTCCGCGTACGCAAGACCGGCCGTTCTCGCCATCGCCGCCGACAGTTCCTCGAGAGTCACGGCGGCTTCCGGCGCAAACTTGCGGCCGCCTTTACCGTTCATGACGCCCATCCGGAACACCGTTTCCACCCATCCCGCATACCAAGCTTCAGGCGGCACATCGACAAACCGCGGTTCGTCCGGACTCACGGGGAGCGGCTCCGAAAAACCGCCGAGTCTGGCGGCTACGGCGGCGGTTTCCGCCCTTGTGGCCCGCTGTCCGAAGCCGGGGCCGCCGTCCGCATAGCCGCTCATGATTCCCGCCGCTTTCAGTTCGAGATAACGCTGTTCCCGCTGGCGCAGCTGTTGCCGTTCCCGTTCCTGCATGTTCCGAAAGGAATCGTAGGAATGGATGGCGACGCCGGCAAATCCCGGATGTTTCGCGTAATGGCGGCGAACCGCTTCCAGCTGTTCGTGGAAAAACCACAGCTCCTGATGATAATACGTCACCTGTTCCGGAATGCCCTCGCCGTCGGGCGGACCGGTTTCCGCCCCGATATACGCCTTTTTGCCGACCTTCGCGGCATAGTCGAGTTCGGCGCGGGCGACGGCGATTTGCTCCTCCGCGCTGTCGCGGTACGCCATGATCGATACGGAATCCGCCGCATCCAGCAGGTGATGGCTCAACGGTTTGCGCACGCCGTCATAATCGACGACGACCGGCGGATCCCCCGTCGCATACCAGAACGGGATCGCCACATTCAGCTCCAACGCGTGACCGCGCTCCGAAATCATGCCGGCGGCCTTCGCGATCAGCCTCACAAACTGCAAACCGATCGCCTCCGCATCGCCGCGAAATTCCGGCAGCGTATACGGTTCGATATCGAACTGGATGCCGTCGAACCGGCGCTCCGGATGCCGTTCGTTGAAAGACAGCACCTGCTCAAGCCGGTCCAGCGCCTCTTCGTGATGCTCCTTCTTCGCCCATACCGCTTTTCCCGCCAGCGCAAACACCCGGATGCCGTGCGAGTGGGCGAGTCCGATCAATTCCGCATATTCGTCTTCATGATCCGCCAACGCGGGATCCGTGCCGACAAAAAGCACCCGAATCCGATGCCGGAGGGAGAATTGGATCAATTCCTGTCTGAGTTCCGCGGTGGCGGCGGCTGTGTCAAATTGCCACACCCACATCGCATCGGCGGGTTCCGGCTCCGCCCGCGAGACGATCGTGAAGAGACAAGCCGCCGCAACCGCTGCGGAGACAACAT
>JGI25328J35697_1002611_pt1 | contig 10729 bp, 10 predicted proteins | sample HigsolmetaAR203D_FD_35697 | JGI IMG/M metagenome (IMG submission 35697)
GGGAGGTCGGGGACTGTTGAATTACGGGGTTCTACTGTTGAATTAACTGGGGGCACTGTTGAATTCTGCACTTTTACTATTGAATACTAAACGTGCACTGNTGATTTTTTCCCCTTACTGTTGTACCTCCCGAACTTTTTCGCCCCTTCAACAAAAATACAATTGCCAAATGATTTGAGAAAACATTTATTAGATAAAACTACATACAGTGAGTCATCAGTATTCCCTCAAATGCACATTTACATTTTTTAGGATTTTGTCCATTCCATTTTTCCAATGATGACATACTTTATTAGTGAAATGATATGGGAGGTGAATGTTTGATGAGTGGTGGAGGATCCGGATACGGTGCAGGATTTGCACTGATTGTCGTGCTGTTCATTTTGTTAATTATTGTCGGTACAAACTATGTAGGCTTTGGTTATTAAAATAAGTACCTCACCTCAGGCGATTAGCCGCTGGGGTAGGTAAAAGTTTCCCACAAAGCCTATAAAATCACAATAAGGGAAGGTGTTGCCTCTTTGCAACTGCCTTCCCTTTTGTAAAACTCCAATCAGTGTTTTATTTTAGAGTCCTGAATGACCGGTAAAAGTGATGTAAAAACACCATAATCATTCCTGACTATATTTAGGTAAAACAATGATCGCTTTAAATAAATCGCCATCAATTTGAATGNAAAATTTCCCTCTTTGGATTTCAATTAAGCTTTTGGCAATAGACAATCCTAATCCGCTTCCTTCGCTTGTTCGGGATTCATCCCCTCGTTTAAACCGCTCCATTAGTTCATCCGCTGAGATATTTAATTCTGAGGCGGATATATTTTTAAAAACNAACCGNACATCATTACCTAAATCCTCAATATCAACATAGACTCGGGAACCTTCAAGGGCATATTTAAAGATATTCGATAATACATTCTCGATTGATCTCCACAACAACCGACCATCTGCTGTCACAAAAAGTTTATCTGCAGGAAAATTCAACTTAAATTCCAAATTTCTTGCTAAAATTTTATCGCCCACTTCCCCCAAACCTTGGTTAATTAATGAAATGATATCAATTTTTTCAAGATGGACCGGAATATCGCCGCTGGAAGCCTTTGCTGCTTCAAATAAATTATCTGTTAATACTTTCAATCTCTTTGATTTTTGATCCAATACTCCAACATACTCTTCTATTTTTGTTGGATCCTTTTCATTTTTCAAAAGATCCACATAGGTGATAATGGAAGTTAAAGGCGTCCTTATATCATGGGAAACATTGGTAATCAGTTCTGTTTTTAGCCGTTCACTCTTCAACTCATTGTCTACTGCATTTCTCAACCCATCAGTAATGCTGTTAATATTTTCTGCAAGCCTGGCAAATTCCCCTCGTCCTTTTATATCAATGTGATATTGAAGATTTCCGGCCTTAATTTCCTCAACACCTGCCTGAATTGCATTGAAGGACTTAATTTTTTTCAATGCAAACCATGCGGCAACTCCTAGCGTTACCGGGAATATGAAAAATGTTAAAGCAACCAAAAGCGGGTAGCCCACAGCAAGCAAAACGGTTTTCACGGCAAGGCTTCCGTTTCGATAAACGTCTCCGATAAAATGAGCAAATTGACTAATGAGATTATATAACAATGTATGCTTAATGAGTGTTTTGTTTTTCCCATGCTTAATAAGTGAAAAAATAAGCACGAAACCAATCGCAGCAATCAAAACCGTTATGGGAAGAATCATTTTGTTATTCATTTCAAACAATAGATCTAATAATACGGTATAAAGTGCAATCAAGGAGACACATAACAGAACNTTTATATCATTATATAATTTATCAATTACATTTAAGTGAACCTCTTGATCTCGAAACGATTTTCTGCCGGTCACCAGAGCAAGATAGATAAAAGATAAGATAAATCCCGGCACTAAGTATGTCAATTTATATAAATTTTTTGCAGAAAGGGCACTATTTTCCTTCCATTCCTTTATATTTGTATTTAAAAACTTATCCGGAAACGCCAAATAAATAACCGTATTTTCCGGATCCAGCTCGTTTACTTGATCAGTAATCCAATATAAATAATCATTTTCCCTCGTTTCCTTTGGATAAATTTCTTGGTCATAATGATCAAATATAAAAAATGCAGGATAAGTTTCGAACTCCTGTCTTTCTTTCATCGTCGTATTTGTGTATACATTTGTACCATCACTGGCATAAAACAACGGTGTTTCATAATCATCCATATTTTGTAATAAAAGGTGGTATTCCCTTAAATCTCTTTGAATAAATTTATCCCTCTCGTGAGCAATCTCGTCGGCATATTCCTTTTTAAATTGTTCATAATTTTCCTCTTCACTTAATTTAGGATTATATTTCTTAGAGTTTTGAAATTGNAAGTATAACTCCTCTTCTTTATCCTTTAACTCATCCTCACTGATCGTTCCACCATTTAAAATATTTTCTTCATTCTTAAATTCACCCATTAATTTTGTTAAGTCGCTGATAAGTCCCTGACTCTCNTGAATGTATGCGGCGCTTTCAAAATAACTTTTTTGCAGTACACTATTAAAAGGGATCGTCANTATNTTCACCAGCGTTGTTATCGTTCCGGAAAAGAAGGCAATCATTATGATAAAAACAATGAATTTTGTCAGTTTTGAATGACTATATTTTTTCAACTTTATATCCAACTCCCCATACGACTTTTAAATATTTTGGCTCTCTTGGATTAATTTCGATTTTCTCACGGATTTTTCGAATATGTACGGCAACGGTATTTTCCGGATTAAAGGCCGGTTCATTCCAGACTTTTTCATAAATATCTTCTATCGAAAAAACTCTCCCGGCATTTGCGGTNAATAGTTTCAAAATTTTATACTGGACCGGGGTCAAATGGACTTCTTCGCCATCAACAGTAATGGTTTTCGTTTCATCATCAATCACGAGGCCTCCGCTTTGATATACATTGTTTTTCGTCTCAAGACTCCCTAATTTCGTATATCTTCTTAAGTTTGCCTTAACCCGCGCGATGAGTTCAAGCGGATTAAACGGCTTCGTTATATAGTCGTCGGCGCCCAGATTTAATCCTAATATTTTATCNGTATCCTCCGATTTCGCAGACAGCATAATTAATGGAATATTATTTTGTTCGCGAATTTTCATCGTTGCTTGAATCCCGTCCATTTTCGGCATCATTATATCCATGATGATCAGATGGATTTCATTTTGCTCAATGATCTCAATTGCTTCGATTCCATTAAAAGCTTTGAAAATTTTGTAGCCTTCATTTTCTAAATAAATCCCGATTGCATCGACTATTTCTTTATCATCATCACAAACCAATATGTTCATGAACGTTCACTCCTACTGTTTTCTCTTTCGCGCTAAATGTATCTTACCAATTAAATCTTAACAAATATTGGATTGATTTCTTAAGATTTTCTTATTGTTTTATACAAAAAAATAGCATATATTCGGTCATATCCANTTAAAATTAAGGTTTTCTTAAGATTTTCATTCACCTTATCTTAAGTTTTATACTTTATAGTCTTCTTAAAAGGATTCTTTACATACGATACGAGGGGGAGTAGAGATGGAAGAAAAAAAGATTTATCTGTTACTAACCGATACCGGAACCTTGTTTTCAAGATTAATAAAATGCTATACGAAAAAGCCCTATAATCATGCTTCGATTGCCTTTGACGGAGAATTAGCAACAGTGTATAGTTTTGGCAGGAAAAAGCCAAGAAACCCATTTTTGTGNGGATTTGTACGGGANGATATGTTATCTGATTGGTTCAGACGGGCAAATTGTGCGATTTATTCGTTAACGGTAACAGATGCACAGATAAATCAAATGAGAAGCTATATTCGAGAGTTGGAAATACAAAAGGAGTTGTATCGCTATAATTTATTAGGGGTTTTTGGCGTGATGTTCAATAAACCGATAGAAAGAAAAAACGCATTCTTCTGTTCACAGTTTGTCGCATCGGTTCTAAAGCATTGTAACGTGATTGATTTTACAAAAGATGTATCCTTAATCAAACCACATGAATTGCCTTATACCGCAGCATTTCAATTGGTTTACGAAGGTAAATTGATGGCGTACGGTATGGGAGACCTTGCTGGTGAAAAAGGGGCACCTTCTGTATTGCAGGGATTTGAAGTACCCACCACTTAAGAATTATCAACCTGAAGTGGGGATTCCTGCAAACAACAGCGCAACCAATTGTTTATTGGTTTTTAGGGTGGGAAAATCAAGTTATACAACTGCTCATGCTATGTTTGAACTAAATTAATTTAAAATGAAACCTCTTTGATAATGCTTTAAAGTATGAACACAGTGGGCCATTGTCAAAATATGATAAAATAGTTAATGATTAAACGGATTTGGAGGATTTATCATGCAACAATTGATAGATATCGGACTAAACCTTACTGATAAACAATTTGCAAAAGACCGAGAAGAAGTGGTTGAACGAGCGTTGAAAAATGGAGTCAGTCAAATGATCCTAACCGGTTCCAATGTGAAAAGCAGTAAGGCAGCCGCAAATTTGGCTAAGGAATGCTCAAATATTCTTTTTGCTACGGCAGGCATCCATCCTCATGACGCCAAAAGCTTTCATCATGATTCGATTCGAGAGTTAAGACGTTTAGCTGAGCGGAAAGAAGTGGTGGCGATTGGTGAATGCGGTCTTGATTTTAACCGGATGTTCTCGCCGCAACCGATTCAGGAACAATGTTTTGAGGCGCAATTAGATTTGGCTGACGAGCTCGAACTGCCACTTTTTTTACACGAGAGAGATGCCCATAACCGTTTTTGTGAAATTTTTGCTCATCATGCACACTTAGCTGAAAAAGCAGTGGTTCATTGCTTTACAGGCAGTGTTGCTGAAGTGAAAAAATATATTTCGATGGGGTTCTACATTGGAATAACGGGTTGGATTTGTGATGAAAGACGGGGGCAGGAATTACAGGAGGCTGTCAAGTATATCCCGCTTGATCGTTTATTGATCGAAACCGATGCGCCCTATCTACTTCCGAGAAACTTGAAAAACAAACCGAAAAACCGGCGAAATGAACCGNCCTTCTTACCGCATATTNCCGGTGATATAGCCAAATACATGGGTGTTTCAGCCGAAGANGTNGCTGAATACTCAACNGAAAACGCAAAACGGCTCTTTCAGTTACCTTGATTTTAGTGCCTGTTCTCCTGCACTTCATAGGACAGGCTTCTTCATCTTTTACAGTCTGTTTTTCGAAAACTAGGGCTTGTTAAGCATTTTCCATTCCAAGCTATGACCTTTTCCGCAAAACTTTTTTAATTATTTGTATTTTTGTAAGTTGGAATACTATCGTTCGTCAATGGGAATTAAAGACTAGGGCTTGTTACTCGTTGCTTCTTCCTTTTTATGCTATAATGAATTTTTGTTAAGAAATGGGAAATAATGTAAGGGGCTTGTTCCTTAAAAGCTAAGAAATATAGGGAAGCGGTAATATGACAAATGATGTTGTTCTAGCGTTAATCTTAACTTTATTCGCGGGGCTCGCAGCAGGAATTGGCGGTTTACTTGTTCTATTTACAAAAATAACAAATAAAAAATTTCTTTCATTTTCCCTAGGTCTTTCAGCGGGAGTAATGATTTTCGTATCCTTGGCTGATATTTTCCCAGAGGCTAGGGAATCTTTAACCGGTGTTTTCGGGGACAAATTTGGTTATATGGCAGTCATTATCGGCTATTTTTCCGGGATCATTTTTATTGGGCTACTTGATAAAATAACCGAACAAAAGTTGACTGTAAAAACGAAGGATACAAAAGATCCGGAGTTAATGCGCATCGGTATATTCACTGCCATTGCACTGGCAATTCATAATTTCCCGGATGGAGTCGCTACATTCATGTCCACACTCCAAGAACCGTCAATCGGGTTTGCGATTGCTGTCGCGGTATTTATTCATAATATACCTGAGGGGATTGCTGTTGCGATTCCGATTTATTATGCCACCGATAATAAATATCGATCATTTTTATGGGCCNTGTTTTCAGGTTTAGTTGAACCTGTGGGTGCCTTATTAACTTATCTGGTTCTTATGCGTTTTTTAAATACAACCGTACTTGGTGTTGTTTTAGCCGTTGTTGCCGGGATGATGGTATTTATTTCTATATCTGAACTTTTACCAACAGCGAAAAAATATGACGAAGGTGACATATCGATATACGGTTTTGTTTTCGGTATGCTCATCATGGCCATCTCATTATTGTTATTGGGTGAATAAACAGTTATATAGGGACAGGTATAAACCATCTAGTACTATAAAATTTTTTAACCCTCTAGCAAAAACCTATTTTTTTGGCTCAGTTTAATTTAAATGTTAAAAAATACAAGGTTTAAAGGAAACCCTATTAGTCGGGCTTCCCNTATCCTTGTTGAACTAAACTCCCGTGAACCGTATAAATCATTGTTGTTCGCTTCTTCTATTCTTGTTGAACTAGCAACCCCTGTTACAAGGAAAATTTTTAAACAAAAAGCCTTTGAATAAGATAAATCGTTATTACTAAAGTTGATAAAGAACCTAAAATTATTTAAACTACAATTTTTCGTTCTTTTTGCTTTTCTGAAGGTTTATTTAGTTCATAAAATACTGCAATCCACAAAAGAATGGTTGCTAAAGCAAGAATGCTCATTTAAAATTTACTTCCTTCCAGAACTTTTTATTGAATAAGACTGTTGAGGTACTGAATATGATAAAAGCTGCTAATAACGGCCTTTCCGTCAGCAATTTCATTCACTTAACACCTACTTCAAACTCGCAACTCCTTAGTTTGAACTANTTACCATTCTTTCCGTCATTTTCATTATATCTTCCTGAGATAATGAATCAGGTCCTTCGACAATTAATGTGTATCGGAGACCATTTTCATCCCAAGTATAAGAATTGATTTCTTTCATGAATTCGGCGTTTTGCCCGCGAATTTTCAACCCCGTGTCCGAAATAGCCAACTCTTTCTCCTCAGGGGTTGGAAAAACGGACAAGTAAATCAGTGGAATTCCATCGCCTTTGTTATAGGTGATGGTGATTTCTGTTCGGTTGATTTCACCCTTCAGTTCATCAATTGTAACATTATCCATTGTCAAGTTTTCTTCATTTAGTACTAAAAACGGTCTACCCAACTTTTCTACTGCTTCTTCAATTGTTCCATTACTTTGATTCATTTCGTCTTTAAGATGAACGATTTCAACATTATCCGGTAAAGATAAGGTAAACGTATCATCTGAAATTTTTGTTGATGTGTCGACTTCTGTATATGCGAACTCTGTACGGCTGCTTCCCACGATGTTTATGCTTTTGACCGGGAACCATGTTTTTTGGTCAATCCAAATTTCGATTTCGCCAAATATCGAGTCTTTCTCCTTTGGTTCCAGTTTGATGTGATGTGTTTCAAAGCCATTGACCTTTTCCTTACCAATTAGTTTATACTTATGACTATCTTTCAATGTTTCCAAAAATGAAATCACTTGCTCCTTTTGGCTTTGATTAGGTAAGTCAAGTGAGCTCACATCGTCCATTACCATTGCCTTATTTTGTTTTTTATCAAAAGAAATAATTGATTTCCCGTCATTAACAGTTACACCTTCTTCACCGGTCTTTGTATCCTTCATTGTTATTTTTGCTTTTCCATCTTCACTGTGATATTCTTCCGTTGTATAACTTTCCTCAAGCTTGTCATCTTCATAAATCTTTAATTCACCTTTCGCATAGTAAGCTTTTTCATCTTGATCGGCTGCTAACACCTTCGTAATGATTTCATCCGTTGACACACCCGTCACCCCTGAACATCCTGATAAGATTCCGATTGCGATTAAAGAACTTGTAAATACTGCTTTTATTTTCAAAACCTTCCATCCTTTCTTAAGAGACCGGTTTATTGTCCCTGTATATAATAAAATTTTTGACTTCTTTCACAACAACAGGTGGCGAGTTAATCGCTTTGTCATTGTTGGATAACAAGATTTATTTTTTCTTGAATTGACCCAACTTTTTTCAACAGGCTCCTTTATTATTAGGTCTTTATCCGGCTATCCCAGGAAAAAATGCTGAACCCCGGTCATTTCCGGAAAACTCGTCCCTTGTCATACCTGAGAAGAGGAATTTATCCCCTGCAGCCAGCATGCAACCAGCGTTCCATAACCTGTTTGTGACCATATTTTTATTTTTCCTCCGTGTTGTTCAATTGCCATTTTTGCAATGCTTAAGCCGAGCCCTGATGTACCGCCTTGTCCCCTTGCCGCTTCNACTTGGACGAAAGGNTCAAATACTTTCTCCAAATCATCTTCCGGAATAGCTTTTCCTTCATTTTGAATCAATAGAATTGTCCCGTTTTCTCGCCAAGCTTCTAATTCTTCAACAAAGGGAGCAAACACCCATTCAGGAAGCGGACTTGTTTGGGAAACTGCGGCAAGCCAAATATTTTTCCCTTTCTCCGTGTAGCGAATTGCATTCATCATTAAATTATCAACAACTCGAACCATTTGCTTTACATTGAGCAAAAAATTACCTGTAACCGCTTGTTCGCTGATAAGATTTATTTCCCGCTTACGGCAAGGGCCTTCATAACCTCCTAAAAGCATTTCAAAAAACTCTGCGCCATCCACTTCAACAAATTCAAGCTTATTCTTCGCAGACTTTAATGTTGTAAATAAAGTTAAGTCATTGATCATTTCTTTCATATAATTTAATTTTTCAAAAATAACCGCCCGATACTCTTCTTTTTCTTGTTCTGTCAAGTCTTGTCGTCCATTTAACGCTTCAAAATATGCATGAATTGCGGTCAACGGTGTCTTTAAATCGTGTGAAAGAGCGGCAACAATATATTCCTTTTCCTGTTGTTGTCTCTCTACTTCCTTATTTGTTGTTTCGATTTGCTCTCTCATTTTCTCAAAATGCGAAATTAAGTCACCCATCTCGTCATTGGAGCGAGGAAGTTCTTTGTGTCCTTTTTTCCCAATGGCAAAAGCGTTCATTTCCTCCCTTAATAACAGAAGTGGACGAGTTAATTTTCGATTTAACAAATTAATTACCCCGAAGTAAATAACAACAAAAGACAGAAATAGGAAACTTGCTAAGATAAGTGTCCGGTGATTGACACCTTCAAGCCAATCATTTCGGGCAATCGTCACCTCGTAAATCCCGATGAGATCATCACCCGAAAAAACGGTCTGTTTATAAGTGTACGTGCGGTGTTCCTTTTTTAGTGTATTTAAATCTTGATAAAGTGAATCCCGTTGTTTCAATGTGTACATCTCGACGCCAGTCTGATCCAGCGTAGAATATAGCTTTAATCCATCCTTGCGGTACAACTTAATATTCATGGACGAATCTGTTAATTCTTGCAATTGTTTATAATTTTCAATCGGTTGTGCTTTGTAGAGGGATGGATTCATCAGCAACGGTTCCAATTGGTCAATTTTTTCCTTCATTTCCATATATTCGACAAAATCACGCTTCTCATCAAACTGCGATAGACTAATATAGAAAAAATATAGAGCGATGATGGGCAAAATCATTACAATTAAGTAACTGGTCATTAACCATGGTTTCAGTCTCATTGTTTCATTTCTCCAATAAAGCGGTAGCCTACTCCCCAGACCGTTTGAATATACTTTGCCGTTTTTGCGTCGTCCTTGAGTTTTGTCCTTAAGCCCTTAACATGAACGGTAACCGTGTTATTTCCATTGAGATCTTCCTGCTGCCAAACATGTTCATATAATTCTGATTTGGAAAATGTTTGGTACGGATTTTTGGCTAAAAGAAATAACAATTCAAGCTCCTTTGCGGTTAGCTGGACGGTTTCGCCATTCACATAAACAAGTTCGTTGTCGAAATCGATTTTCAGCCCGTTATTGTATTCATGAATTTTTGCCTCATCTGTTTGCATATAGCGACGATACCGACGTAAGTGTGAACTAATTCTCGCAGTTAATTCATCTAATCGGAATGGCTTTGTAATATAGTCATCGGCACCTAAGTCCAACCCGCTAATTTTACTGTCGCTTTCGGTTTTGGCACTGACAATTAAAATGGGAATATCACTTTCCAGTCGGATAGTTTTGCAAAGGGTAAAGCCATCCATTTCCGGTAACATAATATCGACAAGTGCCAGATCATACGTATCTGTTTTAAAATCTTCCCACCCCTCTTTACCGGTAGATGCCCAAGTAACAAAGTAGCCCTCCTTTCGTAAATGATCACACACAATACGAGCGATGGAAGCATCGTCTTCAACAATCAAAATTTTTTCTTTATTCCCCATCAAACATCCCTCTTTCACTTTTAATTATAAATCGCTGTAAAAATGAATTAAGAAATCTTTATAATTGCTTAATAATTTTGTGCGGTTCCATTGGAAATAGGTTGAGAGCGCACAAAAAAACGATCCGAGTAAGATTGACTTGCATATATATAGTAGGATAAACTACGAAATCACCAAAGTATAGTGTTCGTAAAGTAATCGCATTGATATTTTTCTATGTTTTTAGTGGTCTCAAACAGTTTCTTACAGTTTTGACTGCTCTATTAAAATAAGGAATAAAGAAAACTCGGCGACTGCAGATCCGTAGTCAGCGAAAATACATTTTCACTTGCGAGGTAATGCTACCGAAGCTTCTCTAGTTCACCGAAAAAATATAAAATTTTTTCGGCTGCGATGTATTCCAGTGAAGCTTTCCTTATGCACTTATA
>JGI25328J35697_1002651_pt1 | contig 10543 bp, 10 predicted proteins | sample HigsolmetaAR203D_FD_35697 | JGI IMG/M metagenome (IMG submission 35697)
AGAGAGTATGGTTCTTATATTGATTCGCTGCAAATAACGAATGAACCTAATTTGAGCTTTATGGACGGATCAAACCCTAACATCCTGCCATTGTTGGTGCAGGGGGTTATTGCAGCAAAAGAAGAAGCAGAAGCAGCGAACGTTCGTGTGGATATCGGATTTGGATCTGTGCCGGATAACGGTCCGAAAGTGGTTCCGCATTTCTGGGAAAACCTTGCTGAAATTGGCGGAGAGGTTTTCATAGATTCTTTGGATTATGTCGCACATAATTTTTATGTAGATGTATTTGAACAGCCGCTCTCATTGGAAAAAGTCCCAGCTTCCGTTGAGGACTTGCTGCGGCGTTTTCGTGAAGTGAATCTGAAGACAGCCGGTATACCTGATTGCATCCCTATTCGCATTACAGAAAACGGATGGCCTACGGGCAAAAACCCTTTTGTAGGCAAAGACAGATCTTACGAACATCAATCTGAAGTACTAGAGACGATCATACGGACCGTTTATAATCTGCGTCAAGAACTCAATATCACACATTATGAGCTTTTTGGTCTCAGGGATGCAGACAGTTCCAAAGATGATCTCTTTCACCAATTTGGCATCATGCGGGATGATTATACTCCGAAACCGGCGTTTTATACATTTCAGCATTTGATACAGGAGTTGGGAATTTGAAATGGTTCACAAAGCCGAGAGGCAGGTGCAGCAGATGTTTATAAAATTTTTACAAATCTATGTGGATCGGCTGTTACTGCTATAGGACAGAGAAGAACAAATCGTTATAGCATCTTGACAGAGAGGCTGTATGATTTAAAATAAAACGCAACAGTAAAAATACTCTATCCATAAATTGTACAGGTATCAATCGATATGGTCGAATGATGGAAAAAGGAAGCTGCTCTGATGAGTAAAAAGAAGATATTTGAGATGAAAGAAAATGAAACCATTGATCAACTATTGGCACGAATGTCCGAAGAAGGATATAAACCCGTTAGAAGAACGGAAGAACCCATCTTTCAAGAAAAGAACATAAACGGAAAAATAGAATATGTTCCTGTTGGGCGAATTATAAAGTTTGAAGGGAAAAAAGAAGGTTAAACCCGAACGTTTTCTATTGAGACTGTTTTTATTGTTCGAAAAATTTTGTTGACAATGGCTTGTTTTCATTGTTAAGATGGAGTTGTCAACTCAATAGCCCTCATATAATCACGAGAATATGGCTCGTAAGTCTCTACCCGATTACCGTAAATAATCGGACTATGAGGGAAAGTAGCTATCTGGAAAACTGTGAATGAAAGAGGCATCTTCAGGATGGCGATTGCACTATGTTCTGAAAGCCGTTCATTCTGTGTGCAGCGCCATTGGAAGAAGAAATCTTTCTTCGATGAGTCCTGCCATAAAAGGCTTTTAATTGGTCTTTTCTTACCCGGATTCACTGCTTTCTCTCAAAGAAAGTATGTGAAGCCGGGTTTTTTTGTTATATAAGACTGCATCATGTGGAGGGATGGAAATGCCGGCGGAAGTAGGAGTGATTATGGGAAGCGCATCGGATTGGGAAACGATGAAAAACGCCTGTGAAGTATTGGATGAATTAGAAATTGAATATGAGAAAAAAGTCGTTTCGGCACATCGCACTCCTGATTTGATGTTTGATTATGCCGAAAGTGCCAGAGATCGAGGGATCAAAGTGATTATCGCAGGAGCGGGTGGAGCCGCGCATTTGCCGGGGATGGTAGCGGCTAAAACGACTCTTCCCGTGATCGGAGTTCCGGTTCAATCCAAAACATTAAATGGTTTAGATTCCCTGTTATCGATCGTACAAATGCCCGGCGGCATCCCGGTGGCTACAGTAGCGATTGGGCGTGCCGGCGCCACGAACGCCGGTTTGCTGGCAGCGCAAATATTATCGATTGAGAATCCCGACATTGCCCGCAAATTGGAAAACCGACGAATTGAGCTGAAAGAAAAAGTACTAGAAAGCAGTGATCAACTTGACTAATCCAGTCATTATGCCAGGAAAAACGATTGGAATTATTGGCGGCGGCCAGCTAGGCAGAATGATGGCACTGGCAGCAAAAGAAAAAGGGTTTCGAATCGCTGTATTGGATCCTGCGGAAGATTCGCCGTGCGGTCAAGTGGCTGATGTGGAAATTACGGCGGCCTACGATGACCAAAACGCTTTGGCGCGGCTTGCTCAAATAAGCGATGTGATCACGTACGAATTTGAAAATATCGATTATGAGTCATTGCGGTGGCTTGAGCAAAGAGCCTATCTTCCGCAAGGAGCCGAATTGATTCGCATTACTCAGGATCGGATTTTAGAGAAAGATGCGATCACAAAAGCGGGTGTGCCGGTGGCCCCTTATGAAGTGATTTACGAAGAAAACGAACTATATGATAAGATAAAAAAGCTTGGTTATCCTGCTGTTTTAAAAACCTCAAGAGGCGGTTATGACGGAAAAGGCCAGTATGTGATTCGCCGCGAAAGCGAGATCGAAAAGGCAGCCGAATTGCTGCAATCAGGTCCGTGTGTATTGGAAAAATGGATTCCGTTTACGACGGAAATTTCAGTGATTGTATTTCGCAATCCGGATCGCGAAGTCAGCTTTTTGCCCGTTGGCGAAAATATTCATGTCGAGAATATTTTGCATCAAACCATTGTTCCGGCAAGAGTGGACGGGGATGTCAAACAAAAAGCGGTGAAATTGGCGCTCAAGATCGCCGACTATTTGGAACTGATCGGAACGCTGGCGGTGGAGATGTTCGTGTGCTCAAACGGTGAGATTTATATAAACGAACTGGCCCCCAGACCGCACAATTCCGGCCATTATTCGATCGAAGCTTGCGAGGCGTCTCAATTTGAACAGCATATACGAGCGATTTGCAATTGGCCTTTCCAGAAAACGGAGTTGTTAAAACCGGCTGTTATGGTCAATGTTCTAGGCAAGCATTTAGAGGGGGCGTTAAACGAATTCCATCGCCACCCGGACTGGTCGTTTCATTTATACGGAAAAAAAGAAGCGAAAGAGAAAAGAAAAATGGGGCATATCACCGTCTTGACCGACGATCTTGAGAAAACATTGCAAGAAATAGACGATAGCAGGATTTGGAGCACAAAAGAAGAAAAGATCGGAGGCAGTATAAGATGATCGATCGTTACACCCGCCCGGAGATGGGGGCGATTTGGACTGAGGAAAACCGCTTCAACGCTTGGCTGGAAGTGGAAATTCTTGCTTGCGAGGCGTGGGCGGAACTGGGAGTCATCCCGAAAGAAGATGTGAAAAAAATCCGGGAGAATGCAGGCTTTGATATTCGCCGCATTAAAGAAATTGAAGAAGAAACTCGCCATGATGTAGTGGCCTTTACAAGAGCCGTATCGGAGACGCTTGGCGAAGAGCGAAAATGGGTTCATTATGGATTGACGTCTACTGACGTTGTCGATACAGCCCTATCGTACCTTGCTTAAGCAGGCAAATGAGATTTTGCTTAAAGATTTGGAGAACTTTATTGAAATTCTTCGCCAAAAAGCGAAAGAACATAAATATACCGTGATGATGGGAAGAACTCATGGCGTCCATGCGGAACCAACTACTTTTGGGTTAAAGATGGCGCTTTGGCACGAAGAAATGAAGCGGAATTTGGAACGGTTCAAACGAGCGGCTGAAGGAGTGCAGTACGGAAAAATTTCCGGAGCCGTTGGCACTTATGCCAATATTGATCCATTTGTTGAACAATATGTATGTCAAAAATTAGGCCTCAAACCGGCGCCTATTTCCACTCAAACGCTTCAGCGCGATCGTCACGCATACTACATGAGCACGCTCGCTTTAATCGCGACGTCGATCGAAAAATTTGCCGTGGAAATTCGCGGACTTCAAAAGAGCGAAACGAGAGAAGTGGAAGAGTTTTTCGCTAAAGGCCAAAAAGGATCATCGGCCATGCCTCATAAACGGAATCCGATCGGATCGGAAAACATGACAGGAATGGCCCGTGTGGTAAGAGGGTATATGCAAACTGCATATGAAAACGTACCGCTTTGGCACGAACGGGATATTTCCCATTCTTCTGCGGAACGCATTATTTTGCCCGATGCGACGATTGCCCTTAATTATATGCTCAATCGCTTCGGCAATATCGTGAAAAATTTGACCGTCTATCCGGAAAATATGAAACGAAATATGGAGAAAACGCTTGGTCTTATTTATTCACAACGCGTTTTGCTCGCCCTGATTGAAAAAGGCCTTACACGTGAAGAGGCATATGACACCGTTCAGCCGCGGGCCATGGAGGCTTGGGAAAAACAAGTGCCATTCCGTCAACTAGTAGAAAGCGATGAAAAAATTACCTCGAAGTTGACAAAAGAAGAAATCGATGATTGCTTCGATTACCACTATCATTTAAAACATGTCGATACGATTTTTGATCGTCTCGGTTTGAACGACTAAGCAAAAGAGGCTGACTTTTAGGCTGTTTCTTGCGTTTGCGAAAAAGGCAAGAGGGCTTAAAGCGGTCGGCCTCTCTTAAAACCGCTGTATTCGGAAGATTATCAATATTCCAAAATGAGGTGGACAACTTGAAAAAAGGCGAGCTTTTGTATGAAGGAAAAGCGAAAAAGATTTATGCAACCGACCAAGAAGATATTCTATTCGTGGAATATAAAGATTCCGCGACCGCTTTTAACGGAGAGAAAAAAGCGGAAATTGCCGGAAAAGGAAGCCTCAACAACCAAATTAGCAGTTTTATTTTTACGAAAATGAAAGAAGAGTTGGATCTGCCGACTCATTTTATCCAACAAGTTTCAGATCATGAGCAGCTGATCAAACGAGTGAAGATTATCCCGCTTGAAGTCGTGGTTCGAAACGTTTCTGCAGGAAGCATGGCGAAAAGGCTGGGGATAGAAGAAGGGATCCCGTTAGAAGAGCCTATCATTGAATTCTACTTAAAGGACGACGAACTTGGGGATCCTTTGATCATAGAAGACCATATTCGCTTCTTAAAAATCGCTTCTTCCGAAGAAATGGAACAAATCAAAAAGATGGCGTTGAAAGTCAACCAGTTTTTGATTTCCTTATTTGATTCCTTAAATATTCGTTTGATCGATTTCAAATTGGAATTTGGCAAAGATCCTCAAGGAGAAATTTTGCTTGCGGATGAAATTTCGCCTGATACATGCAGGCTTTGGGAAAAAGAAACGAATCGAAAGCTGGATAAAGACGTGTTTCGCCGCAATCTTGGCAATTTAATCGATGCCTATACCGAAGTGCTTACGAGATTAGGAGGGAAAACACATGTATAAAGTGAAAGTTTTTGTGACACTCCGTGAAAGCGTATTGGATCCTCAAGGGGGAGCTGTACAGCGTTCCCTTCACAGCCTTGGATTCGGACAGGTGGAGGATGTCCGTATAGGGAAATATATGGAGCTGACTGTGAAGGAGAGCGATCAAGACATCGATGTCGTGGTCAGAGAAATGTGTGAGAAATTATTGGCCAACCCGGTGATAGAGGAATTTCGTTATGAGATAGAGGAGGGTGTCATCCAGTGAAATTTGCGGTGATTGTCTTTCCCGGTTCCAATTGCGATGCCGATATGTACCACGCCGTCAAAGATGAATTGGGGGAAGAAGCGGAATTCGTTTGGCACGATGCTGATGATCTGAGCGGATACGACGGTATTTTGCTCCCGGGAGGCTTTTCATACGGCGATTATTTGCGGTCAGGCGCCATTGCCCGCTTTTCTAAAGTGATGGAAAAAGTGGTCGAAGCGGCAGAAGAAGGGAAACCGATTCTTGGCGTTTGCAATGGATTTCAGATTTTGCTGGAATCAGGGCTTTTACCTGGCGCCATGAGAAAAAACGATCAATTAAAGTTTATTTGCAAAACGGTAGAACTGACTGTAGAAAATAATGAAACGATGTTTACAAACGGTTATGAATTAGGGGAGACGATCCGAATCCCTATCGCTCATGGCGAAGGCAACTACTATTGCGATGACAAGACGCTTGAAACGTTAAAGCTTAACAAGCAAATTGTCTTTACGTATCAGAATAATCCGAACGGTTCTGTTGCCGACATTGCCGGGATTATCAATGAAAAAGGGAATGTACTTGGGATGATGCCGCATCCTGAAAGAGCGGTGAACGAACTGCTGGGCAGCAGTGATGGCCTTAAGCTTTTCCAATCGATTGTCAAACAGTGGAGGGAATCGTATGCTACTACGCACTGAACCAAAACCGGATGAGATAAAAGAAAATAAATTGTATCGGCAAATGGGTCTTAGTGACGAAGAATTTGCGCAAATTGAATCGATTTTGGGAAGGCTTCCCAACTACACGGANACCGGTCTTTTTTCTGTNATGTGGTCGGAACACTGCAGCTATAAAAATTCAAAAGTAGTGCTAAAAAAATTCCCCACAGAGGGAGAAGGAGTTTTGCAAGGACCGGGGGAAGGAGCCGGCATTGTCGATATCGGTGATGGCCAGGCAGTCGTTTTTAAAATCGAAAGCCATAACCATCCTTCNGCCATTGAACCGTATCAAGGTGCGGCAACCGGTGTGGGGGGAATTATCCGCGATGTGTTTTCCATGGGGGCAAGGCCGGTAGCTTTGTTGAATTCTTTAAGATTTGGAGAATTGGAGTCTTCCAGAGTCCGATATTTATTTCAAGAAGTAGTGGCAGGCATCTCCGGCTATGGAAATTGCATCGGCATTCCAACGGTTGGAGGCGAGGTGCAATTTGATCCTTCTTATGAAGGGAATCCGCTGGTGAACGCAATGTGTGTCGGCTTGATCGATCATCAAGATATTCAGAAAGGCCAAGCGGTAGGGGTAGGCAATTCCGTCATGTATGTCGGTGCGAAAACAGGTCGCGACGGAATTCACGGGGCCACTTTTGCTTCGGAGGAATTAAGTGAGCAATCTGAAGAAAAGCGCCCGGCTGTTCAAGTGGGGGATCCCTTTATGGAAAAGCTGCTGCTAGAAGCCTGTCTTGAATTGGTGAAATCAGATGCACTTGTCGGAATTCAAGATATGGGAGCAGCCGGATTGACCAGTTCAGCGGCCGAAATGGCAAGCAAAGCCGGATCGGGAATCGAAATGAACCTCGATCTTGTGCCTCAACGGGAAACGGGCATGACTCCTTATGAAATGATGCTGTCTGAATCGCAGGAGAGAATGCTGATCGTTGTCAAAAAAGGAAGAGAGGAAGAAGTCGTTTCTCTTTTTCAAAAGTATGGATTGGAAGCAGTCGTCGTCGGAAAAGTAACGGATGATTCCATGTTGAGACTGACTCATCGCGGCGAAGTCGTAGCGGAAGTTCCGGTCGATGCATTGGCGGAAAATGCTCCGGTTTACCATAAACCTTCTAAAGAACCGGACTATTTCCGTGAATTTCAGCAAATCGATGCACCGGCACCTGAAGTGAAAGATTTTAAAGAAACGCTGATCAAACTGCTTTCGCAGCCGACCATTGCGAGCAAAGAATGGGTGTACCAGCAGTATGACTATCAAGTTCAAACGAATACAGTCGTAGCGCCTGGCTCAGATGCGGCGGTCATTCGAATCCGCGGAACGAAAAAAGCGCTGGCGATGACAACAGACTGCAATTCCCGCTATCTCTATCTTGACCCGGAAACAGGAGGAAAAATCGCAGTCGCTGAAGCCGCTCGCAATATTGTTTGCGCAGGCGGTAAACCTCTCGCTATTACGGACTGCTTGAATTTTGGCAGCCCGGAAAAGCCGGAAATCTTTTGGCAGCTGGAAAAAGCGGTGGATGGAATGAGCGAAGCCTGTAAGACGCTTCAAACTCCGGTCATCGGCGGGAACGTATCGCTTTACAATGAAACAAACGGTACGGCAATATATCCGACTCCTGTCGTTGGCATGGTTGGACTGATTGAAGACGTGGCTCACATTACTAAACAAACGTTTGAACAAGCGGGNGATTATATTTACGTCGTGGGGAAAGCGAACAACGATTTCGGCGGCAGCGAACTTCAAAAAATGCTGGAAGGTCGTATTTTCGGTAAAGCGCCGGAAATCGATTTAGCGGTAGAGCAAAAAAGGCAGCAAGCTATTCTGCAAGCCATTAAAAGGGGAACCGTACAATCTGCTCATGATATTTCCGAAGGGGGATTGGCTGTCGCGTTGTCAGAGTGTTTGTTTGGCACTGGCTTAGGAGCGGATATAAAAATTGAAGGCGAGGCTGTTTGTGAACTATTTAGCGAAACGCAATCACGTTATGTGCTATCGGTGAAACCGGAACATCGCAGCCTTTTTGAAACGATTGTGACGGACGCGGTGTGCGTAGGCCGCGTTGTCGACGAACCGCTTTTAACGATTCGATCTGCTGAAAATGAATCGATTTTGCAGGCGCAAGTGAGTGAGCTTGAACAAGCCTGGAAAGGAGCTATCCCATGCTTGCTGAAATAAAAGGATTAAACGAAGAATGCGGAGTGTTTGGAGTTTGGGGACATGAAAATGCTGCTCAGATCACGTATTACGGCCTTCATAGTTTACAGCACCGCGGTCAAGAAGGAGCCGGAATTGTCGTAACGGACGGCTGCGAATTAAAGGGGATAAAAGGGGAAGGGTTAGTGACAGAGGTTTTCAGCCGTGAAGCCATCCACAATTTGCATGGATACGGTGCAATCGGCCATGTCCGTTACGCGACAGCAGGCGGAGGAGGGTACGAAAACGTTCAGCCCCTTCTCTTCCATTCCCAGACCGGGAGTTTGGCCCTCGCTCACAATGGCAATTTGGTCAATGCCACCATGCTCAAATATCAGCTGGAAGCTCAAGGAAGCATTTTTCAAACCAGTTCGGATACAGAAGTACTTGCTCATTTAATTAAAAGAAGTGGTTTTGTCCATTTGAAAGATCAGGTCAAAAACGCGTTAACCATGCTAAAAGGCGCATACGCATTTCTGATCATGACGGAAACGGAGTTGATGGTTGCCCTCGATCCGAACGGATTAAGACCGCTTTCCGTTGGACGGCTTGGAGATGCGGTGTGCATCGCTTCGGAAACATGTGCATTTGATGTTGTCGGTGCTCAATTCGTCCGGGAGGTGGAGCCGGGGGAATTGATCATCATCAACAATGAAGGAATGTATTCGGAGCCGTTTGCGTTAAAAAGCAATCAAGCCATTTGTACAATGGAATACGTTTATTTTTCCCGCCCTGACAGCAATCTTCACGGGATTAATGTGCATAGCGCCAGAAAGAGCATGGGGAAAAAATTAGCCGAAGAAGCGGGCATCGAAGCGGATGTCGTCACGGGAGTTCCGGATTCCAGCATTTCCGCTGCCATCGGCTATGCAGAAGCTTCCGGTATTCCGTATGAACTGGGCCTCATCAAAAATCGCTACGTCGGACGCACGTTTATCCAGCCATCCCAGTCGCTGCGCGAACAAGGAGTGAAAATGAAGCTTTCTGCCGTTCGCGGTGTCGTCAATGGGAAAAGAGTGATTATGGTGGATGATTCGATTGTCCGTGGTACGACCAGCAAACGAATTGTTCAGCTTTTGAGAGAAGCAGGTGCCAAAGAAGTTCATGTTGCCATCAGTTCGCCCCCCATTACCCATCCGTGTTTCTATGGGATTGACACATCAACGAAAGAAGAATTAATTGCTTCTTCTCATTCTGTAGAAGAAATCAAACAATTAATTGGCGCGGATTCTTTAACCTTTTTAAGCCTTGAAGGAATGATCGAGGCCATTGGCCATGCAAAAGACGGAAATCATTGCGGGCAATGCTTAGCCTGTTTTACCGGAAAATATCCGACGGAGATATATCCGGCAGGAAAGGAACAGATGGTGACTTTATCTTAGTCGAAATGGTTTCCCAATACATTGTTAGAAGGACGCAAATGGAGGAGGACCGGGAATGGCAAAATCATATAAGTCGGCTGGAGTGGATATAGAAGCAGGGTATGAAGCAGTTGAACGAATCAAAAAACATGTCGAACGGACGAAAAGNCTTGGGGTNATGGGAGCACTTGGAAGTTTCGGCGGTNTGTTTGATTTATCCGTCCTCCAGCTTAAAGAACCTGTTCTCGTATCAGGTACAGATGGTGTGGGNACCAAATTAAAAATTGCTTTTATGATGGATAAGCACGATACGATCGGCATCGATTGCGTCGCCATGTGTGTCAATGACATCCTCGTTCAAGGAGCCAGTCCGATCTTTTTTCTCGATTATCTCGCTTGCGGGAAAAATGAGCCGGAGAAAATAGAACAAATTGTGAAAGGAATTGCTGACGGCTGCGAACAAGCAGGGTGCGCCTTAATCGGAGGAGAGACAGCAGAAATGCCGGGCATGTACGCTCCCGGGGAATATGATCTGGCCGGCTTTGCGGTAGGGGCGTGCGAAAAAAGCGAGCTCATTTCGGGAAGTGCAATTAGGTCCGGAGATGTTTTAATTGGTCTTCCATCAAGCGGAATTCATAGCAATGGCTATTCTTTGGTGAGAAAAATCTTCTTTGAAGAGCATCGATTGCACATCGACTCTCAATTGGACGGTTTGAAGGGGACACTGGGAGAAGCATTGAT
>JGI25328J35697_1002659_pt1 | contig 10519 bp, 9 predicted proteins | sample HigsolmetaAR203D_FD_35697 | JGI IMG/M metagenome (IMG submission 35697)
CTCGGATTGGAAAGCATGGTCATCGAGATCACGATGGCCGAGGTCGCCAAAAGCGTGTTTATCTACCTGGGCATTCCCTTCCTTGCGGGGATGATCACCCGGTATGTGTTGGTGAAAGCAAAGGGGAAAGTGTGGTACGATCGGGTGTTCATTCCGAAGATCAGCCCGCTGACCTTGGTCGCCCTGCTGTTCACCATCGTGGTCATGTTCTCCCTCAAGGGGGAGGTCATCCTTGAACTGCCTATGGATGTGCTCAGGGTCGCGATCCCGCTTCTCATCTACTTTGTCGTCATGTTTGTGGTGTCGTTTTGGCTCAGCAAAAAAGCGGGAGCTGGCTACCCCGTCTGTACGACGCTTTCCTTTACCGCCGCGAGCAACAATTTTGAACTGGCGATTGCGGTGGCGGTCGGCGTGTTCGGCATTCATTCGGGAGCGGCGTTCGTGGCGGTCATCGGCCCGCTGGTGGAAGTGCCCGTAATGCTGGCTCTGGTGAAGCTGTCGCTCTATTTCCATCGCAAATTTTTTTCCACCCAAGGAGGCTGACAAAGTGACGGAGAAACCGATCCTCTATTTTCTTTGCACGGGCAATTCCTGCCGCAGTCAAATGGCGGAAGGATTCGGGAAAAAATATCTAGGCGACCGATTTGACGTGTACAGTGCGGGAATCGAGGCTCACGGTCTCAATCCGTATGCCGTAAAGGTCATGCGGGAGGTGGGAATTGACATCTCCAATCAGACGTCCGATGTGATCGATCCCGAGCTTTTAAACAAAGCGGATTATGTGATTACGCTATGCGGGGACGCCAACGACCGATGCCCGATGACACCCCCGCACGTGACCCGCTGGCATTGGGGATTTGACGATCCCGCCAAGGCAACGGGGACGGAAGAAGAAAGACTGGTAGTGTTCCGCCGCGTGCGGGATGAGATTGAAGAGCGAATCAAGCGGTTTCGCGACATGGGAGCATAAATGTGGAAAACTGGATGTGAGGATTGCAAATGGATTTCTCATTTTTCTTGACTGTAAACGGAAGGTAACCTATAATCTTCTCGTGTATTGAAATATTCATACCGTTTCACGTGGAGGAGCCTGTCATAGACGGGCTTCTCTTATTTTTTTCTTCATTTCGGCCAAAATGGGGGACTGCGAAAATGTGACGAATCGTTCAGAACAGGTATCAGATTCACGAAGGCCGTTACTTTGCATAGTCTCACCGGGCTGAGACAAGATATTGGGCAGAAATACAAAAGGAGCGATAACATGAATCATGTCGTGGAATTCTTGTTGCAGTTAACCATTATTCTTATAGCCACCAAACTTGCAGGAGATCTTGCCGCACGGTTGGGGCAACCTTCAGTATTGGGGCAACTTTTGGCAGGCGTGTTGATTGGTCCTGCCGTGGCGAGCTGGGTAGAGCCTTCCGTTATTTTGGAGGTTTTTGCCCAGATCGGCGTTCTTCTCTTGATGTTTTTGGCTGGTCTGGAAACTGACCTGAGAGCATTGAACGAAAACCGCAATACTTCCATTGCTGTAGCGGTGGGAGGTATGCTGTTTCCGCTTGCGGGGGGATATACCGTCGGGTTATGGCTCGGGATGGAACAGGGACATGCGCTGTTTCTCGGATTGCTGCTTTCGGCAACGTCCGTGAGCATTTCAGTGCAAACGTTCCGGGAACTGGGGAAATTGAACAGCCGGGAAAGCACGACCGTATTGGGGGCGGCGATTGTTGACGATATTCTGGTTGTGTTCGGTCTTACAATTGTTCTCGGGTTGCTTACGGCCAGTGAAATCAGCCTGGCGTGGGTGATCGGCAAGAAGGTGATCTTTATATTTCTCGCGGTAATCATGGTGGGAAAGGCATTCCCTTTGCCTTGCGGAAGTTCGCCCATTTAAAGCGAACCGAACCGGTCCTGGGCATTAGCATTTTTTTGTGTCTGATATTCTCATTGGCTGCGGAATACTTTGGAGTTGCCGGCATTATCGGCGCTTTTGCTGCCGGACTGGCGATTTCCAGAACCGAATTCAAACATCAGATTGAGAAAAAATTGGAAGCCGTCGCCTATTCGTTCTTTGTTCCGGTCTTTCTTGCCAGCATCGGTCTGACCGTTTCGTTCGACGGATTGTCTGAACAACTGCTACCCCTTTTCATATTGTCCGTTTTGGCTATTGCATCCAAACTGATCGGCTCGGGATTGGGAGCCAGAATAACTGGGTTTGATACAAGATCCTCCTTCATCATCGGCTCGGGAATGGTTTCGCGCGGTGAAGTCGCTCTGATTATTGCGGCGCTGGGCCTGAATTCCAGCTTGCTTCCGTCAGAGTTGTACACGACGATCATTTTGGTCATTGTCATTACAACCGTCGTAGTGCCTCCCCTGCTCAAGTGGTTCTTGAAGGATACAGGCGGTAAAACAAAAATGAACCAGGATGTATGAACAAAAGCCTGTAAAAAAGCGAAAAAAACTTGAAAATTGATCATGCAAAACCCGTGTTCACCGCCAGCCATTGCATGCTATAATAATTCCATTTGAACAAGCGCATCTCCTTCTGTCAAAATGCATTCGGAAGGACGCGCTTGCATCACGGACAACTAGAGCAACCGAATGGCGACCTTATTGCGGCAGGATCTGGGGGCGCCTATCGGCATGGCGGTGGTGCTGTCGTTTACGGTCACGATCGGCACGATCGTGTCCGCCCTTGCCACGAGCCGCATCGTCTGGCGCATCGGCACGGCGCGCACCACGCTGATCAGCGTTGCCATGACGGCCGGCGCGCTGCTCGGCTTTTCGATCGCGCCTTCCATCGCGTGCCTCATGGTCTTCGCCATACTGCTCGGACTCGGCGGCGGCGCCGTCGAGTCCGAGCTAAACCACTACATTGCGGGGAATTACGAAGCCCGCCACATGAGCTGGCTGCACTGTTTCTGGGGCGTCAGCGTAACGATCAGCCCGATGATTCTGTCCGTTTACCTGTCCGAAGGCGACTGGAGAGACGGATACACGGTGATCGGCCTCATCCAGTCGGCGCTTGTAGCGGTGCTTTTTGCATCGCTGCCCCTGTGGAAACATATGGAGAAGAAGCGGGCCGGTGGCGGACAAGCCCCGCAGGCGGATGCGCCCGCGCGCGGGCCGGACGAAGGACGCAAGCCGAAAAATTCGGCCGGCGTCAAGTACGCGCTGGGGACGTTCCTGTTCTACTGCGGCGTGGAGTCGACGGCCGGCTTGTGGGACAGCAGTTATCTGGTCAATGTCAAAGGGATCCCGGCCGACGATGCGGCGTTGTGGATCTCGATCTACTTTGCGGGCATTACGATCGGCAGGTTCATCAACGGATTCGTCTCGCTCAATTTCAGTAGTCCGACGCTGATCCGGGCGGGGCAGATCACGACCCTGGCCGGCGCGCTGCTTCTGCTGCCGCCGCTTCTCGCCGGCTTTTCACTGGCCGGGTTTCTGATTACCGGATTGGGACTGGCGCCTATCTTTCCAAGCATGCTGCACGAAACGCCCGCCCGGTTCGGCGAAGCCCACGCCGGGAGGATTATGGGGTATCAGATTGCGACAGCCTATACGGGGGCGGCCATCCTGCCTCCTCTGCTCGGGATGCCAGCCGGATACTGGACGATCGGCATTTTCCCGCTGTACATCGTCCTGATGGAAGCCGCGATGCTGCTCGCCACGGAGCGGCTGAACCTGCTGTTGCGGCGGCGGCATGATGCCGTGTAAAATGCAAGAAACGCATGCGGCAGGAAATCGTATTAAAGAATGTCAGTTTTACCGTAGACCGGCGGCAGGAATTCCGCATGCCGGCCGCCGCGCGGGGAAACCTTACGGAGCCGACAATCAAAGGAGGAAAGTTAGTTGGACATTTGGTTGGAGTACGCGTGGGCGCTCTTGATTCTGATCGGACTGGAAGGACTGCTGTCGGCTGACAACGCGCTCGTGCTTGCCGTCATCGCGAAGCATTTGCCGGAGAACCAGAGATCCAAGGCGATCAATTATGGCATCATCATGGCCTTCGCTTTCCGGTTCGCCGCCCTGTTCGCAATCTCGTTCATCGCCAATGTATGGCAGGTGCAGGCGATCGGCGCCGCATATCTGCTGTATCTGGGACTCAAGCATGTCATCCAGGCCCGCTTCGGGAAGAAGGATGCGCATAAGGAAGAGAAACAGTCCGGTTCGGCGAGGGGCTTCTGGGGCACGGTCGGTAAGATCGCGCTGGCCGACCTGGCATTCGCCATCGATTCCATCCTCGCTGCGGTGGCGCTCGCGCTCGGCTTGCCGGATTCGCCGCTTGGCGACTTCGGCGGAATGGACGGCGGCAAGTTCGCCGTCGTGGTGCTGGGCGGCATCGCCGGTCTGGTGCTGCTCAAATACGCCGCAGGCTGGTTCATCAAACTGCTGGCCAAACGTCCGGCGCTGGAGACGACAGCGTATGCCATCGTGGCATGGGTCGGTGTCAAGCTAGCGGTCATCACCCTGGCCCATCACGACATCGGCGTGCTGGACCACGATTTCCCCCACAGCACGGCCTGGACTATCGTCTTCTACGGCGTGCTGGTCGCGATCGCGCTGCTGGGCTGGTTCTCGCCCGCGAACAAGCCGGCCGCCAAAAACGAGGAACAGCACTGACAATTCTGCAAGGGACTCTCATGAATGCCGTTCATCTTCGGATGAGCGGCATTTGCTTTGACAAAAAACTTGAAAATTGTTTGCAATGAAAAGCGGACTTCGCTATAATTTAGAAATCGAATACAACAGTTTCAACTGACCGGGCCGGCCTGCCGAACATCCCACGGAAACAGGATGGTTCAAGGTAAGCCCGTATCGTATGTAAAACAAGGTGGATTTTCAAAAAGTCCGCATCGGATTTGTTGGAAATAGACCGACCATACCATCTGGATCAAACTCCGATTTCAATCGGGTGTTCCGCCAGGATGGTATGGTCGGTCTTTTGTTAGGAGGAAAAGGTCTTGAATGTAGCGATGTTTATTGCCTTCATTGCCGGATGGATGATCGCATGGATCAGCGCATGTTGCCTGTATATATCCCGCGTCTCCGACCGATACGTTCGCCTGCACGTCTTTTTGCTGGCCATACCGGTCGTGGTGTCCTTTGCGGGACTGATCGGCGCCGATCAGGTTCGGGAGACGGGACTATGGCACCTGGATCGGACAGCATGGCTGATGGCGTCTTACGTAGGATTGCTTGGCTGGACGATCCAACGGTTTTGTATCCGGTTCATGCACGGTGATCGTTCTTATCGCGCTTACTTTTCACTGTTGACGTTCACGACCGGATCGGCATCCCTCATCTGGTTCAGCGGCGATTTGCGCTTGCTCGCGCTGTTGTGGGGACTACCTTTGTCAGGTCTGGTCGGGTTGGTTTTATTGAACAAGGAATGGACGCCTGCCCGCCATGTTGCCCGGCTTATGACCCGAATGTTTGCCGCCAACTGGCTTTCCCTGTCGCTTGCCGCCGTGTGGCTGTGGCAGGTGACCGGACATTGGCGGATCACGCTGGCGCTGTCAGAGGAATCGATATTGCGGCTGGGATGGGAAAACGCAGCAGGAATCGGCATGTTGGTTGTGTTTGCCGCGATTATTCCGGCGGGTCAATGGCCGTTCCAGCGGTGGTTGCTGGAATCGGCGGTCATCCCGACGCCGGTTTCGGCCGCGATGCATGCGGGGCTCGTCAATGCGGGCGGAATGCTGCTGGCCCGATTTTCACCGCTGCTGGATGGCGGTTTGCCCCAATGGCTGCTGATGGTTCCGGCCATGTTATCGATATTTGTCGGAACCGGCATTCTCCTGGTGCAACCGGACTATAAACGGCAACTGGTGGCCTCGACCATGGCGCAGATGGGGATGATGTTTCTCCAATGTGCTTTGGGTGCCTATTTGCTGGCGGTTTTGCATTTGATTTTTCACGGATGGTTCAAGGCGGCCTTGTTTTTGCGTTCCGGATCCGTTGTGCCGAGGCCGAGACCCGCGCTTTTGGCGCCCGATCCGCCGTCGAGACGATGGCTGCTTTACGGCGTACTGGGCGGAATCGTGCTGGGCATCGGATTTTGGGTGGCTGAGCCCCACGAGCCGCTTCGCATGTTGCGGGCGCTGTTGATGGGCTGGTCGCTGGCGCTCGCCTGGTGGCAGATGGCCGTGTTTCAGAGTGGGCGCTGGACGGGATTTATCGTCCTCTCCGGACTTGGCTTGTCCGCGATGGCGTTCCACGACGCACTGGCTTCCATGCTGGGCGATGCGCTGCCTGCAGCCATTTCAACCGGAAGAACTGAGACCGCCGTCGTCCTCCTGATCGCCTGCGGAGGGCTGTCGGGATTGGGATTGACCGCACGCCGCACAACGGAAATACGGGCGAAGTTGTATCTATGGCTGGTTCATCTTGGCGAAGCGCGCAATGAGGCGGTGGAAAGCCATCCCCGCTATCTCGAGGCGTACATGCGAAGGGAGGGAAGTTAAAATGAATCGCTCCACGATGTTGTCCGAACGGGCTGTGGATCATGTGGAAAACCGTGTGAAAAATAATGAAAAAAACGATCAAGATGTTTCCGGCAACCTGCCGGTGGATGAGATGGTGGGAAGGGCGAGCCGGGTCATCGCGCCGCTGTGGCCGCTTCGCACGTTTGTCGCTGTTCATCCCTGGGCGGGACTGGAGCATCTGACGTTTGAGGAAGTGGCGGAACGATTTCGGGATTCCCGGGGTTTGGACCTGTTTCCCCCGATGGCGATGTTTCATGAAGCGCTGCGAAAAGGGGAGTTAAGTCCACGTAAGCTCGAGGAACGTTTCGGGAAGTGGCTGAATGAGGAGGCGCATTCCATTCCCCGCAAAGAAGCGGAACGGCTGTGCCGCGGACTGCTGTGGCACGAAAACGTTCCCCGCGAGGTCATGAATTCGTTGGAGATGAAACGTCTGGCCGTCCGGATGAAACACGCCAAAACGCTGCCGGATCGCCTTCCCGTCCGTTGTGTCCGAACCAAAAGCGCGATATTGGAAGCGCAAGGAGAACCCCGCTTTGCGCGGGCGCTGGACCGCCATATGATCAAATGGTGCAAGCTGTTTCTGGACGAAGGGCAAGCCGCGTGGGGGATGCCGTTTCGGGAATCGGGATTCTACTGCGCCTGGCGGAAACTGGCGTGCCACGATCCGTCCCTGAGCCGGGCAGAGCGCGGGCGGATCAAACAAACGCCGGCAAACGCGGAAGACGCGTTGAAGCAGGCGCTGTTTAACCTGAATGTTCCGCGGCCGGACATGGAGCGTTATCTGGAAGAACACCTGATCGCGCTGCCGGGCTGGGCGGGGATGTTGCTGTGGCGCTCGCAAAAATCCGGACAGGAATACCGCTTGCTGACGGAATATTTGGCGATTCGTCTGTCGACGGAATGGGCGCTGGTCGCCCCCCGTCTTCCCCTTCAGGAGACCTGTGATGCCGACCATGACGCGGAACTCTTACCCTGGATTGGTGCATGGTTGCATTGGGGAGGATGGACGTGCGAACAATGGTTCGGGATGTCGCCTGAAGAGCGGTTTATCCGGCTGGATTTCGCCCGCCGTTTCGCCTGGATGGTTCGTCCCAGACTGTGGCTGGAAGCCTGGGAGGATACACAAGAGGAGAAGTTGCGGGAAACGATATCGGCAACGCAAACAAACGGCCACGCCCGACGGGCGGCCGCGCAGCTGCTCTTCTGCATCGACGTCCGTTCCGAACCTTTCCGCCGGCATCTCGAACGGGAAGGGCCGTTTGAAACATTCGGCTGTGCGGGATTTTTCGGCCTTCCCATCCGGACGCGCCTGCCGGACGGGCACGTCCATGCGGCCTGTCCGGCCATTGTCGAACCCCGCCATGAGGTACGGGAACAGCTTCCATCCGCCGGCAGCCAAACGTATCTTTGGGCGGAATCCGCGAAACTTTCCGTCGCCCGCGTATTTAAAAAGATGAAACAGGGGCTTGTCACCAGCCTGTTGTTGCCGGAAATGAGCGGACCGTGGCTGGGATTGTACATGCTTGCGCGGAATGCGGCTCCTGAACGCGTCATCGGTTCCATCCATCGTTGGCGGAAACGGTCTGCCGGTAAAATGAAGACGCATCTGACCCTGGATCTCGAGCGTACTTGCGGGGACTCCGGTTTGCCGACAGGATTTTCCCTGGAAGAGAAAGTGAACTATGTGGGCAGCTTGTTGAGAAGCATCGGCCTGACGTCCGCATTTTCGCCTCTTGTGGTCGTTTGCGGCCACAAAAGCGAGACGGCGAACAACCCTTACGCATCGGCTCTGGATTGCGGCGCTTGCGGCGGAGCCGCCGGAGGGTTGAACGCCCGGGTATTCGCGGAACTCTGCAACCGGGAAGAGGTGCGGAGGGCTCTGGCCGGGCAAGGCATCGTCATCCCGGAAGAGACGGTTTTTATCGCCGCGGAACATAGCACCACTGTCCATGAGTTGCGCTGGCTGCATGTGCCGGAACTTTCCCCGGCGGCCCGGGACGCTTTTGCCCTGCTTCAGGACAGGCTCCGGGCGGTAACCCGCAAGGTCAATCTGGAGCAACTGGCCAAATTGCCGGGTGCTGGCGCCGCTGGACGCGATCCGGTTGCCGAGGCGCACCGGCGTGCGGCAGACTGGAGTGAAGTTCGTCCGGAATGGGGGCTGGCGGGGAATTACGCGTTTGTCATCGGCAGGCGACACTTGACCGAATCGTGCAATCTGGAAGGAAGGGTATTTTTGCACAGTTACGACTGGCGGGAAGACCCGGACGGAACTTTGCTGATGAATATTGCGGCCGGTCCGGTGACCGTCGCCCAGTGGATTAACCTGCAATATTACGCTTCGACGGTCGCCCCCCATATCTACGGGAGCGGCAACAAGGCCACCCAGACCGTCACGGCGGGGATCGGTGTGATGCAGGGCAACGGAAGCGATTTGCTTGCGGGGTTGCCGTGGCAGTCGGTCATGGCAAGCGACAGGGAATGGTTTCATTCCCCGCTTCGCTTGCTCGTGGTCATCGAAGCCCCGCGGCCGTATATGGTGAAGCTGCTCGAAGGGAATCCCGAATTCCGCAGAAAAGTGAGCAACGGATGGTTGCGCCTTGTGTCCGTCGACCCGGTGAGCGGAATTTGGGAAAGATGGACGCCACGAAGCCTTGGCCCGGCACTGACGTTGGACGACGAGGCAGCAGGTTGTGCAGGTTGTGCGTGTGATTGACAGGGGACTTCGGCTGGTTTAGAATACAGGTGATGAAATAGGCGATGGAGTTCGCCATAACTGCCGAAAGGCTGATGACTCCTACCCGTGTTGCGATGGGGGGAGTCTATTCTTTTTTATGCTGAAATATCAGGGTGAGGGTATGAAAGGATTGGCTCTGGCTGTCGGCGCTTTTCTGGGTGCCCTGTTTCGATTTACGCTGGGGAATGGATCCCTGTATTGTCGGATAGATTCCCTTTGGGAACGATGATCATTAACTTGACCGGTTGCTTGTTTCTCGGGTGGTTTTTTACCATTACGTTATTTCGTTGGAAATGGCCGTTGGAAATTCGTCTTGGCATCGGAATGGGATTGACGGGCTCATTTACCACTTTTCGACTTTTTCATTGGAAACTGCTCAAATGTTAGAAAATCATCATTTTATTGCGGCTTTCGTTTATGTAGTGTCAAGCGTTTTGGGAGGTATCGTATTGGTTGGGGTTGGACAATCGATAGCCGAATTCCAAATCAGAGGGTCAAGAAGCAAGGGGGCATAATACTTGATGGTGCTTTTCACAGGTCTCGGTGGAATTGCAGGGGTGATTGTCCGGTTTTATATGGGAAAGCGAATTGTGGCCCGCGGTACCAAATGGTATCCCTTGGGAACAGGCTTCATCAATATTTCAGGCTCGCTTTTGCTGGGGATATTATTTTCTCTGTACACCCAGGGCTTGGTTGCGCCATGGCTTTGGTTATTGCTGGGACCCGGATTTTGCGGTGCGTACACAACCTTTTCCACGTTCGGATATGAAATTGTCCAATTGATCGACCAAAAACGGCTTGGAGACGCAGTCGTGTACATGTTGTTTTCGGTAATATTTGGTGTAATGTTCGCGTGATTGGGAATGAAAATCATGGCCTACATGACAAATTAGGCGGAATACGAGGCTATCTTGGCGGTTTTCGGAATGACATTATCTAGCTTTTTTAGGAGATGCGAAGCAAGTGCCCGTCGTTGGCTTACCGCTTTCAAATGGAAAAAGACGGCTTTCCGTCATCCGTGCGGAAAGCCGCGCTTTTCCTCCAAAGACGAATGAGTAAGCTGTTTTCGTCAAAAGTTCAGGTTGCAAGGATTTGATTCCGTCCCATCCCCTCCCGTTAGGCAAGGTATTCCACAGATAGCTAAAACACCACACAATGATGCTTTTCAAGGGCAACCCAATTTACTGATGAACCTGAATTTCGAAAGTAAAACTCTTTTAAAAACATAAAAAGGGCTCCTGTTCTTTGGTAGAATGGTGTTTGACGAAAAAAACTCCAACCAAAGAAAGGA
>JGI25328J35697_1002665_pt1 | contig 10498 bp, 9 predicted proteins | sample HigsolmetaAR203D_FD_35697 | JGI IMG/M metagenome (IMG submission 35697)
TCGGCGACGAGGAACCGAGCGAGCGTGCCGCGCGCATCGTGCTTTCCGTGGCGGGCCGCTGACAGGCCGCCTTGCGGCCGGGACTCAGGCGCGGCAGCGCANANAAAAGGGCCCCGCGAGGGGCCCTTTNGTTTGGTCGATCCGCTCAGGAGCGCTGGGCGATCGGAACGTAGTCGCGACGCGGCGAACCCGTGTAGAGCTGGCGCGGACGGCCGATCTTCTGGGACGGATCCTCGATCATTTCCTTCCACTGGGCGATCCAGCCGACGGTGCGCGCCAGTGCGAACAGCACCGTGAACATGGAGGTGGGGAAGCCCATCGCCTTCAGCGTGATGCCNGAGTAGAAGTCGATGTTCGGGTACAGCTTCTTCTCGATGAAGTACTCGTCGCTGAGGGCGATGCGCTCGAGCTCCATGGCGACCTCGAGCAGCGGGTCGTCCTTGATGCCGAGCTCATTGAGCACCTCGTGCGTGGTGCGCTGCATGATCTTCGCCCGCGGGTCATAGTTCTTGTAGACCCGGTGGCCGAAGCCCATGAGACGGAAGGGATCGTTCTTGTCCTTCGCCCGGGCGATGAACTGGGGGATNCGCTCGGGCGTGCCGATCTCTTCCAGCATCTTGAGCGCCGCCTCGTTGGCGCCGCCGTGNGCCGGGCCCCACAGGCAGGCAACGCCCGCGGCGATGCAGGCGAAGGGGTTGGCGCCGGAGGAACCGGCGAGGCGCACCGTCGACGTGGAGGCGTTCTGCTCGTGGTCCGCATGCAGGATGAAGATGCGGTCCATCGCCCTCGCCAGCACCGGGTTCGGCTTGTACTCCTCGCACGGCACGGCGAAGCACATGTGCAGGAAGTTCGACGTGTAGTCGAGGTCGTTCCGCGGNTACATGAACGGCTGGCCGATGGAGTACTTGTACGCCATTGCGGCCAGCGTCGGCACCTTCGCGATCATGCGCATGGAGGCGATCATGCGCTGCTGCGGATCGGAGATGTCGGTGGAGTCGTGATAGAAGGCGGAGAGGGCGCCGACGGAGGCGACGAGGATCGCCATCGGATGGGCATCGCGGCGGAAGCCCTGGAAGAACCGCGTCATCTGCTCGTGCACCATCGTGTGGCGCGTCACGCGGTAGTCGAAGTCGGCTTTCTGGCTCGCCGTCGGCAGCTCACCGTAGAGGAGGAGGTAGCAGGTCTCTAAGAAGTCGCCGTGCTCCGCGAGCTGCTCGATCGGGTAACCACGATAGAGCAGCACGCCCTGCTCGCCATCGATGTACGTGATCTTGGATTCGCAGCTTGCGGTCGATGTGAACCCCGGATCGTAAGTGAACATCCCGGCATTCTTATAGAGCGGCGCGATGTCAACCACGCTCGGCCCCATCGTTCCCTCTCGCACGGCAAGTTCGATCGTCTTGCCGCCGATGGAGAACGTGCCCGTTCCTGCGCTCATGGATGTATCCCCTTTCTTCGGGTAAAGCGCACAGGACAACGGCTCATCGGCAGGGGCATGACCCCTTTGGCTTGCTTGCCTTTCCGTTCCGCCGTCCCGCGGTTTCCGATCCGATCGAGATAAGATCGTGGCCTGCGTATCGCATTCGCGGCATGCGTTCAAGCAGCGGCGGACGCGGGACTTGGCCGGAGACAATGCCGGCGCCGCAACCCTGCGTTAAAGGGTTGCGGCGCCGCANCAACTGCTCGCTGCAACTTTAGCGAACCTGGTCACGCAGGCGCGCCAGGCATTCCTCGCGGCCGAGCACGTCCATGACGTCGAACAGGCCGGGCGAGGTGGAGCGTCCCGTCAGGGCCGCGCGCAGGGGCTGGGCGATGAGGCCCAGCTTGATGCCGGCCTCCTCGGCCGCCGCGCGCACGGCGGCTTCGGTCTCGGCGGGCGTCCAGCTCTTGAGCGCCTCGAGGCGGCTGAGCACCGGTCTGAGCCGCTGCCGGGCAGCGTCGTCGAGGATAGCCCGTGCCTTGTCGTCGAGCTGCAGNGGTCGCGACGCGTAGAGATAGGAGGCGCTGTCGATGAGCTCGATCAGCGTCTTGGCACGCTCCTTGAGGCCGGGCATGGCGGCGAGGAGTTTCCGGCGCAGCTCCGGCTCCAGCGAGGTGCCGAGGCCGCGGGCCGGGCCAATCTCCGGCAGCAGGGCCTCGATCGCCTGAACGAGCTCCTCGTCGGACGCAAGCCGCATGTAGTGGCCGTTGAGGTTCTCGAGCTTGGCGAAATCGAAACGCGCAGGCGAGCGGCCGATGCTGGAGAGGTTGAAGGCCGCGATCATCTCCTCGGTGGTGAAGATCTCCTGGTCGCCGTGGCTCCAGCCGAGGCGCACGAGATAGTTCCGCAGGGCGGCGGGCAGGTAGCCCATAGACCGGTAGGCGTCGATGCCGAGCGCCCCGTGGCGCTTGGACAGTTTGGCGCCGTCCGGCCCGTGGATGAGGGGGATGTGCGCCATGACAGGCACCGGCCAGCCGAGCGCCTGGTAGATCTGGGTCTGGCGTGCCGCGTTCGTCAGATGGTCGTCTCCGCGGATGATGTGGGTGACGCCCATGTCGTGGTCGTCGACGACGACGGCNAGCATGTAGGTCGGCGTGCCGTCCGAGCGCAGCAGCACCAGGTCGTCGAGGTCCTTGTTCTGCCACGTCACGCGGCCCTGGACCTGGTCGTCGACCACTGTCTCGCCGGTCTGCGGCGCCTTGAGCCGCACCACGGGCTTGACGCCGGGAGGCGCCTCCGAGGGGTCGCGGTCACGCCAGCGCCCGTCATAGCGCATCGGGCGCCCTTCCTTGCGGGCGAGCTCGCGCATCTCCTCGAGCTCCTCGGGCGTGGCATAGCAGTANTAGGCCTTGCCCTGCCGCAGCAGCTCCTGCGCCACCTCGCGGTGGCGCTCGGCGCGTGCGAACTGNTGCACGACCTCGCCGTCCCAGTGGAGGCCGAGCCAGGTCAGACCGTCGAGGATCGCCTGGATGGCGGCCTCGGTGGAGCGTTCCCGGTCGGTATCCTCGATGCGCAGCAGCATCTTGCCGCCGTGGTGGCGGGCAAAGAGCCAGTTGAACAGGGCCGTGCGGGCGCCGCCGATGTGGAGGAAGCCAGTGGGCGATGGCGCAAAGCGGGTGACGACCGTGCCTGACATGGATGTTCGGAACTCTCGGAAAGTGGCGGTGACGAATCGTTGCGCGCGTGCCGCGGACCGCGCCTCTGCTGCTCGCAAAATCCGGCTACTTGATGGTTCAATGCGGCGGGCGCTCGTGTAGCATGACCCGTCGCCGAAGGTAAGGAATTCCTCACGCCGCATGTCGCCGGAAGGTTCCCGCCAGATCCGCGCTGATGCTGCCGTGCTCGATCACGTGGCGGGCCGGAGCGGCGCCGGGCTGGCGGCAGCCCTCTCGCGGGCCGAATTCGGCGCCTTTCTCCTGCGGTGCCTCGACGAGGAGGCTACACATCGGCGCCTCTTCCCGTGGGCGGCAGTGAGCTTCGGCGTCGGCGTCCTGCTGTATTTCGCGGCCGACCGTGAGCCCATGATNTGGGCGCCCGTCGCCGGCCTCGCCATCGCGGCNGNNCTCGCAGCCCTCGTGCGCGGCTATGCGGCCTTCGTCACGGCCGTGGCCGCCGCCTTTCTCTTTGCAGGGTTCCTCGCGGGCGCAGTGCGGACGGCGCGGGTGGAGGCGCCCGTCCTCGCCCAAGCGATGATTGCCCCGCTCACCGGCTTCGTCGAGAGCGTGGAGGAGAGGCCGCAGGGGCCGCGGATGGTCCTGCGCGTCGAGACGCTCGGCGCTCTCGGCAGTGCAGAGCGCCCGGCGCGGGTGCGCGTATCGGCGCGCGAGCCGCTGCGGCTGCGCGCGGGCGAATTCGTCAAGGCCACCGCCCGGCTGATGCCGCCGCCCGGCGCGGCCTGGCCCGGCGGCTACGACTTCACGCGCGATGCCTTCTTCCGCGGCATCGGGGCCGTGGGCTCGCTGGTAGGGCCCGTGGAGGTCGCCGCGCCTCCGCGCGAGCCGGATTGGCGCCTCGCCCTCGCCGCCAGGCTCGACGAGGCGCGCAATGCGCTGACGGCGCGCATTGCCGCCGCGGCGGGCGGGCAGGCGGGAGCGGTCCTGGCCGCGCTCGTCACCGGCAAGCGCGGCCTCATCACGGAAGANACCAACGAAGCCCTGCGCGCCGCCGGCCTCTACCACATCGTGTCCATTTCCGGCCTGCACATGGCGCTGGCGGCCGGCACGGTGTTCTGGTCCGTGCGCGCGATTCTCGCACTCTTTCCGGCCGCGGCCCTCACCTGGCCGATCAAGAAGATCGCGGCGGCAGCGGCCATGGCGGGGGCGAGCGGCTATTGCCTGTTCTCCGGCGCGGACGTTGCCACCCAGCGCGCCCTGGTGATGACGCTCATCATGCTGGGGGCGATCCTCGCCGACCGGCCGGCGCTGTCGATGCGCAATCTCGCCTTCGCCGCCATCCTGTGCCTCGCCCTGGAGCCCGAGGCGGTGCTCGGCCCCAGCTTCCAGATGTCATTCTCGGCCGTGGCCTGCCTCGTGGCGCTGGCGGAATGGCAGGCAGGACGGCACGGCGGGCGAGAGCCGCCGTCCGGCCCCGTGTCGCGCGCCCTGCGCCAGGCCCGGCGGTGGACCGTCGCCCTCGTCGTCACNACCCTGGTCGCCTCGCTGGCGACGGGTGCCTATGGCGCCTATCACTTCCAGACGGCGATGCCGCTCAGCGTCTTCGGCAACGCGGTCGCGCTGCCCTTCGTCTCCTTCGTCGTCATGCCGGCTGCGGTGCTCGGCATGCTGCTCAATCCCTTCGGCCTCGATGCACCGATGTGGTGGCTGGCGGGGCAGGGGGCTGCCGTCGTGCTCGCGGTCTCCCGCGCCATGCAGGAGTGGAGCCTGTCAGTAGTCGCCGTGCCGGCCTTTCCCGCCGGCGCGCTCATCCTGTTCTCGCTGGCGCTTCTCGTGCTGACCATCTGCGTCTCGCCTCTGCGCTGGCTGGCGGCCGTGCCGGCCGCAACGGCCCTCGCCGTCGCGGCGGGGGCGGCCCGGCCGGACATACATCGACCGCAACGGCACGAGCGTCGCCGTGCGGGGGCCGGAGGGGCGGCTGGCGTTTCTCGGTCGCGCCCCGGCTTTCGTCGTCGAGCAGTGGCTGCGCGCCGACGGCGATGCGCGGCGGCCGGACGATGGGAGCCTCACGGACGGCGTCCTCTGCGACCGTGACGGCTGCACCGCCCGTACGGTCGATGGGCGCATGGTCGCCCTGGTGCGCCGGCCGCCGGCCTTTGTCGAGGATTGCGCGCGGGCCGACATTCTCGTCACCGCCCTCTCCGTGCCGCCCGGCTGTGCGGCGCCGCTGGTGATCGACCGGGCGAGGCTGCGCGAGAACGGGGCGATGGCCATCGTTCTCGGAAAGGACGGCGAGGACCGTCTCATCGGGCAATTGCCGGCCGGCGAGCGCCGTGCCTGGATGCCGGCACTCCCGAGCCTGCCGCAGCCGGCAACCGCGGCCGCGCACAGCCTGCCGCCGCCGGTGTCGGACGGGAGGGACGAAGACGAGGAAACGGTCGTCAGTAGCGACGCAGCAGACTGACCAGCTTGCCCTGGATGCGCACCCGGTCCGGGCCGAGGACGCGCGTCTCGTAGGCCGGGTTCGCCGCCTCCAGCGCGATGGACGAGCCACGGCGCCGCAGGCGCTTCAGCGTCGCCTCCTCGTCGTCGATCAGGGCCACGACGATGTCGCCCGTGTCGGCCGTGTCCTGCTTGCGTATGATGACCGTGTCGCCATCGAGAATGCCGGCCTCGATCATCGAATCGCCGCGCACCTCGAGCGCAAAATGCTCGCCGCTGCCCAGCATGTCCGGGGGGAGGGACACGGTATGGCTGCGGTGCTGGATGGCGGAAATGGGCGTGCCCGCCGCGATCCGGCCCATGACGGGGATCGCCACCGTCTGTACTGCCGGTTCCACGGCCTGCGGCGCGGGCGNGCGCACCTTGCCGAGNCCGCCCTCGACCACGCTGGGGCTGAAGCGTCCGCGCGACGTCGCGACGCCCTCCGGCAGGCGCACCACCTCCAGCGCGCGGGCGCGGTTCGGCAGCCGGCGGATGAAGCCNCGCTCCTCCAACGCCACGATGAGCCGGTGGATGCCNGACTTCGACTTGAGGTCGAGCGCCTCCTTCATCTCGTCGAAGGACGGCGGCACACCGGTCTCACGCAGGCGTTCGTGGATGAAACGCAGGAGTTCGTGCTGTTTGCGCGTCAACATGGCCGNCGATCCCGCTCCCCCTCGTCGAATCGCATCATCGCAGCGAGTCGAAAACAAATCATGAACAGATTAAACGTTCCCGGTGTGTTCCGCAAGTTTCTGCGGCGGGGAGGGCGTCAGAGGCGGATGATGCGGCAGGGGTCGCCCGCGCGCGCGGCGGGGGCGTGGGGCGCTCGCACGACGAGGGCCTCGGCCTCTGCCATGAGGCGCAGCATGGAGCTGTCCTGGCGCGGGAAGGGGGTGGCAACGAGCGTGCCGTCTTCGCCCGCCGTGAGGCGGGCGCGCAGATAATCCTGCCGCTCGTCGTTGGCCGGCAGGTCGACGCCGAGCCGGGCGGGCTGCGTCGCAACCGCGCCCGCATCGGGATCGCCGCTCAGGGCCCGCACGAGCGGCACGAGGAAGATGAGCGAGCACACGATGCTGGAGACGGGATTACCCGGCAGGCCGAGCACCGTCATGGCTCCCAGTCGCCCNTGCATCAGGGGCTTTCCCGGCCGCATGGCGATGCGCCAGAAGCCGAGTTCCCATCCGCGCGCGGCGAGGGCGCGCTGGACGAGATCGTGGTCGCCCACTGAAGCGCCGCCGAGTGTCACGAGCACGTCCGCCCCGGCATCCCTGGCCGCGTCAATCGCNGCGGTGAGCGCCGGAAGGTCGTCGCGCGCGATGCCGAGGTCGAGGGCCTCGGCGCCGGCCCGTTCGGCTATGGCCGCGACGGCATAGGTGTTGGAGGCGACGATCTGGTCTGGTCCCGTCGGCTCGCCCGGACGGACGAGCTCGTCGCCCGTGGCGAGAATGGCGACCCGCGGCCGGCGCACCACCGGCAAAGTGGCATNGCCCATCGCCGCAGCAAGCGCCACTGCCGAGGGNCCGAGCCGGCGGCCCGCGCGCAGCAGCACCTCGCCCTCGCGGAAGTCGAGCCCCGCCTGGCGCACGAAGCGCCCCGCGGTCACGGGGGACAGGGCTTCGACCATGTTGCCCTCGGCGCGGGCATTTTCCTGGATCAGGATCGCATCGGCGCCGGCCGGCACGGGCGCGCCGGTGAAGATGCGCACGCACTGGCCGGGCCCCACCGTGCCGGTGAAGGCATGGCCGGCTGCACTGGTGCCGATCAGGGCAAGGCGTGCCGGAACGGTGGCGACATCTGCCGCGCGCACCGCAAAGCCGTCCATGGCCGAGGCGGGGAAGGGCGGCTGCGTGCGCAGCGCGGCGACGTCGGCGGCGAGCGTGCGGCCCTCGGCGCGGTCCAGCGGCACCGTCTCCTGCTCGCGGATGGGGCTCGCGCCGGCGAGGATGCCGGCGAGCGCGTCGGCGACCGGCGTCAACGCCATGGATGCCTCCTATGTCGTCGTTGCCGCGCCCGGCCTGTCGTCGGCGCGGAAGTCGCCGGATTTGCCACCGCTCTTGGCGAGCAGGCGGATGCCCTCGATGCGCATGCCTCGGTCTGCGGCCTTCACCATATCGTAGATGGTGAGGCAGGCGACGGAAACGGCGGTCAGCGCCTCCATCTCCACGCCGGTCTGGCCCGTCACGCGGGCCTCGCTCGTCACGCGCACGCCCGGAAGCGCCTCGTCGATGGTGCAGTCAACCTGCACCTTCGTGAGGTTGAGCTGATGGCACAGGGGGATGAGCTCGTGCGTGCGCTTCGCCGCCATGATGCCGGCGATGCGGGCCGTGGCGAGGACGTCCCCCTTTCTGGCCTCGCCCGAGCGGATGAGGGCAAGCGTCTCCGGCAGCATGACGACATGGCCTTCCGCCTGCGCGACGCGCTGCGTCACAGCCTTGTCGCCCACGTCGACCATGTTGGCCTTGCCCGAGGCGTCGACGTGCGTGAGCCGGGTCATGCCGTCGCGCTCTCGCCGAAGAGAAGGGCGCGCGTGGCGGCCGTCACGTCCGCCTGGCGCATCAGGCTCTCGCCGACGAGGAAGGTGCGGATGCCGACATTCGCGAGCCGCTGGATGTCGGCATGGGTGAAGATGCCGCTCTCGCCGACGACGATGTGGCTGGAGGGAATGCGGGGCGCGAGCGCCTCGCTGACGGACAGCGACGTCTCAAAGGTGCGCAGATCGCGGTTGTTGATGCCGATCATGCGCACGTCGAGGGCCAATGCGCGGTCGAGCTCCTCGGCGTCATGCACCTCAACGAGCACGTCCATTCCCAGATCCTCGGCGGCGGCGACGAGGGCGCGCGCCTCCTCGTCGCTGACGCAGGCCATGATGACGAGGATGCAGTCCGCGCCCCAGGTGCGCGCCTCGTAGACCTGGTAAGGCTCGAACAGGAAGTCCTTGCGCAGGGCCGGCAGGCCGGAGGCGCCGCGGGCTGCGTCAAGATAGTCGGGATGGCCCTGGAAGGAGGGCCCGTCCGTCAGCACGGACAGGCAGCTGGCGCCGCCTTCGGCATAGGCCCTCGCGAGCGCCGGCGGGTCGAAGTCGGCACGGATGAGGCCCTTCGAGGGGCTGGCCTTCTTGATCTCCGCGATGAGGGCCGGGCGGTTCGCGGCCAGATGGGCCTCGATCGCGGCGACGAACGGGCGCGGGGCCGGGGCAGCATGGGCGAGGCGCACCATCTCGTCGTCCGGCACGCGCTCCCTGGCCGCCGCGATCTCGCGGCGCTTGTAGGCCTCGATCTTCGCCAGGATGTCGCTCATGGGCGCCTCACGCGTTCGATGCGGCAACGAGCCGCTCGAGCGTAGCGCGCGCGGCGCCGGAGTCGAGGGCGGCCTCGGCGGCGGCGACACCCTCCCTGAGGTCGGCAACCTTGCCGGCGACCACGAGGCCCGCAGCCGCGTTGAGCACGGCGATGTCGCGATAGGGCGTCCTCTCGCCTGCGAGCACGGCGCGCAGGGCTGCGGCATTGTGCTCGGCCTCGCCGCCGCGCAGGTCTGCGATCGTCGCCCGGGCGAGGCCGACATCCTCCGGTGTGACCGTGAAGCGGCGGATGCGCCCGTCCTCGAGCGCGACGACAGAGGTCGGCCCCGTCGTCGTCATCTCGTCGAGGCCGTCGGAGCCGTGCACGGCCCAGATGCGCTGCGAGCCGAGGGAGCCGAGCACCTCCACGAGCGGCTGCAGCCAGCTCTCCGAGTAGACGCCGAGGAGCTGGTGGCGCACGCCGCCGGGTTGGCGAGCGGCCCGATGAGGTTGAAGACCGTGCGGGTACCGAGTTCGACCCGCACCGGCGCGACGTGCCGCATGGAGGCATGGTGGGTCGGCGCGAACATGAAGCCGACGCCCGCCGCCGCGAGGCAGCGCTCGATGCCGGCGGGCTCGAGGCCCACCTTGACGCCGAGCGCAGCGAGCACGTCTGCGGCGCCGGAGCGCGACGAGGCGGCCCGGTTGCCGTGCTTGGCGACCGGCACGCCGCAGGCCGCCACGATGATGGAGGCGAGTGTCGAGACGTTGTAGCTGCCCGAGTTGTCGCCGCCGGTGCCAACGATGTCGATGGCACCTGCCGGGGCATTCACCCGCACCATGCGGGCGCGCAGTGCCTCCACGGCGCCGGCGATCTCGTCCACGGTCTCCCCGCGCACGCGCAGCGCCATCAGGAAGGCGCCGCTCTGGGCCGGCGTCACCTCGCCCGAGAGCAGCGTTTCGAAGGCCTGGCGTGATTCCTCGCGGCTCAGCGAGGCACCGGTGGCGACTTTGGCGATGAAAGGTTTGAAGGCGTCCATCGGTGCTCCGTCGTCAGCTCTTTCTTGCGGGGCGTCCGGTCTCGTTCCAGCGCGCGGCGATGTCGAGGAAGTTGCGGATCATGGTGGCGCCATGCTCCGACAGGATGCTCTCGGGATGGAACTGCACACCGTGCAGCGGCAGGCGGCGGTGCGCCAGCGCCATGATGAGGCCGTCCTCGCTCTCGGCGGTGACGGCGAGGTCCGCGGGGCAGGTCTCNCGGTTCACGATGAGCGAATGATAGCGCGTGGCCTCGAAGGGGCCGTTGATGCCGCGGAAGATGCCTTCACCCTTGTGATACACGCGCGAGATCTTGCCGTGCATGGGCAGGGGGGCGCGTACGACCTCGCCGCCGAAGGCCTGGCCCATGGCCTGCAGGCCGAGGCAGACGCCAAACATCGGGATGGTGGGCGCCGCCTTCTCGATGAGTTCGAGGCAGATGCCCGCNTCGTTGGGCGTGCACGGGCCCGGCGAGAGGACGATGGCGTCGGGGTCGAGTGCCAGNGCCTCGTCGGCCGTGAGGGCGTCGTTGCGGCGCACGTCGATCTCGGGGCCGAGGGCCCCGATGAGGTGCACGAGATTCCAGGTGAAGGAATCGTAGTTGTC
>JGI25328J35697_1002693_pt1 | contig 10408 bp, 9 predicted proteins | sample HigsolmetaAR203D_FD_35697 | JGI IMG/M metagenome (IMG submission 35697)
GGCCCGCCTGGAGGTGCCGCCACTGGAGATCCCGGACACCGACGACCCCGAGCGGCTCGCCGCCTGCCCCGCCGTACGGCTGTTCGCGGCGCGGGCGGGCCTCGACGGGAAGGCCGAGATCGGCGCGGTCGCGGAGGTGTGCCGCAGGCTCGACGGCATCCCGCTCGCGCTGGAGCTCGCCGCCACCCGGGTTCCGGTCCTCGGGGTGGCCGAGCTCGCCGCCCGGCTGCAGGTGCCGCGGGACCGGTTCGGCCTGCTCGGCCAGGGGCCGCGGGACGCGCCCGCCCGGCAGCGCACCCTCGCCGCGGTGATCGACTGGAGCTGGCGGCTGCTCACCGACGCCGAGCGGGCGGTGCTGCGGCGGCTCGCCGTACCCGCCGGCGGCTGCACGCTGGAGGCGGCCGAGGCGGTGTGCGCCGGGGACGGGGTGGACCGGGCCGAGGTGCTCGACCTGCTCGCCGGGCTGGTCGACCGGTCGCTCGTGGTGCGCGGCGACGGGCCGCGGTTCCGGCTGCTGGAGTCGGTGGCCGCGTACTGCCTCGACCGGCTCCGGGAGAGCGGCGAGGAGGCCGCGGTACGGCGCCGCCACGCCGAGCACTGTCTCGCGCTCGCCGTGCGGGCCGACCCGCTGCTGCGCGGCCCCGGTCAGGGCGAGTGGCTGCGGCGGCTCGACGCCGAGGCGGCGAACCTGCGGGCCGCGCTGGAAACCTTCCGCCGGTACGGCGCGGCCGAGCCGGCGCTGCGCCTCGCGCTCGCGCTCACCTGGTACCGGTTCCTGCGCGGCCGGGTGGGCGAGGCCCGCCGCGCCCTGGAGGCCGCGCTCGCGGTCGGCGGCGAGGCGCCGGACGGGCTGCGGGCGGCGGCCGAGGTCTGGCGCACCGGGCTCGCGATCTGGCAGGGGGAGGCCGGGCCGGAGCGGGCGGCCGAGGCGCTGGAGGCGTACCGGAAGGTCGCCGGACCGGCCGAGCGGGCGCGGGCCGAGTGGTTCCTCGCCATGGCGCTCGCCGGCCTCGGGGACGGGACGGCCGCCGCCGACCTGCTGGAACAGGCCCTCGCCGCGTTCCGCGCCGCCGGTGACCGGTGGGGCGAGGCGGCCGCGCTGAGCACCCGGGCGATGCTCGCACACCTGCGGCACGACCTCGCCGCGCTCGAGCGCGACGCCCGGCGAAGCGCCGAGCTGTTCGACGCGCTCGGCGACGCGTGGGGCGTGCTGCGGGGCACCGACTGGCTGATCGGCCTCGCCGACCTGACCGGCGACCACGCCGAGGCGGTACGGCTCTGCCGGGACGGGCTGCGGCTCGCCGAGGAGCTGGGCCTGTGGCCGGACGTGGCCGGGCGACTGGGCTGGCTCGCCTGGCTGTCCGCGCAGGCGNGGGACGTGCCGGGCGCCCGGGAGTACGGCGANCGGGCGCGGCGGCTCGCCGCCCGGCAGGGGCTGCGCGCGGAGGAGGTGCTCGCCCGCCTCGCCCTCGCGGTCGCCGCGCGCCGGGCCGGGGACGTGGACGAGGAGCACCTGCGCGGGCTGCTCGCGGCCGCCCGGCGGCGGGGCGGGGACGGGCCGCCGCCGTACCTGGCGATGGTCCTCGCCGAGCTGGGGCTGCTCGCCGTGGACCGGGGCGACGCGGCGGGCGCGCTCGACCGTTTCCGTGAGGGGTTCGAGGTGGCCCGCGAGCTGGGGTCGGCGCCGGAGATGGCGTGGGCGCTGGTCGGCATGGCGGGCGCGCTCGTGGCGGAGGGGCGGCCTCGGCTCGCCGCGCTGCTCCTCGGCGCGGCCGACGCGGCCCGGAGGGCGGCCGGGCAGCGCCTCGCGCCCCGCGACCGGGACGACCTCGCCCGGATCACCGCCGCCGAGGCCGCGGTGCCGGGCTTTCCGGAGCTGTTCGCCCAGGGCGCCCGGCTCTCCCCCGAGCAGGCACGTGCCCTGCTCGANGCGCCCGGCCCGGCGGCGTCCGGCTGACGCTCCCCGTCCGGCTCGCGTGCTCCGGCGACCGGCCGCCCTGCCGTACCGGCGGCGATCTCACTTGGGCACGTAGATGTGCACGACGATCCCGGAGTCGAAGCGCTCCACGTCGGCGAGCCGCAGGTGGGTCGTGTCGAAGCCGACACCCTCGAACAGGTGCTTGCCCGCGCCCACGATCACCGGGAAGTACCAGAAGTGGAACTCGTCGACCAGGCCGTGCCGTACCAGGGTGGTGTCGAGCTCGCCGGTGCCCCACTTGAGGATGTGCCTGCCCGGCTGCTCCTTCAGTTTGGCGACCTCCTCGGCGACGTCGCCCTTGATGAGGGTGCCGTTCCACGTGGTGATCTCGGTGAGGGTGCGCGAGGCGACGTACTTGGGCATCTCGTTCATCGGCTTCGCCTCGGGCGTGTCCATCGATCCCCAGGACCGGGCGAACGCCTCGAACGTCACCCGGCCGAGCAGCAGGGCGTCCGCCTCCGCCATGAGCCGGGCCGAGTNGGCGGCGTGCTGCTCGTCCCAGTACGGGTGGCCCCAGTGCTGCGGTTCCGCGCGGGACGCGGTGGACGGGGTGGTGTCGTCGATGACGCCGTCGAGCGAGACGAAGGTGGACTCGATGAGCTTGCGCATGACCGGCTCCCGGTGGCCCTCGGCGGCGGCCCGGTGCCGCCGCTCCCGATGACCACGAGCCTGCCGCGCACCCCTTACGGTTTCCTTCAGGTCGGCTCGCCGTACCCGGTAAGGGGGCGTGAACGGCTCAAACNGTACGGCCCGCCACTCCTTCACCAAGTGGTCCCACGGCCTGTTCCACAATCGTTTCAACGGCCGCGGAAAGGCTGTTAATGTGCCGCCATGCTCGAGTTCACGAACAAACGTGAGGTCACTTCCGCGGACCAGCTCAGCCCTCACCAGGCCGAGCAGCTCCGGGCCTGCGGGAACGCCTACGACGGCTCGGATCTGAGCGCCGAAGAGCTGCTCGCTCCGGGCGAGGACGGCGAAAGCGTCCTGAACTTCGTGGAACTCTGGGACGTGGTCGACGACGACGTCGTGGTCTACGAGGCGTGGTTCTACCAGAAGGACTCCGGCGCCATATTCGAGGCCGGGACGACCACGATCGTGGCGGAAATCATCCAGAGCAGCCTCGAATGCGACGACGAGGACCTGAAAAAGGAACTCGGCAAGGCGATGGTGCAGGCCGAGCTGCTCGACCCCGCCGACTCCGAGTACGAGCGGTACCGCGACCTGCTGGAGCAGGAGGCGTGAGCCGGGGTGGCCCGGTGACCCTTCGGGCCACCTTCGGCCACGAGACCGGCGGCCGGGTGCGGGACGGGCGGCCGGCGCGCTGACGGGTCTCCATCGAAACCGAGTCCGTGGCTCGGCATCGCCGTCACTCATCTGGAATGAGGGAGCGTGACCGCCATGCCCGGCGCAGTTCCCGCGTGCTGATCATTTCAACCCGGGCCGCCACCCTGCCGCGACGCGTTTTCCGTGCCCTCCCCGGCTCACCGCTCCCGGCGNCGNACGGCCGCANNCCGGGACGTGGGGGCGATGCCGCGGCATGCGGGAGCGGGAGGCGTGAGCCGGGTGGCCCGGTGATCCTTCCGGGCNGCGTCCGGCCCTCGTCGCGTGAGGGACCGCTCGGGTGCGGGACGGGCGGCCGGCGCCCTGGCGGACTCCGGTGACGAGCCTCCGCACAACGAAAGAGGAGACCACGTCTCCTAACGAACTCACCTGGAATGAGTGGAGTGGGACCGCCATGCCCGGCGCAGTTCCCGCAGTGATCATCCAACCCGAGNCCGCCGCCCCGGCGCAACGCGTTTTCCCGGCTCACCGCTCCCAGCGGGTGGAGAACAGCGACGCGTACACCGGCCGCCCGTCGCGGGTGACCACCTGCCCGGCGATCCCGTTCCCGGTCACGGTGGACAGCCGCAGGTCGAGGTAGCGCTCCTCCTCCTCGACCGTCCACTCCCCGCCGGCCGCGGGCTCGGCGAGCCAGGACGCCACCCGCTCCATCCGGGCCGCCCGGTCNCGCTCCAGCTCCGCGCGCAGCTCGGCCAGGCTCCCGGCCCGGTACGGCTCGGCCGGCCGTGGCTCGGGCTCGGCCTGCCAGGCGGCCACGCCGTACGCGAAGCAGACCAGCGGCATCCACATGTCGGCGAAGTACCGCGGGCTGGGCGTGATCTCCATCCCGGCGAACCGCTCGCCGACGAAGAACAGCGCCCCGACCTGGCCCGGCAGCGGCTCCAGCCGGCTCTGCCACTGGGTCAGGATCGGCCGCTTGCGGGTGAGGATCTGCTCCAGGTGGCCGCGCTTCGGCAGGCCGTACGCCTCGTTCAGCTTGGCGATGGCGTCCCACAGCTTNGCGAAGCCCAGGGTGCCGCGCAGCCGCAGCGCCTCGGCGCGCAGCTCGAGCGGCAGCACGAAGAACCACTGGTCGCGGCCCTGCAGGTAGCCGCCCTGCCCGGCCTGCACGCAGCAGGCGTTCTCGAACCGGCGGGTCTGCCCGGCGGCGATCAGCGCGGCCGAGCAGAGCGCGTGGTTCTGCGCGCCGTGCTGGATGTAGCCGATGTGCAGCGGCACGATCGCCACGCCCTCGGGCGCGCCGTTGTGCAGCTCGAGGTCGCCGTAGTAGACGACCCGCCGGAGCTTGAGCCCGCCGCGCGGCGGCACCAGACCGGCGTGCTCGGGCCCCCACACCGGCACCACGGTGAGCGCGCCGGCCTGCTGGGGCGGGCCGAGACGGTAGCCCGTGAGGTCGACCGGCGCGGGCATCAGCGTCGCGAGCTCGGTCATGCACGTCCTCCTTCCAGTGCCGCCGCCACGCGGCGGGACAGCCGGTCGAGCACGGTCTGCCGGATCCAGGCCCGGCCGGGGGCGCAGTGGCACAGCAGCCACGGCAGCAGCTCGGCGAAGTCGTCCTGGTGCCAGAACCGCGCGCGGGGCAGGTCGGGGGCCGGGGTACGGAAGGTCAGGTCGTCGCTGCGGGCGAAGGTCGCCTGGCACAGCACCACCGGCGTGGTCACGCCGGCGCCCGGCAGGCTCGCCGCCACCCGGGCGAGGTCGCCCGGCAGCGTGTTCTCGTACCCGTCGGTGACGATCGCCACCAGGTCCGGCCCGGCGGCGAGCGCGTCGAGCAGGCCGGTGGCGAGGTCGGTGGCGCCCGCGGGGGCGTCCGGCCGCCCGCCGGCCTCGATCACGGTGAGCCGCTCGCACACCTCCGCGAGCACCAGGCGCAGCGCCTCGGCCTGCGACATGATCGCCCACTCCCGCTCGCCGTACCCGCGCATCGACGCCGAGGTGTCGAGCACGAGGGCGACGTGCGCGGCNAGGCGCGGCAGGTCGCGCGTCGCCTCGGCGACGTACCGGGCGAGCGCCGGGCGCAGCTCGGACTCCGGGCCGCCCCGGTAGAGGTGGACGAGCGTCGCGGCGATGTCGCCGCGGTTGGTCACCGTCACGATCTCCGGGTCCTCGCGCGGCGGGTCGATCGGGACCGGCGGCTCCTGCGGCACCGGCGCGTTGTGCACGCCCGGGCCGTACAGGGCGCGGACCCGTCGCAGCGCGGTCTCCGGGTCCCGGGTGAACCGCAGCAGGCGGCTCCGCAGGTACGGCGAGCCGACGTCGCCCTCGGCGATCAGCCGGGCGCAGGCGCGGGCCGTCGACTTGCCGAGCGCGTGCTCGAGGCAGTCGACGAGGGCGGGGCGCCGGGCCGCGACGAGCGCGTCGCCGTCCGGGTGCTCGAGCGCGAACGCGACCATCGCCCGGGTGGTGTGCTTGTGGTTCGCCCGCAGGCGGCGCACCGCGAGCAGCGCCGTGACGGCCTGGTCCGGGGCAAGGCCGAACAGCAGCGCCCGGGTCACCTTGGCGAGCACGGCGCGGGCGGGGTCGGCGAGGTGCGCCTGGGAGGAGGCGAGGATGCGCAGCAACACCCGGGCGCGCTGCCACTGCCGCACGCCGGGGACGAGCGCGAGCAGGGCGTAGCCCTCCGGGTCGGCCTCCCAGGCCTCCCGGTGGAGTTCCGCGTCGTCCCACGCCAGTTCGCCGCGGCGCGAAAGCGTCAGCGGCGTGCCGTGCGTGCGGAAATGCGTGAGCAGCTCCGACATGTTCATATCGGAAAGCCTAGATCGCCTGACCTTTCCGGCTAAACCCAATTTTTGGGCCATCGAATAATTGAGTTGTCATTTCGCGACCCCTGTGATATGCCGTGCCGATGGCCTTTCGGTTTCTACCACCACCCCGATCGACGGNNCTCCGTGATACGCCTCGGCGCGGCACCGTCACCCACGGACCCACGCGTCATACCCATCGCCGCAGGTTAACGGCGAGTCCAAAGGGCCGCCCGGCACGGTACGGCAGGGCCGAGGGCCACCGGCGGCCTGGCGGGATACGCCGCCCGAACCGGAGGATCGCCGTCTGCGAAAACACGGGGCGTACCGCCGGCTTTCGTGCCTGACCTCGTCGTGTCCAGCGGCGTGACGTTCGCCTGACACGACATGGCACACCCCGGGCCGCCACCTTCCCGAAATCGGCCGTGGAACGGCTGGGAATTCCTTGCGGCCACCCTGCAGCCGACCCCTGGCGTCCTGTTTTCCGTTCCCGCCGGTGGTGCNGCGCCGGCTGGAACGGCTGCGCGCCTACCGGCGTGCTCTTCTTCAACGTGGCGTACGACCACGCGCCGCTCGGCCACCGGGCCGAGGCGATGTGCCGTCTCACCGTCTCCCCGCNCGCCCNCGCCGAGACCGGCCGGGCGATTGACGCCCCACCGCGAGTTGCGGTGCGCGGCGGCCATCGCGGGCAGGGGCGAACCCGGNCGTCTCGGTGCNGTGCCGTACCACCGCGGACCTGTACGCGTACCTGAGCGAGAAAATCGGCGCGCTGGGCGGCGTGCATACGGTCGGCACCACCCCGATCTNCGCCGGGTGAAAGGCGCTCACCTACGAGCATCCGGCCCTGCCGACGTGACGCCGCGCCGGGTTCATCCGGATGCGGNGGCCCGTGCCGCGNGCTCCGGCGCCCGCGTNCCNGCGGCCGCGAGCAGCCGCCGGGCNAGCNCGTGGCAGCGTTCGGCGAGCTCGGNCGGGTCGAGCACCTCGAAGTCGTGNCCGAGCCGGGCCGTGTGCAGGAGCAGGAGGTCGAGGTCGGCGGCACCGGCCTGNACCTCGCAGCGGCCGGGCCCGCCCGGCCGTACCACGGCGGCCGACGGCGGGATCTGCGCGCGCACCGTCTCGGCGGGCGCGTGCACGAGGAACCGCGCCTGGTGCGGGTAGACCCGGCTCGTCACGCCCTCCTGCACGTAGGCCGCGGCGTCCGGCGCCGGGCGCGGCCGGAATCGCCAGGTTCGTGGCGACACATCCGACATGCGATCGACGCGGAAGCTGCGCCAGTCGGCGCGGTCGAGGTCGTAGGCGAACAGGTACCAGCGCCGGTCGGAGGTGACCAGCCGGTACGGCTCGACCCGCCGGCGGCGCACCTCGCCCCCGGACGGATAGGCGAACTCGACCTCCACCTCGTCCCGGCACGCCCGGGCCAGCGTCATCAGTGTCTCGGCGTCGACCGGGGGACGGCCCCCGCCGCCGAACGACTCCACCGACGCGGCGAGCGCGCGCACCTCGTGCCGCAGCCGGGTGGGCAGCACCCGGTCGAGCTTGGTCAGCGCGCGCAGCGCGGCCTCCCCGGCACCCGCGACCGCGCCGCCCGCGCCCGCGAGCAGCGAGACCGCCGTGGCGATCGCCTCCTCGTCGTCGAGCAGCAGCGGCGGCAGGTCCTGGCCGCGGCCGAGCCGGTAGCCGCCGCCGACGCCGCGCTCGGCGTGCACCGGGTAGCCGAGCGCGCGCAGCCGTTCCACGTCCCGCCGTACCGTGCGCGGCGTGACCCCCAGCCGCTCGGCGAGCTCCGGGCCGCTCCACACCTGCCGCTGCTGGAGCAGCCCGAGCAGGGCGAGCACCCGCTCGGTCGTGCCCCGCTCGTCGCCCACCGGTGCCGTGCCGTCCATGTCGCCGACCATAGCGGACCGATCCTGTCCGCTTCACGGGGAAGAGTGGCCGCATGGACGCAACCGAACGCGGCTGGAACCGCATCCTGTGCGACCAGTGGGAGTGGCACTGGAACCACCAGGTCCGGGACCGGCTCGCGGGCCTCACCGACGACGAGTACCTCTGGTCNCCGGTGCCGGACGCCTGGAGCGTACGGCCGCGCGGCACCTCGACCGCCCCCGTGCAGGCGGGCGCCGGCGACTTCACCATCGACTACGCCTTCCCGCAGCCCGACCCGCCGCCGTTCACCACGATCGCCTGGCGGCTCGGCCACGTCATCGTCGGCGTGCTCGCCGTGCGCAACGCCGCCCACTTCGGCGCGCCGCCGGCGTCGTACGAGACGTGGGAGTACGCGGGCACCGCCGCGGCCGCGCTCGAGCAGCTCGACGCCGAGGTCGAGGCCTGGCTGGCCGGAGTACGCGGCCTCGGTGACGACGAGCTGCCGGCCAAGGTCGGCCCGAAGGAGCCGTTCCCCGAGCTGACCATGGCCGACCTGGTGCTGCACATCCACCGCGAGCTGATCCACCACCTCTCCGAGGTGTGCCTGCTGCGCGACCTCTACCTGCACACGAACGCCGCCATCACGGGAGCGAACCGATGAGCCGCCGGATCCAGATCACCTTCGACTGCCACGACCCGCGCGCCCTGTCGATCTTCTGGCGCGAGGTGCTCGGCTACGTGCACCCGGCCCCGCCCGGGGTCGACCTCCCCGAGGGCGCCGACCCGCTCGCCGCCTGGGATGAGTTCCTCGCCCGCATCGGCGTACCCGAGGAACAGCGCAACTCCCGCTCGGCGATCGAGGACCCGGAGGGCCGCGGCCCGCGCCTGTTCTTCCAGCGGGTGCCCGAGGGCAAGACGGTGAAGAACCGTGTCCACCTGGACGTTCGCGTCGCCCCCGGCCTGCGGGGCGAGGAACGCATGGCCGCCCTCGAGGCCGAGTGCGACCGCCTCGTCGCCCTCGGCGCCAAGCGCCTCCACCGCCACGACCCGCGGCCTCCGCTCGATATGGGCCACATCGTCATGGCCGACCCCGAGGGCAACGAGTTCTGCCTCGACTGACCCGCCCGGGCGACAGCCGTACGGCCCGCGGCGACACGGCCGGTCACCCGCCTGGCCGCCCCGGTGGCGGGCGGCGGGTGGCCGGCTCCCGCTTCCTTCCAGCCGACACCATGTCCGCGTATGGCCCGGTACGACCGGCAGGCCGACGGCTCGTCCTCGGTCATGCCCACGACGATGCCAGGCGCCACCGACATTCCGCGTGCCGTCGCGCGGCCCCTGGAACAAGCCGGCGCGATCTCGCTGTTGCTCCGGACATGAGTGACGCGTCCTACGATCTCCGCGATCTGCTCGCGCAGAGCAGGCTCGGCGTGCTCGCGACGATCAAGCCGGACGGCCGTCCGCAGCTCTCGCCCGTGACGCCGTACTACGACCGCGAGGCGAACGTCATCTACATCTCGACGACCGAGGACCGGATCAAGACGAAGAACCTGCGCCGCGACCCCCGCGCGGCGCTCGAGGTCACCAGCGCGGACGGCTGGTCGTGGGCGACCGCCGAGGGCACGGTGACGATCATCGGGCCGAGCACCGACCCGTACGGCCCGGAGGTCGAGGCCCTGGTGGAGTACTACCGCAAGGCCGCCGGGGAGCACCCGGACTGGGAGGAGTACCGGGCCGCCATGGTCTCCGATCGGAGGGTGCTCGTGAAGATGACGGTCGACCACGTGTACGGGGCCAAGGTCCGCTGACCTTGCCCGGCCGCCGGCCGTTCGCGCCCGTGGCCGGCACCGCCGTGCCGTACCGCGCCGGGACCGGCGGGTTCGCCTCGGACGGGTCGGACACCCGTCGCGACCTGGGCCGATGTGGCCCGCCGGAGGCTCGGCCGAATCCGATCCGCCGACCGCGACGAGCGGATACAGTGCTGTCGGCCGTGGGATGGCGGCAGGCGAGGGAAGTCGTGCCGGGAGGCGGTGTGGCGGAGGTCGGGCCTCGGGAACCCGACGAAGCTGAGGAACACGTCGGAGAGGTACGGCCGGCAGGCCGGGACGGCGAGGGCGAGCGGCGCGGTGCCCTCCCCGCGGGCGACGCCGCCGACGCGCGGACCGGCGAGTCCTCGGACGAGACGGACCCGTCGGCGCCGCCGCGGCTGACGCGGGCCGCTCGGATACGCCGGATTCTGGGGGCCGTGTTGTCCCTGCTCGTGGCCCTCGGGATGCTCGCGCTGTCCTTCGTGTTCCTCGAGTAGGAGCAGTCCCGGGCGCGTCACACCGGCCTCGTCGACGGTGTGACGACGCGTGGCCGGATCACCAGGGGATGATCGGGGCGGGCACCTCCTCGCCGCCGGACTCGTCGAGCTCGGCCCACACCACGGTGCCGTTCGCGTCCCGCTCGAACCCCCACCGCTTCGACAGCATCTCCACCAGGG
>JGI25328J35697_1002701_pt1 | contig 10359 bp, 11 predicted proteins | sample HigsolmetaAR203D_FD_35697 | JGI IMG/M metagenome (IMG submission 35697)
GCCCTGCAACCCCAACCAGCGATGCCGCCCGCGCTGGCGCCACGACCATCATTGCACTAACAATCAAATTGGACCCGTCCGTCGGGGCCGATCACGGGGTTACGCCCCCCCCCGTCAGAAACCGCACCGGGGTTCCAAGCAGGCGCGGAGTGAAAATTATCCCGGAGCACCCTCCCTTGGAAAGCGGACCGGCGGGAGCCTGGAGCAGTTCAGATTTCGCGGAAACGTGAAGTGTCCAAGTTGTTGTCTTGTCGCAGTTCCGGACGGAAAACCGGTTTCCACTTTCCTGTAACTGCTTAATCGCCGCGCGGGGCGCCGGGACGGGTCAGGATGAACACGGCTACCGCACCCAGAATGACCGCCTGCAGGGCCAGCAGCCATCCGGGAATGCGAAGATACAGCGAAATGCAGAAACAGGCGATCAGCATGATCACTGCAAGCGTCTTGCTCCTGCGGTCGATCACGCCGTGGCTGTTCCAGTTGCTGATGATTGGCCCAAAGNGTGGATGATCCAGCAGCATGCCGTGAAGGCGCGGCGAGCTGCGCGCGAAGGCGAAGGCCGCCAGCAGCAGGAACGGCGTGGTCGGCACAAGCGGCAGGACGATGCCCGCAACCCCGCACCCCACGCTGACGAAGCCGATGATGATCCACAACAGGCGCATGACCCTTCCTTACCAAAGCGGCGGGAACCACACATCTGCCAGTTCGTCACAGATGTCGGAAACAGCCGGAAGGGTGGCGCTCAGCGCATACGGAAACGCAACCACCGGAAGCGCCGGAAACTCACACTGCATATAACCGTTAGCGGCCATCACCTGCCTTTTTGTATGCTGGTGGTAACGATCCCGATCTTCTATCCGACCATGATGTCGCTGGGCTTCGACCCGATCTGGTTCGGTGTCATCGCGGTCATACTGATGGGAATGATCACGCCGCCGGTGGGCATGAACGTGTTCGTGGTCAAGGGCATAGCCCAGGACGTGCCCATGAGCACGATCTTCAAGGGCGTCCTGCCCTTCTGGTTCGCGATGGTCGTCTGCCTGATGCTGCTCGTGATATTTCCGCAGATCGTGCTGTTCATCCCGCAGGCGATGTACTGAGAATGCCGCCGAACCGATGCAACTGCCTTGGCCGGAAGTGCTACCGCCATGAACCATTGAGGTTCAACTTCGCTGTCAAACTNTCAGCCGATGTGCGATGCGGACGCTGGCGGGGCCGATGGCCCAGCCNGGCAAGTTCACCGGTTTCGGGGCGAAGCAGCGTGGAAATCCGCCGTTTCAGGCGGCGCCGTTCTCGGTGGCGATGAACTTCAGGAGAAGTTGAACCAGGCGGCCTCGTTCGGCGGCCGTCAGGCCCGACCCAAGGCGGTCCTCGAACGCGAAGAACCAGTCCGCAATGTCGTCAACCAGAGCCTGGCCCTTGGACGTGACGGTGAGCTCCACCCCCCGCCTGTCGTCATCGGGTACGCTGCGCGTCACGAGACCGCGCTCCTCCAGCGACTTGGCGAGCTTGGCCATGTGCGACCGTTTGATGATCAGCCGCTGGCACAGGGCGCTCTGGCGAATGCCGGGGTTGAGGGCGATCGCCCAAAGGACGGAAAACTCGCCCGGATTGACGCGCTGCTCGCCAAGCTCGCGGAAATAGCGCTCGTAAACCTTCACCTGCGCCAGACGCAGCAGAAAGCCCAGGTCTCCCGCCAGACGGCCCAGCTGTACGGTATCGGTTTCAGCGTCGAGACAATCCATTCAGCCCATCTCAGGTTTGGTCAGGCGCCCTGAGTCGAGCCACCCGCTTCTCGAGGAAATCGCGCAGACGCTTTTCCGCCTCAGGACTTGTCGCTGTGATAGCCGAGACAAACGATTCCACCAACAGCCCGTCCTCCTTCGACATGTCCTGAATGCGCGGCAAGGCGTGGATAATGGCGTAGTTGGAGATCTCGGCGTTGCTCGCGGCAATCTCGGCCAGCTCGTGAGCTTTCTCCCGGGCGGTGCCCGGCTCGACCAGGTACTGAACGAGACTGCAACGCTCACCCTCTTCCGCCGAAAGAACACGGCCGGTGAGCATCATGTCCATCATGCGCGCGGTGCCGAGGAGACGGGCAACGCGCACCGAGCCGCCGCCGCCCACGAAAATGCCACGCTGGCCTTCCGGCAGCGCGAAGAAGGCCGTGCGGTCGGCGACACGGATGTGGGTCGACGCAGCCAGCTCCAGCCCGCCGCCCACGACGGCGCCATGAAGCGCCGACACAAAGGGAATGGCGCCGAACTCGATCTTCGAGAACACCTCATGCCAGCGACGGGAGCCCCGAACGCCCTCGATGGCGCTCTTGGTGACATGTTCGGCCAGGTCAAGACCGGCACAGAAGTGCCCCCCGTGGCCGTAGATCACCGCAGCACGGGCCTCGCTTTCCGCGCGAGCCACAACCTCGGCAATCGCCTCAACGAATGCGTCGCTGATCGCATTGCGCTTCTCGGGACGGTTGAGACCGATGTGAGCAACCGGCCCACGCAGCTCGTAAGTGACAAAGCCAGCATTCGCGACGGCAGGCATTCAGAGACTCCGATGATTGTTATCGCCGACAAATTCATCTTGCGATTTACAGAGAATATGTTTCCTTGTAAACAAAAACAACACGGGAGCGCAGCGAGGAGGGCGCTTCCCTCGTCAGCTTTTCGGGAGGAGGCATGCTCGGAACGCAAAGCCATAGGGTGAAGCTGTGGACACCTGTCCTGGACTGGGAGAAGCGCCAGGACGGTACGATTCTGGTGTGGCGCAAGGACAAGCTCGGGCCGTATCCCAAGCGCCTGAACGAACGCCTGATCCACTGGGCGCAGGAAGCGCCCGAGCGCACCTGGATGGCCCAGCGGGACGAAAGCGGCGACTGGAGGCGCGTGACCTACCGGGAGGCGCTCGACAAGGTGCGGCGCATCGGACAATTCCTGCTGGACCTCGGGCTTTCGTCCGAGCGGCCGGTGATCATCCTCGGTGAAAACTCCATCGAACACGCGCTGCTGGCGCTGGGCGCGCAGCATGTGGGCATTCCCTCGGCCGCGATCTCCCCGGCCTATGCGACACTTTCCACGGACTATCAGAAACTTGTGGACATCGCCCAGCAGATCACGCCGGGCCTGATCTTCACGGATGACGGAAACGTGTTCCAGAAGGCCATCGATGCGGCTTTCGACCCGATGATTCCGGTCGTGTACGCGCGCAATCCCGCGGCCGGACGGAAAGGCCGGACATTCATGTTCGACGACCTGTTCGGGCAGGAAGTCACCGCCGCGGTCGACCGCGCTTTCGATGCAACGGGCCCGGACACGGTCGCCAAGTTCCTGTTCACCTCGGGTACGACGGGATCGCCGAAGGCGGTGATCCAGACGCAGCGGATGCTCTGCTCCAACATGGANATGGTGGCCGACTGCTACGCCTACATGCGGGAGGAGCCGCCGGTCATCGTCGACTGGGCGCCCTGGAACCACACCGCCTCCGGCAACAAGGTGTTCAACCTGGTCATCTACAACGGCGGCACGTTCTACATCGACAACGGCAAACCGACGCCCGCGCTGATTTCCGAGACGATCCGGAACCTGCGGGAGATTTCGCCCACCTGGTATTTCAACGTGCCTGCCGGTTTCGACATGCTGGTGCAGGCGATGCGCCAGGACACCGCGCTGCGGGACAATTTCTTCAGGGATCTCAAAGTGCTGATGTATGCCGGTGCGGGGCTTGCGCAGCATACCTGGGACGCGCTGGGAGAGCTTTCGGTCCAGGCCTTGGGCTACCGGGTTCCGATGGGCACCGGACTGGGCGCCACGGAGACCTCGCCCTTCTCGCTCTACTGCACGGAACCGCAGGACCGTCCCGGCAATGTCGGCATTCCGGCGGCCGGAATCACGGTCAAGCTCGTGCCCTTCGACGACAAGTACGAGATCCGGCTCAAGGGCCCGAACATCACGCCGGGATACTGGCGCAATCCGGAGCTCACCGCGCAGGCGTTCGACGAGGAAGGCTTCTACAAACTGGGCGACGCCGTGCGCTTCGCCGTTCCGGACGATCCGACCAAAGGCTTCTACTTCGCTGGGCGGACGGCCGAGAACTTCAAGCTCATGACCGGCACCTGGGTGGCGGTCGGACAGCTCAGGGCCCAGCTCGTCGACCAGTTCGGCGGGCTGATTCGCGATGCCGTGATCACTGGCGAGAACCGAAGCGAGCTCGGTGCGCTGGTGCTGCCCTTCATGCCGGCGCTGCGCGCGCTGCTGCCGGAGGCGGACAGGGAACTTCCGGATGAAGAAGTCTACCGGCATCCGGCGGTGCGAAAGGCGCTGGCGGAGAAGCTGGCCGAACACCAGAAGACGGCCGTCTCGTCGTCGAACCGCGTCATGCGCGTCATGATCATGACCGAGCCGCCACGGTTCGACAAAGGGGAAGTCACGGACAAGGGTTCGCTGAACCAGCGGGCGATCCTGCGCAACAGGGAAGCGCTGGTGGNAGAGCTGTACGGCTCAGGGGAGCAGGTCATTACAGCCGGCTGATGCCGGATTGAGGAGAGAGGACTGGTTTTTCCAGGGAGGAGGAAGCATCATGAACTATCGTTTGCTGAAAAGCATGACACTGGCGGCGGCGCTGTCGGTCTCGGGACTGGTGACCGGGGCTATGGCAGACGTGACGATCGGTGTGACCGTATCGTCCACGGGATCGGGCGCCGCGCTCGGCATTCCGCTCAAGAACTCCGTCGAGCTCTGGCCGACGGAAATCGCAGGCGAGAAGCTCAACGTCATCGTGCTCGACGATGCCGGTGACCCGTCGATCGCGACGACCAACGCCCGCCGCTTTGCCAATGACGACAAGGTGGACGTGATCGTGGGCTCGGCACTCACGCCGGCGTCCATCGCGATCTCAGGCGTTGCCAACGAGGTCGGCGTGACGCAGCTCGCCGCTTCGCCCATTCCGCCGAATGTCTACCAGACCAAGTGGACTTTCGTGCTGCCGCAGGATGCCGGACTGATCGCCCACGCGCTGTTCAAGAAGATGCAGGAGGATGGGGTCAAGACCTTCGGTTACATCGGCTTCTCCGACTCCTACGGTGACCTCTGGGTCAACCAGTTCAAGGCGATTGGCGCCGAATACGGTCTCGAGATGGTTGCCGAGGAGCGNTACGCGCGTCCCGACACGTCAGTATCCGGCCAGGTGCTGAAGCTGATCGCAGCGCGTCCAGACGCGATCTTCGTGGGCGCNTCGGGCACCGGCGCGGCGCTGCCGCAGGTCACGCTGCGCGAGCGCGGCTANACCGGGCCCATCTACCAGACCCACGGCGCNGCAACCTTCGACTTCATCCGCATCGCGGGCGACGCGGCGAACAACACCGTGTTCGCATCCGGTCCGGTGATGGTGCCTGAGGACCTGCCGGACGACAATGACACGAAGGCCGAGGGCCTCGCCTACGTGCAGGCCTATGAAGCCAAGTTCGGCGAAGGCACGCGCACGCAGTTCGGCGCTCATGTCCACGACGCCATGGCGATCCTGAAGAAGGCCGTGCCGATCGCCCTCGAAAAGGCCAAGCCCGGCACGCCCGAGTTCCGCGCGGCGCTGCGCGACGCGATCGAGAGNGGCGGACCTTTCCCGGCCAGCCAGGGCGTGTTCGAGTATACGCCTGAGGACCACCTCGGCCTGGACGAGCGCGCCGTCGTGCTGCTCACCGTCGAGAACGGCAAGTTCAAGCTGATCAAGTAGGCATGACGGAAGCGGCTGCCGCCCGTCGCGGCAGCCGCGTCTGACACCATTGCGCAGGAAAGTGCGGCCCTTTCGCCGACTGTGGCGGGTGTCATGATCTTGAGGGGTTGGAGCTCAATAGGGGGAAGACTTGGATTTCACGATAGCGGCCTTCCTCATGCAGGACGGGCTAACCAGCGGTGCCGTTTACGCGCTGCTGGGGCTTGCGCTCGTGCTTGTATTTTCTGTCACCCGCGTGATCTTCATTCCGCAGGGCGAGTTCGTCGCCTACGGAGCGATGACGCTTTCGCTGCTCGACACGGGCCGCTTTCCACCGACCGCCATCCTGCTCATGGTGTTCGGCGCGGCTGCCTTCCTGCTCGATCTGTGGGAATATCGCGGACGCTACAACGCCGCAGCGCTTCTGCGCAGCGCAGCCATCAACCTGGCGCTGCCGGGCGCGATCTACGCACTGGCGCTGGTTCTGGCCCCGCTGCAGGCGGGCCCGCTCGTCAAGGCACTGCTGACGGTGCTCATCATCGCCCCCATGGGCATGTATGTCTACCGCATCGCCTTCCGGCCGCTCGCGGATGCCCCCGTGCTGGTGCTGCTCATCGTTTCGGTCGGCCTTCACCTCGCCATGATGGGGCTGGGGCTGGTGTTCTTCGGAGCCGAGGGCCTGCGCGCACAGCCGCTCTCCAACGGCGTCTACATGCTTGGTTTCCTGCCGGTCACCGCGCAGAGCCTGTGGATCTACGGGATCACCATCGCCATCATCGTCGGGCTTTACGTCTTCTTCGAGCATACGCTGCTCGGAAAGGCACTGCGCGCCACCGCCATCAACCGGCTCGGCGCAAGGCTGGTGGGCGTGCGCACGCAGCTGACGGGTGTCACCGCATTCGTGCTGGCTGCGACCATCGGCGCCGTGTCAGGCATCCTGATCGGACCGATCACCACGATCTACTATGACACCGGCTTCATCATCGGTCTGAAGGGCTTCGTCGCAGCCATCATCGGCGGACTGGCGAGCTTCCCCGTCACGGCGGTGGCGGCAATCGGCGTGGGCATCATCGAGGCGTTCACCTCCTTCTACGCCAGCGCCTACAAGGAAATCATCGTGTTCAGCCTGATCATTCCGGTGCTGATCTGGCTCTCCATCACGACGGCGGTTCACGAGGATGACTAGAATGACGACGCCTTCCTCTCGTTTCCTGCTTGTGGCGGGCGCGCTCATGCTGCTGGCGCTGCTGCCGCTCCTGCCCGTCCCGCCGTTCTGGATCACCCTGCTCAACAACATCGGCATCGCNTCGCTGGTGACAATCGGCCTCGTGCTGCTGACCGGCGTGGGCGGCCTCACNTCCTTCGGACAGGCCGCCTTNTGCGGCTTCGGNGCCTATACGACCGCCGTGCTGACGACCGCCTACGGTTTNTCGCCCTGGCTNACGCTGCCGCTGTCGGTTGCCATGGGCGCAATCATCGCGCTGCCGCTCGGCCTGATCACCGTGCGGCTGTCCGGACACTTCCTGCCGCTCGGCACGCTCGCCTGGGGCATCGCGATCTACTACCTGTTCGGACAGATCGACCTGCTCGGCCGGCATGACGGCATCTCCGNCATCCCGCCGCTTGCGATCGGCGACTTCCGCTTCCTCAGCGGCAGCTCGATCTATTACGTGATCTGGACCTTCGTCATCCTTACCGCCCTCGCCGCGCAGAACCTTCTCAATTCCAGAATTGGCCGGGCGATCCGGGCGCTGCGGGGCGGCGGACAGGCGCCGGANGCGTTCGGCGTCAACGTGGCACGGGCCAAGCTCACCGTGTTCGTTCTGGCTGGCATGACGGCGGCGCTGGCCGGCTGGCTCTACGCGCACATGCAGCGGGCCATCAATCCGACGCCGTTCAGCATCAGCATGGGCATCGAATACCTGCTGATGGCTGTGGTTGGCGGCGCCGGCCACGTGTGGGGTGCGATCTTCGGCGCGAGCCTGGTGCTGGTGCTGAAGGAGGCGCTGCAGCGCCTGCTGCCGGAGCTGATCGGCACGAGCGCCAACTTCGAGATGATCGTGTTCGGCGCCCTGCTCGTCGCCATCCTGCAACTTGCCCGCGACGGGCTGTGGCCGCTGGTGCTGCGGCTGCTGCCCGCGGGAAGCCCGCCATCCCTGCCTCCGGCCGCGGCTGATCTGGAAAAGCGGCGGCCGGTGCCGGCCGGCACTCCGCTCATCCGCGTCGACAAGGCACGCAAGACCTTCGGCGGCCTGGTGGCGGTCAACGACGTCTCCTTCGAGGTCAAGGCCGGCCAGATCGTGGGATTGATCGGGCCGAACGGCGCCGGCAAGAGCACGACCTTCGACCTGATCACGGGCATGAACCACCTGACCGCAGGACAGATCCTGTTCAACGGCAAGCCGCTGTCGGGACTCTCGCCGCGCGAGATCGCCAGGCTGGGCGTGGCGCGGACCTTCCAGCACCCGAAGATCCTGCCCGACATGAGCGTGCTCGAGAACGTGGCGCTCGGCGCGCATCTGCGCGGGTACAGCGGCGTGGTGAANAGCGTTTTGCATCTCGACCGGCCGGAAGAAGCCTCGCTGCTGGCCGAGGCGAAACGGCAGATCGAGCGGGTGGGCCTCGGCCCCTACATGCACCGGCCCGCGGGAGACCTCGCGCTCGGCCAGGTCCGCATCCTCGAAATCGCGCGCGCACTGGCACTCGACCCAGTGGTGCTGCTGCTCGACGAGCCGGCGGCCGGCCTGCGCCACGGCGAGAAGCAGGAGCTCGCCGTACTGCTGCGCAAGCTGCGTGAGGAAGGCATGAGCATCCTGCTCGTGGAGCATGACATGAGCTTCGTCATGGGACTGGTGGACCACCTGGTGGTGCTGGACTTCGGCACCCGCATCGCGGAAGGCAAGCCGCAGGAAGTGCGCGAAAATCCGGCGGTCATCGCCGCCTACCTAGGAGGTGTGGCATGAGCGAAACGCTGCTCGAAGTCCGCGACGTCCACGTTTCCTACGGCAAGGCCGAGGTGCTGCACGGCGTCTCGCTGTCCATGAAGCCAGGGAGCATCGTGACGGTGATCGGCGCCAACGGCGCCGGCAAGACCACGATGTTGAACGCAATCATGGGTCTCGTGCCGTACACGGGAACCGTCGAATACGACGGCAAGCCGGTGCCTCGCTCGATTGAAGCGCGGGTAGCGGCCGGACTCTGCCTGGTGCCGGAACGGCGCGAGCTGTTCTCGTCCATGACCGTGGAAGACAACATCCGGCTCGGCGGCTTCCTGCGCGCGGCAAGCGAACGGGAGGCGATGGAGCACGACATCTACCAGCGCTTTCCAAGGCTCGCCGAACGGCGCAAGCAACTGGCCGGAACGCTTTCCGGCGGCGAGCGGCAGATGCTGGCACTGGCGAGAGCCCTGATGAGCAAGCCGCGCCTGCTGCTGCTTGACGAGCCCAGCCTCGGACTTGCCCCCAANATTGTCGCCGACATTCTGGCGATCGTCGGGGAACTGCGCAATACCGGCGTGTCGATCCTGCTGGTGGAGCAGAACGCGAGGGCAGCGCTGGAAATCGCCGACGAGGGATACCTGGTCGAGGTCGGGGAGATCCGGAAGTCCGGCAAGGCAGCGGACCTCGCGAATGACCCGGCGCTGATGGAGGGATATCTTGGCCGCATGGACTGAGGACTAGCCCCGGCGAGCCATGCGGAGGAGGCCGAGGCGGCCAGCCGGCAAGCCCCGCGGAAACAGGGCAATACGCCATGACCGGCGATACCCGGGTTTCCGGAGGGCGCGTCCATGCCTTCGCCGCTCCGGGAGCCGCAGGGCGGAACGGACCGACAGTCGCCTCGCCGCCGCTACCAGCGGCCGCCTCTCCCGCATGCAGACCGGTTCATCCACCTGCCGGGCAGACGCTTTTTGCNCCGTCTACGTTTATGCACAAGAGTTAGCATATTTGGTTTTGCCTCTTCGGCGCACGCGGACATTCGGACGGAAGTCCTTGTGCACATCGGGTATACTGCCCCGGCTGCCTGCACGGGTGAAACTTCCCCGTCCCCGCATACAAGCCGGCGGGCCTCCCTAAATTCCACATCGCTGCGGACACGCGGTGAGGCCGTTGGACCTCTCAAGCTTTCCAACGGGAAAATTCGTTCTTTGGCGATCGATGAACTAGCTGAGGCAGCGCGCTAGCGAGCCGAGATACAGGCTGCGGAGTCCGTACAAGAGATACAGGTATTCCGCAGACGGTGGCATCATCCCCGCCAGCCCGACCGGAATAACCCGCCCCATACCGCTTCGTGTATGCATGGCGCCTCTGATGAAGCAAATCCGGCCGAAGAACCTTAACAGTCAAACGATCGTTCAGGGTGGGGAGAAATTACAACTTCTGATTGTACTGTTTTCGGGAAAAATCCTGCATGGCCTCCCCTGGCCAGCATCATAACTTTCTTGCAGGACAGATCTTGCAGACGACATCAATCAACCGCGGCGGCGCTTAAGGATACCGCCGCAGTTGATTGATGTCCTGCGTCTGAGGTCGCTTTACCTTGTTGCCGAACTGCGTGGACGGCCGCGCTGCGGCGTCCCAGTCACCCGGAGATGGCTCGCCACGGCATCATCTCCTTCGTAGACCACGGGTGGAAGCTTCTGCAGCTCCGTGG
>JGI25328J35697_1002710_pt1 | contig 10334 bp, 9 predicted proteins | sample HigsolmetaAR203D_FD_35697 | JGI IMG/M metagenome (IMG submission 35697)
AAAAGCACTTGCAACAAGCGCACCAACAATTAAATAGCGCCCCACATCGAAAAACTCATCACTGGCGTGCAAAAGTGTTTCAAGCCAGCGATTTTTTGCATGATGATGATGTTCATGCACATGATGCTGTTTTTTTAATGGTAAGCTAGTGCGAAAAAAGAAATAAATGATTGCACCGATAACGATCGATGCGACAAACGCTAGTCCCATTCGGGCATAAACGACATCCATATTTGTTTGAAAAGCGTAATATGTAGAGGCAAACACAACCGGATTTAAAATAGGTGCCGTCACCATGATAACGACGCCTAAATGTAGCGGCATTCCCTTTAAAACAAGTCTTCGCACGACCGGAACAATCGCACATTCGCAAATAGGTAAAAATGCGCCAACAATTGCGGCGGGAACGAGAGCGAGAATCGGGTGCTTCGGAATGAAGCGTTTGAGCGTATCTTCTGAAACAAATGTTTGAATGAGCGCTGATGCAAATACACCAAGTAAAATAAATGGGATGGCCTCTAAAATAATGCTTAAAAACAACGTACTTACATTTAAAACTTCTTTTGGAATGAAACTCGGATCAATAAGACGATCCCCGAATAAAAACAGCAATAAAATCCCGCCAAATAAGGCCGTACCGGCAACATCTTTTCCAATCTGCTTCCCTGCATTTTCCATCGTTCATTCTCCTAACATTGTTATTAATAAAACAGAATGATTCTTATTTTCTATATGCCTGTTTAACTTTTAACATACCAATTAGCAGTTGTCAAAGCGAAAAAAAATAGACCTTACCAAACTATGTTTAATAAAGGCAATTTGCAATTAAAGAAAATGCAGCAAACTTTTGTCAAATTTTTCTACACATTTTTGTAAACACAATTACTCCTTGAGTTTCCCGACTGCTCATAAATATCTGTTTACCCTTCTGAAACGACGAACTTTGTTGTTTTACTTGAGCTCATCATTCACCAGAAAACTATCCGTCTTGCAAACCGGACACTGCAAAAGAGATGGTGTTTAAAAGATTGCGAAACAGTAATTCATAAACATGAACAAGAACTTTCTTGATTATAAACCGAATTCATCGGCCGCTTGTTCGATCAGATCTTGAACGTGACTGAAGGAGATGAATGAAATCTCCTGCAGCAACGCTACATCTTTCGTGCGCTAAAAAAAATGGCACCCAAACGTTTTTCGAAAGTGCGGGTACCAATTTTAGTGATGCCGTTTTTCTTTGCTTCTCGGTTTATATCATAATAAGCTTGTGCTCTTTTAATCCGGAAGCAGCGGGCGGAATAATTCGCCGTGTAAGAAAGAATGTGCTGCAGCTCCCGATTGATTTTGAATCGCTTATATCTATCTATTAATAGTCAAAATTATCCGGGTCTGGACCGAAAAAACTTCATGCTTCAATGACAAAATCGGTCTTTCGATGATTGCTGTTATAGCTGGCAAAGTTCCCTTCATTAACCTCCTTCTTTTTTAATATGTTAACCAAATAAAATTTTAGGTTGACATTTCTATCATTCTTCTTGCATAATAAAAAACAAATATTGTATTAGGAGGAAAAACATGAAAATCAAGTCGATGGTGTTAATTGCTCTTTTTGCGGCGTTAACGGCGATCGGTGGGTTTATTAAAATCCCTATTCCATATGTCCCATTTACGCTGCAAATTGTATCTGTTTATTTAGCTGGGTGTTTGTTAGGTCCGAAACTCGGAATGTTAAGCCAGCTTGTTTACGTTTTGATTGGACTGGCAGGTGCGCCTGTTTTTGCGGAAGGAGGAGGTCCAAGTTACATTTTTAAACCTACATTTGGTTATTTACTAGGTTTTGTGTTAGGAGCATACGTCAATGGCTGGTTGATTAAGAGATTTCAATTGGTAAAAACATTTTCTATTTTCCTCGCTAATTTCGCCTGCCTTCTTGTAGTGTATCTTCTTGGCTGTCTTTGGTTATATGCAGCAATGAAATTTATTTTCGATAAGTCGTTAACGATTGCTCAAACATTATTATTTGGTTTTGTGATTCCTATACCGGGAGATATTTTCTTATGTATCCTATGTTCCATCATCGCAGCGCAGATTCTTCCACGGACGAACTTTTTGATTCATAAACAAGGAGTTGCATCTTAATGGGAAAAGCGATTTTTATCACAGGGATCGGAACAGAAATTGGCAAAACGATTGTCACTTCCATTCTATTTCTGGTATTGAAAGAAATGGGAGTGAAAACAAAAATATTTAAACCCATTCAAACAGGTGTAGTAGAAGAAAGCGATTCTTTTGCCGATCAATATTGGTATGAAGAAGTGATCGGAGAAGAAAAAGGCTCTACGGGGATGTATTATATGGAGCCTGCTGTTTCCCCTCATTTAGCTTCAGAGATCACAAATACTACGATTCTGCCAAATGAAATAAAAAATAAAATTTTAGAATTAAAAAATCAATACGATGTTGTTCTAGTAGAAGGAGCAGGCGGACTCGCGGTTCCGCTCATTGAACATTCTAACGGATTTTATATGACAAAAGATTTAATTCAAGAATGTGAATTGCCAACAATTCTCGTGTCTTTGGCTGGATTAGGGGCTATACACCATACACTCACAACTGTAAATTATGCCGAAATGCACGACATTAAAATCCTCGGGCTTATATTTAACCATTTTGACCAATACAATATGATTCATATTGATAATGTACGGACTATACATAAGATGTTGAATCTTCCTATCATCGCTAAATTACCAACAATGGACTCTTTGTCTAAAGACAGTCTTACTCAATTAGCCAAAACATTGATATCCAAGCAAGAACTTAAGAATGTATTGTCAGGGGGATTAGAAATTGAAGTATAGCTACGAACAGTTAGAACAACTTGATAAACAATATGTATGGCATCCTTTTACCCAAATGAAGTCTTATATCGAAGAAAAGCCGCTCATCATTGAAAGAGGAAAGGGAAGCTACCTTTATGATGTCGAAGGAAAAAAATATTTAGACGGTTATGCATCTTTATGGGTAAATGTTCACGGACACAGTGACCCTGAATTAAACGAAGTGCTTCATGAACAAATTGAAAAAATCTCTCATTCTACGCTTTTAGGGTCCGCGAATGTTCCTTCCATTTTATTAGCAAAAAAACTAGTGGAAATTTGGGGAGGAAATTTATCAAAAGTATTTTATTCCGATACAGGGGCTGCTGCCGTTGAAATTGCATTGAAGATGGCATATCAGTACTGGCAAAACATTGACCCTGTCCGCTACAAAGATAAAAACAAATTTATCTCATTAAAAGAAGCTTATCACGGGGATACCATTGGTGCTGTAAGTGTTGGCGGAATGGATTTATTCCATCGAATCTTTAGGCCGCTATTGTTTGAACGAATTGAAGTACCTTCCCCATATGTATATAGAATGGACGAATATGGCGATGAAAAGGAAATTGTGAATTATTGTTTAACAAAGCTAGAGGAAACGCTTGAACAGCATCATTCAGAAGTCGCGGGTATGATTGTCGAACCGCTCGTTCAAGGAGCGGCAGGTATCATTGTACATCCGAAAGGGTTTTTAAAAGGTATTGAAAAGCTTTGCCGCAAATACAATATTTTGCTTATTTGCGATGAAGTGGCTGTTGGATTCGGCAGAACCGGAACATTATTTGCCTGCGAACAAGAAGATGTCCAGCCTGATATTGTTTGCTTAGCCAAAGGCATCACAGGAGGATATTTACCGCTTGCGGCAACATTGACAACAGAAGAAATTTATTCTGCATTTTTAGGAGATGTTCATGAAAATAAAACATTTTTCCATGGTCATACATATACGGGAAATCAATTATCTTGTTCTGTTGCGTTAAAAAATATTGAGTTGATCGAAAAGAGAAACTTAGTTTCGGATGTCCAACGAAAAGCCCATGCGTTGGCAGATAAATTGCAAAAGCTTTATGAACTGCCGATCGTCGGTGATATTCGTCAAAAAGGACTCATGATTGGCATCGAAATCGTCAAGGATAAGAAAACAAAAGAAATATTCGACCGCTCGGAGCAGATTGAGCATAAAATTATTTTAGAAGCTAGAAAGCGCGGGCTCATTATCCGACCATTAGGTCCTGTCATCACGTTTATCCCTGTTTTGGCGATGACCGATGATGAGCTAAAGACCGCTGTTGATATTATTTTTGATTCGATTGCGGAAATGGNAAGCATCAAGCAGTTTTAAGATGAAGGTACTNTATCGTTGCAAGGGGATGTCTCATGTTTTGAGACATCCCCTTCTTACAATTAGTCAAGAGTTTTTAGTAAATCTATTTGTTTCAGTGGATTTATTTAGGGGGCTGTCCAAAAAGTCAAAATCCACTGAAAACGAAACATCATAAGCATTGATATATCAACATTAAAGGGGCGTCTATAAGCTGGAAAATCGACTTATTAGAAGCCCCTAACTAAATAAATTTACGCATGCCAAATAGCCCCCACGATTTTTGCTTTTTTTCCTACACAATTACGAAGTTGCTGATNCGATTTCGTAATTGTAGGCGATTATGTAATATTTCCCCCTCATAAACACAAATCTGAGCAGAATTATAGATAACNATATAGCTCTTTCCCATACTAACATCAAAGGCAATGACACTTTGCATAAACATTCCTCCTCCATTATTTGTAGAAGACTTCATATAACCTTAATGATTCCCTTTTCTTATCCACGATCTCATGGATCCAACATATTAAATCTGATCCTATAAGATCCGTGAAGTAGGCCAGTTTTTTTTATTGCGAACCTATCGTTCTTTAGGCTGTCACGACCTTTTCTCCACTTCTACTAAAAAAATAGCAGCACAGACCTTGACCGTGGTCTGTGCTGCTAATCTTAGTATGATTTTATTTACATGAAATGAAGTTAAGGATTTCTTCTTTTGTCGGTAAGGATGAAATGGCACCTTTTCCTGTTGTTGTGATCGCACCGCTTGCATTGGCAAAGGTGAGGATTTCTTGATGGTGCTTCATTTAATACATCTATTAAGTTATCATGGTTTACTTCTTTTTCGAGTAGTTTATATAAAAAGCCACCGATAAAGGCATCTCCTGCACCTGTAGTATCCTGAACCTCAACTTTGAAACCAGTTGATTCATATTTGGCATTCTTCGTGTAAAGGTCGGCTCCATTAGCTCCTTTTGTGTAAATAACGGCTTTTACATCACCTGTGAATAAGTTTTCAATCGCCTCTTTTTCATTAGTGATTCCTGTGATAAACGCTAATTCTTCATCGGAAATTTTGATGATATGTGCTTTCGGAATAAATTCTAAAATCGTTTGTCGACATTTCTCTGCACTGTTCCATAGTGGAAGGCGAACGTTGGGATCAAAGCTAATGATTCCCCCATTTTCTTTAACAAGTCGAATTGCTTTTTCATGGGCTTTTTTCATTGGGCTTTCGACTAGATCGACGGAGCAAAAATGTAAAATATCTCCTTTGGCAAACCAACTTTCTTCAATTTCATCTTCTGAAAGCAAAAGATCTGCAGAAGGATTGCGATAGAAGGAAAAATCACGTTCACCATCATCGCGCAGTGAAACAAATGCTAATCCTGTATTCGCTTCATTTGTTCGCTTTATTTTATCTGTTTTCACACCGATTTTTTGTAACTCTTCAATTAAAAAGTCACTAAAGGCATCCATTCCAAGCTTTGTGATCATTGCAGATTCTGCTCCAAATCTCGCAACAGCTGCTGCAACGTTTGCTGGGGCTCCCCCAGGTGCACGTTTAAAAGATTGAACATCCTTTAATGCTTTGCCTTTTTGCATTGGAATAAAATCAATTAACACTTCACCAATTGAAAATAAGCGCCCCATTGTCTACACCTCCCTTTTAATTCATAGTGGATAAGTTATATTTCGTTGTGTCTAATGTAACTTTTCCGTTTCGTGCAAAGAAGCGAATATCTGTGCTTTCAAGTCTTGGAAAAATTCGGCTCGTAAATACTTCAACGCCGTCATTGATAAAAATTTCGACAGAAGACGTATCAACAAACAGATGAAGCTTTAACGTATCCCCTTCAACGCTGCACTTTCTTGTTGTTCCATATTCTTTAGCTGGAACCTCGCCTGAATGGGTACGGTCTAAGGTCACCTTTTGTTCCTTTCTGTTATAGGAGATGACCGTTTTTTCATCATTACATGACCGGAATTCAATCCCGACTTCATCTGCTTCCATGTTCGTAAATTCACAAATAAGTTCATACGTCGTCCCATTGAATCCTTCATACATTTTTTTCTCATCATCGAGAATATCTTTCACATTTACCGAATCTTGTCGCAATGCTTCTAGTTCTTTTACAGGACACTGAATAAGCTTTCCATTTTGAACGGTCAACTCTCTCGGTAATGTTAAACAATGAGCCCACCCATCCTTATCAGTTGGATACTCGATTTCGGGAAGACCCATCCACCCGACTAAAAGGCGACGTCCCTTATGGTCAATTGTCGTTTGTGGTGCATAAAAGTCAAATCCACGGTCTAACTCAACAAACTCACCGTGTTCAAAAACTTTTGTCTTTAAATCTAGTGTGTTCCCTAAAAGATAACCGGATTGATAGATATTTTGAAATTGATCTCCCTTTGGCTCTAACCCTTGTGGTGAGAAGATCAGCACACCTTTTCCATCTAGTTCAAAATAATCGGGACATTCCCACATAAATCCAAATTCCTTTAAGTTTGTTTGAACCTCACCTTCAAATGTCCAATTTTTTAAATCAGGTGATGAATAAAGAACAATACAACCTGTTTTGTTTTCCCTCTGTGCCCCGATAACAGCATAAAAAGTGTCATTTTCCTTCCAAACTTTCGGATCGCGATAATGATCGGTATAACCTTTTGGAACTTCTTTAATAACCGGCTCTTGTAATTTTTCAATACGTCCATTTTCATTCATTACCGCTAAGCATTGATATGGATGACGAACCCAATTTTCATCTCTTGTATTTCCTGTATACATTAAATGGAGCTTACCGTCATGACAAATAGCACTACCTGAATAAGCTCCGTGAGAATCAAAATAATCGTTCGGCTTAATACCAATTCCGACATTTTGCCAATTGACAAGATCTTTTGATTTTGTGTGATACCAATATTTTAATCCATGAACAGGACCTAGTGGAAACCATTGATAAAACAAGTGATATTCTCCGTTAAAATAAGAAAAACCATTTGGATCATTTAAAAGACCCGTTACTGGTTGAATATGAAATTTCTGACGCCAAATGCTTTTGTTGACTTTTTCTTTTAATGCATTCAATTCTTCTTTTGTCGCTTCTTCGATTCGGCGATACCGTTGTTTTCTTGTCCATTCCATCTTTAAACCTCAAACTCCTTCACGATGTAAACACAGGGCCTGACCTCTTTTTAAGGATCAGACCCCAATATTTAATTTATTAAGATGCTTTTTCTGCTGCTTGTTCTTTTTTCGCTGCACGTTTCGCTAAAATGATGGTTGTTACGAATGCAACGATGAATGAAATAACCATTCCAATTACGTATGGAGCTATGGAATCTGGACGAATTGAAATAATACCTGGTAAACCGGCTGCTCCAAGCGCAACAGCTTTTACTTTAAAGATCGTAATAAATGCGGCTGATACAGCTGCACCTGTAATAGCACCAATAAATGGATAACGAAGCTTCAAGTTAACACCAAACATAGAAGGCTCTGTAATTCCTAAAAGAGCCGAAATACCAGCTGCGGATGCAATACCTTTAATTTTCTTATCATTAATAATCATAAAAACAGCTAATGTTGCTGCACCTTGAGCTACGTTTGACATAGCCGCAACAGGGAAAATAAACGAACCACCTGTTTTAGCAAATTCTGCTAACAATTGTGTTTCAACTGCAATAAAGCTATGATGCATACCTGTAATAACGATTGGGGCATAAACTAAACCGAATAACGCACCACCAATGAGTCCCGTAGTATCATATAACCAAACAAGTCCGTCTGTTAATAAGTTACCTGCAGAACGAGTAATCGGTCCTACTGCTGTAAACGTTAAAATGCCTGTAATAAAAATCGTTAATAATGGCGTTAATAAGTTATCAAGTGCAGACGGAATATATTTGCGTAAGAATTGTTCTGTTTTCGCTAAAATAAAGGATGCTGCTAATACAGGTAATACGGTCCCTTGATAACCGACTTTTTCAATTTCAAATCCGAAAATACTCCAAACTGGAATTTCACCGTTCGCTAAGGCGCTACCATAACCCCAACCATTTAATAAATCAGGGTGAACCATTAACATACCTAAAGTAGCTCCTAAGTACGGGTTACCACCAAAGCGCTGTGTAGCGGAGAAACCAATTAAAATTGGTAAAAAGACAAATGCCGCATTGGCAAATGTATTAATAAGTGCTGCTAAGTCCGCTATTTCTGGATATGCATCAATGAGGGACTTACCTTCAATAAATAGATCCTTTGCCGTTAATACGTTATTAATTCCCATTAAAAGACCGCCAGCAACAATGGCAGGAATAATCGGAACGAAAATATCAGAAAGTAGCTTCACTAAACGTTGAATTGGATTTAATTTTTTCGCTCCAGCATCTTTCACATCTTTTGTAGACATTTCTTGAAGTCCAGTTAATTTGGTCAATTCTTGATAAACTTTGTTAACTGTACCTGACCCTAAAATAATTTGGAACTGTCCACCCGTTGAAAAAGTTCCTTTTACATCGTCCATTTTGTCAAGCGCTTCTTGATTTATTTTACTTTCATCATTTAAAACTAGACGTAAACGTGTCGCACAGTGAGCTGCAGCAGAAATATTATCTTTTCCACCAAGAGCTTCTAAAATTTCTTTTGCGATTTGATCGTATTTCATAGCTTCCTCCCCCATTTATTTAGTGGAACCGGTTCCATTTTTCGCGATTTAGGAACCGGTTCCAAACTTTATGAAATGGAACCGGTTCCAGTCTGATTATAAGTCATTAGGAATGATGCTGTCAACGCTTTCTCGTTCAATAATTTCATATTTTGATAATGTTCTTTTTGGAACTGACTCCTCATTGACAAGCTTTACAATGTTTTGCGCTGCCATCTTTCCAGCCTCTTTAAAAAACAGTTTTACTGTTGTTAGCCCTGGGTGAATAATTTCCGTCACATCATATCCTCCAAAACCCGTAATAGAAACATCCTTTGGAATGCTCAATCCTTTTAATTGTGCTGCCCTTAAAGCACCAAGAGCAATATTATCCGTTGCACACACAATGCAAGTTGGCTGAAATCCTTCTAGCATTTCTGTTACTCTTTGTTGAGCAGCAAACATATTAAAACCTGTTTCAAAATAACGAACCTCACATCCTTCCGCTTCTGCTATTGCCCTTTTAAATCCTTCCTTTCTTCTTACTCCAACTGCTACATCCTTTTCGGTAACACCTAAGTAAGCAATTTTTCGATGCCCTTTCTCTAATACATATTTTCCAATTGCATAGCCTGCTTCCAAATCATTATGAATCAGACTATGTACATCAGGATGTTCTTGACCAACAAGAAGAATCGGGATGTTCACCTTTTCAAATGCCTCTAAATGTACTTGTGTAATTTGAGTAGCAAGTAAAATAATTCCCGCAACTTTTTGACTAGCCAGGCTATAAATCGTTTCAATTTCACGTTCAATTTGCTGATTCGTATTGGATATTAATAATTGAAAATTCAACTCTTTTAATTGTTCATCAATCCCAATTAAAGTATGCGATGCTGCATAGGAATCTAATCGCGGAACAATCGTTCCAATAAAATATGTTTTCTTAGCCTTTAAACTTTGTGCAAAAGGATTAGGTGTATATCCTGTTTCTTTAATGGCAAGTTCAATTTTTCTTTTTGTTGCTTCACTAACAGATCCACCATTTAAGTAGCGAGATACAGTGCTTTTGGAAACTCCCGAAATTTTTGCTATATCTGCAATAGTTTTATTCATTCCTAGTCCACCTCAAAAATGAGTTCTCTTTTTTTTATTATAATATTAAACCCATTTTTAATGCATGGGGTAACAAAATAAGCATTCGAGATTTAAAATCCTGTGCTCCGAATAATAAAGCAATCGGTCATTCACCGATTGCTGCAAATTTGATAGGTTACTTCTAGGATCGATTGATTCCTCCACTTTTGCTGGGGATTTAAATCACTTCTGGGATCTTTCCCATCACTTTGGCTAAGGATTCAATCACTTTTAAGCACTTTCCCATCACTTTGGCTAGGGATTCAATCACTTTTAAACGCCATTCCATTACTTTCCCCTAACATTTTTACGCACCTTTCCATCACTTTGGCGGGTGAT
>JGI25328J35697_1002716_pt1 | contig 10307 bp, 10 predicted proteins | sample HigsolmetaAR203D_FD_35697 | JGI IMG/M metagenome (IMG submission 35697)
AGTCTTCTACACATAGGGGCTGTCTAATAAGTCGATTTTCCGGCTTATAGACGCCCCTTTAATATTTTAGAAACGTTGATATATCAATGCTTATGATGTTTCATTTTCAGTGGATTTTGACTTTCTGGACAGCCCAAAAAATATTCTTGTTCTAAAAGGGAATGAATCTGCTTAAAGTTAGACTGGATCATCAAACGAAAGCAAACTTGCCAACGCCGCAAGAAAAATCTCCAATGATAAAAATGAAGTCTGGAATAAAAAGAAACGTTTAGTTATTTCATTCATGAAAAATCTAAATGTTTTCACAACCGTAAAATCTATCTTGATGGCGGTTGAAATAACGGAATGCATGCGCGGTACATTCCGTTTCTTTTCTTCATTTTATGTTGAATTTAACTTAAAATCAGACACAGATGCTTCCGAAGGTCTGAGACACTTGAGTAGAAGCTACTTCAAACAAGTCCNCTTCTTAGAGAAAGTCCTCCCCCATAATCATCTGAACAAAAAACTGCAGCTTANCAATTAAACATTCACATTAAGTTTCAAAATTACNTCAANTANAGTGCTTGTTCGTTATTTCGCTGCTTCTAACAATAGATCCACAATATGAACAGCTTTTACATCCTTTAATCCTTCTCTTTCAATTCCTAGCTTCATTTGCATGAAACATCCTGGATTAGCTGTTACTATTGTAGTGGCACTGGTTTTTTTCATTTTTTCCATTTTCTGATCTAAAATTTCCATGGATGTTTTCGGTTCGACAATGTTATAAATGCCTGCAGAGCCGCAGCAGCTATCGGCATTTTCCATTTCTGTGAATGTTACTCCTTTAATTGAACGAAGCAATTCTCTAGGAGCTTTTGACGTTTTCATGACGTTTCTCAGGTGACAGGAATCTTGATATGTGACGACTTGTTCAGGAAGTGAAAGGCGAAATTGTTTGTGAAAATCAAGCTCATATAAAATGGACGTAATGTCTTTTATTTTTGCAACAAATTTTTCAGCGCGCTCTGACCATTGCGGATCATCTTTTAATAAGTGATCATATTCAATCAAGAAAGCGCCGCAGCCACCTGCGTTTGTTATAATATAATCTACTTCGTTTTTTCCAAACGCTTCAATATTTTGTTTTGCTAATTCTTTCGCTAGTTCTTTTTCTCCGCTATGACCGTGCAAAGCTCCGCAGCATGCTTGTGTTTTGGGAATAACAATTTCACACCCGGCTTTTTGCAATAATTGAATGGTTGCATGATTTGTTTCGAGAAACAACGTGTCCATTAAACATCCGGAAAAGAAAGCAACAGTTGCTTTTTTCTCTCCTTTTGGCGGGAAATATTCAGATCGCTGTTTCAGTGTCTTTCTCTCAGGAACATCAGGCAATATTTTTTCCATTTCCCGGAGATGATCTGGAAACAGTTTCATAAATCCTATTTTACGTGCCGCTTTTTGAAGTCCAGATTTTTGATAAAATCCAACTAAGCTAGTTATGTTGATTAAATTACTTTTTTTAGGAAATAGTTGTTTAAAAACCACATTTCGAACTGCCCGCACAGGTAAAGAATGCTTTTTATTTTGGTTAATTATGTCTCTTGCTTCTTCTAATAAATGTCCATAATTCACACCCGATGGACAAACCGGCTCACACGCACGACATCCTAAACATAAGTTTAAAGACTTTTCAAATTCATCATCCGGTTGAAGGACCCCATCATAAACTGCCTTCATTAAGGCAATTCTTCCTCTTGGTGATTGGCTTTCTTTATATCCAGACACAATGTAAGTTGGGCAAGATGGCAAACAAAAACCGCATCTCATACAATTTAACAGCTCATCTTCGTCCATGCGTTCCTTGAAATCTCTTTGGATATTTTGCTTTTCTGATTCTGTCATCATTTTGAGATCACCACTCGTTTTCGTGTATCCTTTGCAAATAATTTCCCAGGATTCATAATATTGTTTGGATCCAATGCAGCTTTGATCGACTTCATCACATCGATGCCAGATTTCCCTAGCTTCCATTCTAAATAAGGCGCTTTCATGGCTCCTACTCCATGTTCTCCAGTAATTGTTCCTCCCAGTTCAATGGCCTTTGCAAATATTTCAGCAAAAGCTTTTTCCACCCGTTCCATCTCATCTTTCTTCCGAATATCTGTCGTGCAGGTAGGATGAAGGTTTCCGTCTCCCGCATGACCAAACGTGCATATTTTTACGTTATGTTTTGCGGCTATTTCATTAATGGCTTTGACCATTTTGGCAATTTCTGATCTTGGAACAGTCGCATCTTCTAAAATGGTAGTTGGTGCTAGTCTGGCTAAGGCGGACAAAGCGGTGCGTCTCGCTGTTCGTAAAGCTTCAGCTTCTTCTTCTGACTGGGCAATTTGTACAGATACGGCGTTTTCACTCCTGCATATTTCTTCCATGACCTTCATATCTTTACTCACATTTTCAGGCGTTCCATCTTGTTCAATCAGTAATACGGCTTGAACGTCTGTTGGCAGTCCGATTTGTGAATAGTCCTCCACTACTTTTAGCGTCGGCTGATCTAAAAACTCTAAAGTTGCCGGAATTACTTTATTGGCAATAATTTTTGATACGGAACGCGCAGCAGCTTCTAAATCTTGAAATAAAGCAAGCATTGTCTTTTTTGATTCAGGCAGTGGGATCAGCTTTAATGTCGCTTCTGTAATCACTCCTAACGTTCCTTCAGAACCTATAAATAAGCGCGTTAAATCATACCCTGCCACATCTTTCGCTAGCTTTCCTCCTGTTCGAACAATTTCCCCATTAGGAAGAACCGCCTCTAGCCCCAGCACATAATCACGAGTTACTCCATATTTCAGTCCTCTTAATCCTCCAGAATTTTCGTTAATATTTCCCCCAATTGTAGATATTTTCATTGAGCTTGGGTCTGGTGGATAAAACAAACCTTTTTGTTCCACCGCATGGATTAAATCAAGTGTGATAACTCCCGGTTGACATGTGACGGTTAAGTTTTCCTCATCGATCTCTAAAATTTTGTTCATATGTTTAAATAGAAGAACGATTCCTCCTTCAACAGGACAAGTGCCGGCGCATAAGTTCGTACCAGAGCCCCGCGGAACAATCGGTATTTTATTTTCATTACATAATTGCAATATTTTAGATACTTCCTCTGTATTTCTAGGCGAAACGACCGCATCCGGAATCGATTGAAAATTTGGAGTCGCATCATACGAATATACTAACCTTTCAACTTCCGAATCTTCAAAATTTTCTTCTCCTACAATATTTATGAATTCCCTCTTTATATCAGGAGCAATCATTCAAACCCCTCACTTTTATTCTTTTCGTTTTATTATAAAGAATGAGAGTCATATTATCTATGTATGATGATATAATTAACATACCAAAAATGCCTATTTTATTGTCTTTTTAACCAAAAGGGTGGTGATACGAGTTGCAATTATCCCCAAAGCTGGCTGCTAAAATTATTTCAGAGGTTCAGGACGTAGTCAAAGAGGATATCATATTAGTTGATATTAATGGGATCATCATATCCTCCACTGATGAGAGTCGGATCGGCTCTTTTCATGAAGGAGCTACGATTGTTATTAAGTCCAAACAAAAGCTTTACATTGATCAAATCAAAGCACAAGTGCTGAAAGGAGTCAAAGCAGGAATCAATATGCCCATTATGTTTCATAAGAAGGTAATTGGAGTGATCGGAATAACTGGCGAACCGAAACAAGTGGAGCCTTATGCGGACTTAATTAGAAGAATGACAGAGCTCATTATACAAGAAGCATATTATACTGAAAGAAACGAATGGGAAATAAGAGGAATAGAATCGTATCTTTATGAATGGATCAATGCTTCATCTGTGGATAAAGATTTTTTAGAGCGCGGGTTTATGTTAGGCATTCCTGTGTATGACACTCATGTTTGCACACTCATGGAATTGGAGATACACACATTAAATAATTACGATATTCATCGAATTCAAAAAGAAATCATAGAATTGTTTTATTCTATCTTCGGGAAAGAAAAACATTTTATTGTTCGATGGGGGCAAGAGCGCTTTTTAGTATTAAAAAAGATGGATGCTTCTTATAAACAAAATTATTTTTACAGTCAGTTAAACGATTTAAAAAAAAGATTCGAAAACAGATACAAAAGCACTTTAGCTATTGGCATAGGAAAAACAGCTTGCAAACACATGATCAATAAATCTTTTAAAGAAGCACAAAAAGCATTAAAGGTAGCGCGAAAAAATAAAGGCATTGTATTTTATGAGGATCTTATATTAGAAATCATCTTGGATGATATCCCAACAGAGATGCAAAAGGATTTTTTGAAGCAAACCATTCATATGATGGAAAAAGATCAAATTCTAATCGAAACGTTACAACACTATATGAACAATAATCAATCGATCAAAAGAACGGCAGAGGAAATGAATATCCATATTAATACACTGCACTACCGTTTAAATAAAATCGAAGAGCTGACAGGAATTAACCCTAAAACAACAGAAGGAATTGTCATATTTTATATATCGTTACTGTTATTAAATTCTTTAAACCGTTAAGTCCGTATAATTTGATCGAAACGGGAGTGAATGAAAAAAGACAATCGGCAAATGTTGTTCGGGGAGACGACCGGAAGGAAAACTTTGGGATTGCTGCCATACACCAAGCATTAATTCCATAGTGTCTTTCAATGGGCAATTTCCTTTTAGACAAGTAATTAAGAACTGCTCTAAATGTGGAGAACGTCTGGACACATGTTTGACATTCCAATGATTTTCTCTAACTGTCTCATTTGAACGTCACTCAAAATCATCCTCATTGGATTTCCTCCGCTTACATCTTGGATTCGATGATAAACGTATTTTTCCTGATGAAACAAAAAATCCCGAATATCGAACTTTTTTCAAGTATCCGATATTCGGGGTGCATTTTCAAATACATCAGCCCTTTTATGTTTTAAACAGCAGACTTTTCTCTTACATTCAACAATTTAAAGAATTCTCTCATGAATCCCGGTAAATCCGGCCAAGCGTGGCCCGATACAATGTTCCCATCCACATGAAGCATTTTTTCCACATAAGTAGCNCCTGCTGCTTCCACTTCTGGTCTACAAGCAGTGTAAGCTGTCATCTCTCTTCCTTTGATNTATTCTCTTACAGTTGTTAAGACTAATTGTCCATGACAGATCACCCCAAGAGGTTTATTTTCTTTTAAAAAGTGAGCAGCAATTTCCTGAACCTTTGGATTCATACGAATATATTCAGGCGCACGCCCTCCTGGGATAATTAATCCATCATAGTCGGCNGGATTAATCTCATCTACTGATGCATGAGATTCGATTTTATATGCCCATTTTTCTGTAAAAGTCTCCATTTCAGGAAGGAAATCATGGACAACCGTCTGGAGCTTCTTTTTAACAGGTGAGGCAATTGTACAATTAATATTTTCTTCAATACAACGATAATAAGGATAAAACACTTCTAATGCTTCAGCAGCATCGCCAGTAATAATAAGAACATTTTTACTCATCTTACATCACCTTTCCTTTTATTATGAAATTATTTGTACGCTGTAAAAATTATGAATCATTTTGCCAAACTGCCTTCATAAGCAGCAGACAAATTATATCGTGCCTCCAACAATCCCCGGCAATAATGCGCATTAAACTCCATGCTCAACCTTGTCAGNTTGGCGCCTTTCAAGTAATCTGAAAACTCTTCTTCAGTCAATGGTTTCCCTTCTGGAGTTGTTATGGCAAATGNACTTGAGTGATGGNATACTTTTTTCTTCTCCAAATATTTTTCTCTTAACAGCCTCCCTTCTTCNGNCAGGGACAGTTCATTCAGTTCTTGTAGAGATAAAGANGTAATTTCTTCCTTTGACATTCCTATTTTTAGTAGATATTTCATCAGTTTCTCTTGNCTTGCATAGTAGGCTTTTATATCAAAAGTTTTGCGCAATTCTTCAAGATCTCCGTCAGATACATTATGGAAGACTTCGCGAAACGATTTTCCTGCTGATGCTCCGTGATTAATTTCATCGGATGCACAATGATCGAGTAAATGAACTTGAACCGTTTTTACCCATTCAATCTCAGATACATATTTCCTTATATCTTCAGCCATGATGTAGGCAAAGTTAGGAGAGCACCAATAAGTTGGAAGGCGAAAGACTACTTTAACATGATTATCCTTAACGATGACTTGATCGATAAATCCCAACTCTGTTAACGGCTGATCCAGTTCAGGATCATACACTTTTTCAAGCATGCTATATACTTGCTTTTCTTTATCCATTACCTCGCTTTCACCTCCCTTTTAAGTCTTTTCATCAACTATTCTCTATTCGTCACGCTATCCGTTTGGATAATTGACAATTTTTTAATTTTTCTTTTTGTTTTTCGATATCAATGTTATATAATCTCGCTGCATTTCCTGCTAAAATCTTTTTCTTCACTTCCAAATCAAATGTAACTCCAGTCTCTTCTTGTATATCCTCTGGAAGCTCAAATTCAAGAAACTTTTCAATGATCCATTTCGGTTCCCATATAGCATAGTCACTTCCAAAAATGATTCGGTCTTCATCAAGCCAATACAACAATTCACTTATAATGTGAGCAAAATAACGAGGTCGATCATGAATTAAAGCAATGGCAACTGCCAAACCTGCATAGACATTTTTCTCTTGTGTAGCAATCCAACAAAAATCTTCTAATCTTGGAAGTCCTACATGTTCGACAATAAAGTTCAGTTCAGGGAAACAGCTTGCTGCATCATCAACATCTGCTACGTCAAATGCATCCCGATTTAAAGGAGTGATCGTCGGCCCCTTATGAATGTGTATGTTTCTTATCCCCAGTTCTTGACATTTTTCAAGATATCTTTTTGACCAATCATCAGATAGTTTATAGCCCTTTGAATTACCATACCAATCAGCTGTATATAACTTGACCCCTTGCCAGTTGTATTTTTCTTTGTTTTCTTCTAATTTTTCTAAGCCTCGTTCGCCATGCCGAGGATCGAATGTTCCATTGCAAATAAAACGATTAGGGTACTTTTTTGAAAGCTCCTCATTTGCATCAAAATTACCAAAGCCATTTTTATAAAACTCTTTTAGAAAAACTGGCTGAAAAATCGCCATATCCACATATCCTTCCATAAACACGTCATTCACAAGTTTTTCTGGAGAATACTTTACAAACTCATCTTTCGGCCACCAATATTCTTTCGGACTTAGATTTTTGTGATAATCATAAAAACAACTAATAAATTGTTCTCCGTGGATATTCAATTGATTCTCCTTGCTTCCATCCCATAAGGCAATGTGTGCATCAATAATAAAAATTTCTTCACCATTAGATGCTTTAAACAATTTCATTCCCCCTCACATGAGATTAATTAAATAATTGAAAACGCTATCATTTTTCACGAATATTCATTGATGTTTATCAGGTAATAATACTTTATTTTCTTTTTATTCAGAAAATTTTAATCAAATTATACTTGGTTCATCCTCAATTTGATATATACACTTAAACAAAAAAACAACCATTTCTCCAGCAATTTTTTGGGTGATTAAACAAATTTTTTATAATCAAAAACAGACAGCGAAACAGCGTTTAAATCTAATGCACCAAATCCTTATCCTGTGAACGATGGCGTAATAAATCTCATCTCCTTCGGCCATTGCATAAACGATGACCCAATACGGTCACGCTCTAAAATTCCGAAATTTTTAATTCCTAGTCGTTTTAATAATATCCCCATTCCAATCCCGACAGGACCCGCTCCTACGATTAGAATAAAAGGGTTCATCTCTTTTCCACTCCTTGAAAATAGTAAAAACTATACCATCTAAAACGGAATTTGTGAATGGATAATCTTTTTTCCATTTATAAAAGCATTGTGCACATTGATTTCAAGCTTCCAGAAATTGTTCATGATGTGTATTGTACGATTGTTTTATAGAAGAACTTTCTCTGAAGTACTTTTTGGCAGCTATGAATGCGTTCTGCTTTTGTGTATATCGTTTAATATTCGGCTTGCGGCATTCTAAATCAATACTCCCACAGTTTATTTTGCATTTACGAAAAAAATATGTTTAAATATTATATAAATCGTAATGATTACGATTTATATAAATTGGTTTTCAATTTTCTCGAACCAATCTGAGGTCAAAGAAAAACTTTAATTGTTGAAAGGAAGATGACAATGGATAAAAAAATACCTGTGACCGTTTTAAGCGGCTACTTAGGAGCAGGGAAAACTACCATTCTGAATCATATTTTACAAAATCGCCAAGGGCTCAAGGTAGCCGTTATTGTGAACGATATGAGCGAGGTCAATATTGATGCTGAATTAGTCAAACAAGGCGGAGAGCTTTCAAGAACTGAGGAGAAGCTAGTCGAAATGTCAAAAACGGATGTATTTGCTGTACGTTAAGGGAAGATCTATTAATCGAAGTAGAAAGGCTCGCTAAACAAGGAAATATCGATTATATCATTATTGAATCGACTGGAATTAGTGAGCCAATCCCAGTTGCTCAGACTTTTTCATATATTGATGAAGAACTAGGAATCGATCTGACGCGCTTTTGTCGATTGGATACGATGGTGACGGTTGTAGATGCCAATCGATTCTGGAAGGATTACCAGTCAGGTGATCGGCTATTAGATAGAAAGCAAGCGTTAAGTGAAGACGATACTCGTGAAATCGCAGACCTTCTTATTGACCAAATTGAATTTTGCGATGTGCTCATCTTGAATAAGTGTGACTTGGTGTCTGAAGAAGAATTGGCAAAGCTGGAAAAGGTATTAAAAACATTGCAGCCAAAAGCGAAACTTATTCGTACTGTCAAAGGTGAGATTGATCCTCGAGAGATTTTAAACACTGGACTATTCAATTTTGAGGAAGCAAGCTCTTCAGCAGGATGGATCAAGGAGTTAGAGCAAGGGCATGATCAGCATACACCGGAAACTGAAGAATATGGAATTTCTTCCTTTGTTTATTCAAGACGTTTGCCTTTCCATTCCGAGCGCTTTTACAATTGGCTTCACTCCATGCCCGAAAATATTGTAAGGGCAAAGGGAATTGCATGGTGCGCAACTAGAAATAACCTTGCCCTTTTGATGTCACAGGCAGGACCTTCTGTTAGTATTGAACCGATCTCTTATTGGGTCGCTTCTTTACCGAAAGAAGAGCAGCAGCAAATTTTAAAGGAAAACCCTCATTTGCTGGACGAGTGGGATGATCAGTTCGGAGATCGGCAAACAGAATTAGTATTTATTGGAATAGATTTACGCCCTGAAGAAATCATAAAGGAATTGGATAAATGTTTACTAACCGACGCTGAGTTTGATCAAGACTGGTCTACTCTTCCAGATCCATTCCCTTGGAATTTACAAAAAGTGTAACTGGAGGAAGGAAAGAAGGAATGATTTTATCTGGAAAAACTATTCTTGAGAAAATTCAACATAAAGAATTGGTCATTGATCCCTTAACAAAAGAGCAAATTCAACCTGCTTCAGTAGATTTGCGCCTTGGAAATCATTTTCTTGTGATGGATGAGCACGCCAATGCTCATCTATCATTAGAGGCGAAAGCGAAATATAAAGAAGTAGTGGCTGAAAACGAGAAAATTGTCATTCCCCCCTTCTCTTTCTTGCTTGCTACTACTATAGAAACCATCGAGCTGCCGGAAAATCTTACTGCTTTTGTAGAAGGAAGAAGCTCGATCGGCCGCTTAGGGCTATTTATTCAAAATGCCGGTTGGGTTGACCCGGGATTTAAAGGACAAATCACGTTGGAACTGTTTAACGCGAATCGCCTACCGATTGAATTAACGATAGGAAGAAGAATTTGTCAGATTATCATTTCTAAAGTTGATCAAGAAGCAAAACCATACAGCGGAAAATATCTATTTCAAAAAGGAGCGACAGAAAGCCGAATTTTTCAAGACGATGATGTCACGCAATAATGAGGAATTTTCAATAATAAATGATATGACAGGAAGGACGAACATTGGCTAAAAAATCAAAAATAGCGAAAGAAAGAAAAAGACAAGAATTCGTTGTTAAATATGCTGAGCTAAGACGAGAGCTAAAGGAGAAAGGGGACTATGAAGCTCTTCAAAAGCTCCCCCTCCTATCCGTCTAAAAAATCGTTGTGAAATTACCGGAAGGCCAAGAGGTTATCTCCGTAAAAATGCTTCACTGGCAAAATCGGTCTTTCGATGATTGCTGTTATAGTTGGCAAAGTTCCCTTCATTAACCTCCTTCTTTTTTAATATGTTAACCAAATA
>JGI25328J35697_1002722_pt1 | contig 10285 bp, 10 predicted proteins | sample HigsolmetaAR203D_FD_35697 | JGI IMG/M metagenome (IMG submission 35697)
TGTCCCGGAGAGGTGGCCGAGTGGTTGAAGGCGCACGCCTGGAACGCGTGTATACGGGAAACCGTATCGAGGGTTCGAATCCCTCTCTCTCCGCCACTATCATGTAACGAACTCGCCGCAACGGGAAATCAGGGCCAAAATTTCTTTTTGTTTCAAAGGTGTTTAGCCGAGGCGCCCGAACCTTGGAGACTGGCGCCGTGTCCAATTTCCGTCTCTGAACGGCCCTTCGTCTCTAACCGAGCGAACCTCGCACCGAGCGGTTCGGCTTCGCAGTGGCCAGCTTTTCCAATGGGTTGCGCGGGTTACCCGACGATGCATTCAATAGCAGTCCTTCCCGCTGGCATCGCGCGCTAAAGAACGCGCGGTAGGCGTTCCATGGCGAACATGGGGGCAACCGCCCGCATTGGATCGTAGCTGGCAAGATGTGATGGCGGGAGCAACGCCGGATGACCGCTCGCGAACGAGCGGATCCTCTCGATTGGCCGCGGGTGGAGATCGACAAGATTGAGAACAGCGACGAGTTCGACCTGTCTTTAGATCAGCTTGAGCGGCTTTCTCCTAGGTCGCGCCTATAGGCGCTTGAAATATCGGGCGACCGGCCAGCGTTTGAATCCAAAAGATTCGTAGGCATGGCGAGCGGGCGCGTGTCCTGTGTCGCCGCCAGTTTCAACCATCACCATCGTCATTCCGGCTTTGCGAATCTCCTGAGCGGCAAAGCTCATCAACGCCTTGCCTATGCCCTGACGCTGGCGAATGGGTGACACGGCCATGATGTAGATTTCGCCCATCTGGTCCTCTGGGTGCAATCGAAGGCCAATGAAGCCCACTAATTCGCCACCTTGTAGAGCCAGGAAAATATTCTTCGATTCATCTTCCAGCAGCCGAACCACGTCGGCCGTTTGGCGCGCTTGCCATCCTTGCGGGTAAAAGGCTTCATAGACGAAGCGAGGCACTTCCTTCTGAGTTTCCGCAAAAACCGGGGCCCAAGCCGCGACCGTAAGGTCAACAACATTGTCCCGAAACTCGGAGCGATAAGGGATGATCGTCAAGCTACTCATGCTCGCCCTAGTACCACTGTTAAGCGTGAATGCGCATTATTTTGGCCGATTTCGCAAAAGACGGTGACATAACAAGTCCAGGATCACCGAGAGCAAGGGTGAACGCTGGTTCTGCACCGAGGACGAAGCGCAGGCTGCTGGCTGGCGCCGGGCCCGGAACTAATCCACGCGAGATCAGGCTGAACCGAACACTGCCTCCATCTGCTCCGCCCACGGCCGATCTGCGAGCGCTACAAGGTCGTTGAGCGAGAGTGCCGGTGGCACGCGCCTGATGACGAGGTGTTCGAGCACCTCGGGCGAAAGATAGGCGAGCCGCATCATTCGGCTCACGAACCGGTCGGAGACCTTCTCGGCCGCGGCGATATCCTGAATGGTGGAAGCGGCACCGGATTCCAACTGCCGCCGCCAGTTCCAGGCGCGGGCGATGGCGCGCAGCACATGCGGGTCTTGCGACCGGCCGTCCCGGATCGTCACCTCGTCGGGCGGTAGGATCTTCGGCCGCCCATTGCGTTTGCGGATCGTCAGGGGGATGACGACCCGGATGGTGTTCGTCGAGTCTGTCATGCGTGAGCCTCCGTCTGGCGGGGGGCCATCATGTCCCGCAGGATCGAGCCCAGCCCCTCATGGCGTAAATCGACGGCGATGCCGTCTTCGCCGACGGTCACCCGCTCGACCAGAAGCTGGACGATGCGGGTCTGCTCCGCCGGATAGAGCGCCGCCCAGAGCTGGTCGAACTCGCCGAGCGCCTGGACGACCGCCTTCTCATCGACGGTCGAGCTCTCGTCGCGAAGAGCCTTTATGGTTCGCGCCGCGACTTCGGGTGCGCGGATCATGCGGCGGATTTCGCCGACGACGGCATCCTCGACCATGCCGGCGGGCAAGCGCAGCGGACCCGAGGCGTCGCCGGTCGGGCGGTTTCGGATCAGGTCCATCGACGCGTAGTAGCGGTAGAGGCGCGTGCCCTTCTTCGTCGCCGTCGGCGTCATCGCTGTGCCCGTCTCGGTGAAGATGATCCCTTTCAGCAGGGCCGGCGTCTGGCGGCGGGTGTTCTTCGCCCGCAGGCGCGGGCTCTCCTGCAGGATGCTGTGAACCTTGTCCCAGAGGGCCTGATCNATGATGGCCTCGTGCTCGCCGGGATAGGCCGTGCCCTTGTGCACGGCNTCNCCGAGGTAGACCCGGTTGTTGATCAGTTTGTAGAGGAAGCCCTTGTCGATCGGCTTGCCGCGCTTGTTCAGAACGCCNTCGGCCGCGAGCGCTTTCGCCAGCGTCGTGGCGGAGCCGATGGCGACGAAGCGCTCGAAGATCATCCGGACCGTCGCGGCTTCCGCTTCGTTGACGACCAGCTTGCGGTCGCGCACGTCGTAGCCCAGCGGGACGTGACCGCCCATCCACATGCCGCGCTTGCGGGATGCCGCGACCTTGTCGCGGATGCGCTCGCCGATCACCTCCCGCTCGAACTGCGCGAAGCTGAGAAGGATGTTCAGGGTCAGGCGGCCCATCGAGGTCGTGGTGTTGAACGACTGCGTGACCGAAACGAAGGTCACCTGATTGCGGTCGAAGATCTCGACCAGCTTGGCGAAATCCATCAGCGAGCGCGACAGCCGGTCGATCTTGTAGACCACGATCACATCGATCAGGCCGGCCTCGACATCCTCGATGAGACGCTTGAGGCCCGGGCGCTCCAGCGTGCCACCGGAGAAGCCGCCATCGTCGTAGCGTTCGCGAATGGTGGCCCAGCCTTCCGCCTTCTGGCTCGTCACGAAGGCCTCGCAAGCCTCGCGCTGGGCGTCGAGGCTGTTGAACTCCATGTCGAGCCCTTCCTCGCTCGACTTTCGGGTATAGATGGCGCAGCGCTGGCGGCGCGGAACGACCGCGACGGCTTCCTGATGACGGCTCATCGGTCGTCCCTCCGTGCCTCGCGTAGGCCGAAGAAGCGATAGCCGTTCCACTGCGTGCCGGTGATCGCCCGCGCCACCGCCGACAGCGACTTGAACTTGCGCCCCTGCCAGTCGAAGCCGTCCTTCATCACCGTGACGGTGTGCTCCACCCCGTCCCATTCACGCACGAGGCGGGTGCCGACCACCGGGTTGCGGGAATCGGCGATGATCGTCTTGCGCCCGACCCGACCGTCGATTTCGTCGGCCAGCAGGTCCAGCGTCCGCCGCGTCTCGCGGGACAGGCCGCCGAGGGTCAGTTCCTGGACCCGGTAGCTGAGCCTCAGCTCGAGGTAACTGCGGCTGTTGTTCGGAGCGGGGGTGCCGAAGAGGCTTTCCCACTTCGCCTTCAGCTCGACCACCGTCATTCGCTTCAGCGCTGCAAGCTGCGTGACCACGCTCGCGTCCGCCGCGTCGCGTTCGCCCGCCCGCCATGGCGCGGCGTCAGTCTTTCTCTTTGTTTCTGGCATCATTGCCCTCCAACTCGGTTGCTCGGTTTGCGACGACCAACACGGCGTTTGAGGGCGAGAATGTCGAATGAACTGTCTTGGCCAGGTGCAGATAAAGAGCTGGACTGTTCCGACAGGATACGCCTCAGCCCCGCGGCAAGAATCTGCGCGAGTTCATCGAGGCGTTCGTCCGCCGATAGACGGGCGGACAAAAGAGGGTTTGGACCGGATCGGGCGTTTTGCATGAGACCGTTCGCAACAGAAGATGACTGGCGAAACGGTAGCCGCAAAACGACGATACGCAAGCATATTCAATGACTTATCGCTTTTCTGCGGAATCATTAGAAGCGTGGCGTAGATCGCTTGATCCTGGAAGGCGGGATGTGCAGCATCTCAACAACCAACATCCCATTCTCAGGATTAGGAGAAGGAGAAAGCAGAGGTAGGGGTAGAAACGACCTCGTGACCGTCACCGCGTACCTCAAACATGGAAGCGACCCCCAAGCATTGGCCGATTAATTGCTGAAGGGCACCTTTGTGGTCCCGCTGCGAGCCAGTGAGACTCAGCGTTGCCACGATCAACTTCTCATCCGAATCCTTGGCTGCGATCGAATATGTTTGGTGGATGGGGTCGTTGGGCAAGTCGGCGTGGTGCGGATAGAGCAGCATGACATTCGGACAGTCGTAAAGCCTCCCGTAGGCCATCAGCTGGTACACGTCCGCCTGGCTAACACCTTGCTTGGGATCGTCGATGCGCGGGGTCATGCGTTTCCATTTCGTGTCGATGATCAGCGCGATCTGCTCGCCTTGCCGGATGATGAGGTCCGGGCGGGTCCGGAACCGGCCCATGTCGCCCTCGTAGAGACAATCCCGGTGCCCTCCTTGCAACGACACGCGGAAGCCCGTGCCAGCAAGCGCCCGCGACAGGATTCGTCCGACATACTTCTCGAACAGGACGTTCATCTCGAAGAGCAGCGCATGGCCGTCGATTGTCCCGGCACTCGTCTGCTGGTGCCGATCCGAAAGAAACAGATGGGCAAGCGAGAGAAGATCCTGCCAACGCCGGTTCGTGCGATCGAGGACAATCCGATCCCACCGAAGCGCACTCGGAGGAACGTCGGCGACATCGGCGTACACGAAAGCCAATTCGCGCAGCGCGCGCTGGTTGTCCGGCGCGGCCGTCAGGCGCGACAGCTTGCTGACCGCTGCACGCATGACCTGGTTCAGCGCGATGTCCGGCGACAGGGCATCGAAACGGCACGCAAGCTTCTGCGGAGAGAGCGCAAGCGTGGAGAATTGCCGTTTTACATCCAGGCGTCCCCCAAGGGCGGGCAGGTCATCTTCGTGTTCGAGGTAGTGGCGCGGCATCCCTTGGCGGACCACGTCCGTGAGCTTGGCGCAGAACAGACGGATCAGTAGTTCGAGCACTGTCTCGCGCTGCCAGCCGAGCTGAGTCACGGCACCGGCTTCGATTGGCAGATCGTAGGCCACCGCGAGCATGTGAATGAGTCGAGCGCGAAGTGTCGCATCGGAGACTTCGGTCTCTCCTCCTCCCTCGATCTTCGGGAGAATCTCGAGCTGGCAATCTGGGGTGGCAATGACACCCACGACGCCACGTGCGCGGAGCCCTTTGCGCCCGTGCTCCAGCACACCCTCACCCCCGCGACCGGAAAAGACCGAGGCCCGCGCGACCGCTGCGAGTCGGTCTGCCTGCGCCTCAGGGATCTCGTCGTCGTGAGACCCGTAGCCGATGCGCTCCCATTCGCGGATCGTGCGGCGGATCATGTTCCGACCAGCTTCCCGTAGTCGAAGCCGTCACCCTCCGAGCGCACTTCCCAACGGAACCTGGGAACCCCGTCACCATCCTCGAATCCCGGAGGTGCTTTCAGGATCGAGCGCTTGAGAAAGCCTCCGGTGATCGGGCCCTCGTGAGATTCCAGATCGCCGAGCACTGCCGCGATCTTGGCCCAATCTTCGAAGAAGTATTCCGCCAGAAGCGGAATGACCTTGTGGCGCATGACCTCATCAACATCAGCTCGGCATCTGCACCGAGTGAAGTAGGCGTGACCAATCTGATGCTCGCGATCGTAGAGGTACTCGATTCGCTCGTTGATTGTGGAGAGAAGTCGAGGCAGGTCGATCCCGCATTTCTGGGCCGCCTCCTCCAGGACGGATGCATCCGGCATCATCTCGCGGAAGGTGAACCGACGCCTGAGAGCGGTGTCGAGCAGCGCAATCGAACGGTCGGCAGTGTTCATGGTGCCAATGACATGCAGGTTCGCCGGCACGCCGAAAGGCCGCTTTGAGTAGGGAAGCGTAAGCCGGATCTCGTTTTCAGCCCCAAGCCTCTTGTCGGGCTCTAGAAGCGTAATGAGCTCGCCGAAGACCTTGGAGATGTTGGCCCGGTTGATCTCGTCGATGATGAGGACATAGGGACGTGCGCTTTCCGCAGGGATCGATCTGTCCACGCCAAGAACAATTTCCTCCAATACATCCCAGTCGACCAAAGCGCCCTTCAGTTTGTAGACGGTGTGCTGCCGGAAACCATTGGGATAAAACCTCGCGCGCTCCGTTCCTTGGTCATCGCGCCAGAGCCATTTGACCTTCCGACGGTGGGGATGGTGTTCGGCATCAGCCTCAAAGAAGTAGTCGCTCGCGATCGTGCCAAAGGCACGCATTCTGTCACGTCCATCGGAAACTACGACGTAGTCACCCACCTGCATATCCGACCGGAATGAAAAGGTGCAGACGAGCTCACCAGAATGGCCGCTGACCTCCTCGCCAGTTCGGCGTTCCAGCTCGGTCTTTATTTCCGCCCAGTCTTCAAACCGCTCATCCGACCAGTCGATCTTTCCACCCCAGCCATGGCGGATTTCGTTGGCATCAAGAGCGTCCTTGATTTGCTCCTCTTCCTGAAACCGTCTTCCGAGGGCAACCTTGAAAATTGGCCGCGTGCGATCGAGCCGGCGATCGGCCGAATCTTCGCCTGCGTCCAAGCGGGCCCGTTCGCAGATCCGCTTGAAAATCCCGTCCTCGACCTTGAGGCGGAAACCGGCTGTCTCTAGGTCGTCAGTGTCCAGTTCCTGGCCCTCCGGGCCCTGGGTCTCCGGTCGCAGGCCCTCGACGAACTCCTCGTAGCTCATCGACTGGTGGAAGGTGACGAACTCTATGCGCCCGGCCGCCAGCAGCCTCTGATAGACTGCCATGAGCTCGTTACGGTCGTCCGGGACCGGTTCGCCGCACAACCGCACCGCCTCGGCTGCGGTGGCGAAGGTTTTCCCCGTCCCGGGCGGGCCATAGAGGATAAGGTTAACGGACGAAATCGACATCGGTTTCTCCGGGAGTTCGCTTCTGCCGCCGGCTCTGTCGGGCTCCACCGGTGCTGGGACGGGCCCGTCGTTGGCGACCCAAAGGAATACTTGGATATCCAGCCAGTCCTGCGGTTCCGAACGCCACTCGTCGCGCATGATTTCGAAGATTTCTGTGAAGCCGTCGGCGAGGCGCCGATAATCCGTCGCCATGTCTGCCTTGGCTTCAACGAACAATTTCTCACCGGTCAGCGCTTCCCACGCCTCGTTGATCCGGGTGATTTTCAGCGGGGCCATCGCGCTCGGTCGCACCATGGCCATTGCCGAAGATAGGATGTTGATCCGCTCACCGTACTTGAGCGACCGAGCACCACGCGCGTGCAGCGCCGCCAGAGCGTCATGCGCTGTCGCCAAGGCAATCTCCGGCGGCTCCTCGGATCGGACCAGCCGACCAATGATCGCGTAGAACTCTGCTAGCAGCTCCGGAGCATTCTTGGCGATTGCGTCCTCGGTTTGCCACCTGACCAGAGGCCCGTCCTTCGCGGCCGTCTTCAGGATCTCAAAGACTTTCTTGCCGAGAATTTCGTCAGTCTCATCCTCGGCAAGTGCCGAGCGGACCCGCTCGATTGCAGCGACCTTGTAGGCTTTCTCCTCCCTGGCCCGGCCTGTGCCAGGTTCCACGAAGCTCTGGAAGTCAGGGCAAAGGGCGAGAAATCTCTGGCGAAATTTCTCAAGCGCCGATCGGTTGATCCGTCGCTCCCGAAGATCAAAGCGGAACCTGGTTGCCGGACTTTGGTCCGCTCCAATTCGTTCGGGTTCGGGGATCTGCGCCATGTCCCGAAATTTCCGACCGGCGAGCGCCTGACAAATATTTGGCCATGCGTCTTTTAGGCCGAGCGCATCGTTTACGTCGCGGACGAGTACTTCGACGTGGTCGCGACCTTCTTCCCGCGCGGGCTCGATGTAGTGCTCGAGGACGTATTGCCGTATCCGATCAGCATCCTTCGCGGCTCCCGGAGGGTCACCTGCCAGAAACCGCCCATATTGACCCAACCAGCTCCCCCAGTTGGAGAGCCTGTTATGTGGATTCTCGGAGTCAGGCATCAGGATTCGGTAATCCTGCCCGCCGTCGCGAGCGTCCTCCCGCATTTTCCGCAGACGCTCGCGAAGCGCTTCGAACCTGTCAGCTTCCCACGCTTCTTCGAGGTCCTGATACGGCATGCCGAGCGCGGCCAGATTCCGTTCGATGGTTCGGATCGCATATGCACGTGAATTGCGCCCTGCTTCCGTTTGAGCACCGCCCTGTACGAGCCAAATCTTGAATTCGTGTCCTTTTGTCATTCACAGATCTTGATTTCTTGGGGGTTGTTTGAGACTGGGTGCGGCAGAACCGTGTTGGACCATGAAACTTTGCCGGGATATCCACCTCATGATCCGCGCCCTGCCCTAAACTGGTCGTAGGCGTCCCAGGGCTCTTCCTCCTTGATCTCCCTGACATCGACGGCGTCGTCGAACTGCAGAATAGTGAGGGACATGTCGAGGAACTCGGAGACCATCGCCAATTCCCGCACCGGCTCCGATCCGCGGCTGAAGCTCCAGACGCCGGGCGGCCGCGCGACCGGCCTGTCCGAAACAAAACCCCTTTCGTCAGCGCCGATGGCTGCCAGCGCGTCGTCTGGGATCGGCATCCCCGATCGAACGAAGATCCCGCTTTTGAGGGCGGGCTTGCTTGCACGTCCCCATTTCGCGTAGCCGTCCCGCGCAACGACCATCGCCGCCCGCTTATCCGTGAAATCTATCCACCTCCGGCAGGCGGCGATCAGCGAGACTCCGTAGCGATTCGTGACATGGTTCAGGAGATCGACGGTCATCTCCTGACCATCGACCTGTGCCCGATAATCATCGAACGGCATCAGCAGGAATGACGCGAAGGTGTCGGCTTCTTCCTCCCGCTGCCTTTCCGCTTCATGCCACGCACTGGGCCGCAAGGGTTTGCACTGGAAATCGGAGTCGCGATCAAGGAAGCCAGTCGCGTAGTCGCGGCTGGTCAAGGCCGGGCGATGAAGTTGATAATGACCGAATTCATGCGCGATGGTGAATCGGACCCGGCCTCGATAGCGCCGATCGTCGTTGTAGACGATATGCCATTCCGGCCTCTTCTTATGGGGCCTGAGCATACCCTCGAACCCAGGCAGATCACCGCCCACAATCTTGCCAATCGGGTCGTCGTTGTTCCTAGACACCTCACGGGCAAGAGCTTCGACGTCCACTGGAAAACGGTCCTCTCCCAGAACATGACGAAGCAGGATCGAGAGACGGTTCGCCTCCTGTTGAGGGGATTTCCTCTTTCCATTACTCATCAATCGTCGTCCAAGGCATCCAGTATCCGACGGAGGCGCTCCTTTGCAGGAGCGTCCATCTTCTTGTACTTTCGGAAAAATGCGATGTCCTCGGCGTCTTCTTCTTTCTCACCGTCGCCGGCCAGCAGGTACTCGACCGTGGTGTCGAGTGCGGTGGCGATCAGGGCCAGCTTCTCGGCCGAAGGGCGCGCGACGTCCTTGTTCTCGATCTCCCACATGTAGCTCTTGCTGGATCCGACCCTTTCGGCCAGCGCCTCCAGGGTCAATCCTCGCTTCAGTCTGAGCTCGCGAACGCGCTCTCCCAAGGGTGTTGGCACCGGGTGTTCTCCTGTTTGTCCGCCGGGTTCGTTATCACGATACATCTAGTCCTTGACACGCCGTACCTGCAATACCTATCTTGCGCACAAGTTCGTAGTAACGAACCCACTTTCGCGCTTTCACGAGACAAGAGGCCGTCATGGCTAAAGCAGGTAACGGTTCGGGCACCCATCACGTGGTCCCCAATCCCAATGGCGGATGGGATGTCCGCCGCGGCGGCGCCGAGCGCGCCAGCGGGCACTTCGACACGAAGCGGGAGGCGATCGACCGTGGGCGGGAGATCAGCCGCAACGCCGGGACGGAATTCAAGATCCACAACCAGGATGGCCGGATCGGCCAGTCCGATTCCCACGGGAACGACCCCCGCAACATCAAGGGCTAAGGAGATCGGCCATGGCCTCAGTGACGAGTTTCATCCGCAACGTGCCTGCCTCGTCGCTGCAGGCCTATTTCCACCACACCGGCATCGAGCTTCCGACCGAGGTCGATTGGGAGGCGCCCGAGCCGGAAGTCGCCCGCGTCACCTTGCGGGCCGTCGACGAATTGGACGACGAAGCCCGCGCCCGCATCGTCAATGACGCCGAGCGTGTGAGCGCCCTGGCCGATGATGCGGGGCAGACCGCACTCTACAGCGTGATCGACGACCGCACGGTGCTCGATGATCTGGCAAATGGCCATGCGCGTTCGCTCTGGATGTTCCTGAACGAACCGGTTCGGTTCCGCCATGCCGAGGAGGTCCGTTACACCGATGAGCGGCGCCGTGGTCGGAGCTGGGACGGGTTCATCGGCGAGCCGAACCTCGATCTGCGGCGGGACGAGGCATCCATCGATGCCTTCAAGACGGCACTGCGCGAACGG